>Ga0310344_10003820_pt1 | contig 11200 bp, 9 predicted proteins | sample HC15DNA20200_MG_FD_203801 | JGI IMG/M metagenome (GOLD analysis project Ga0310344, IMG submission 203801) | Marine microbial communities from station ALOHA, North Pacific Subtropical Gyre - HC15-DNA-20-200_MG | ecosystem: Environmental > Aquatic > Marine > Oceanic | place: Pacific Ocean: North... | reverse complement strand
CGGTCTGGAACTTACACGCCAGCTAAAGCGGGATCCAAATACTCGTGATATTCCCGTGATCATGCTGACGGCTCGCGTTCACGAAGACGATCGCGTCGCGGGCCTTAATGGTGGTGCGGATGATTATGTGACTAAACCGTTTTCTGTGCGTGAGCTTGAAGCGCGTATCACGGCGGTCCTGCGAAGATCTATTGCTAGAGATGAAGAAGTTTTAATTGCTGCGGACTTGAAGCTCGACGGGGCAAGTCATAGAGTCAGCATAGGCGATAAGGAAATTACGCTCGGGCCAACCGAATATCGGTTGTTGGAGTTTTTTATGCGTCATCCTGATCGTGTCTATTCGCGCTCGCAACTCCTGGATCGGATTTGGGGAGGTAATGTGTACGTTGAAGAGCGGACTATCGACGTACATATCCGCCGTCTCCGAAAGGCTATAGATTATCGTGGATACGATAGACTCATTCAGACTGTTCGCGGGTCTGGTTATAAGTTTGTGCTAAACGAGGCTTAATGTGCCCAAGCGTTGGGTTACGCATTTTTTATTTCTCGCAGCGGGATCTACGCTGAGTCTAATTTGCGGGCTATGGTTTGGTCGACCAGTCCTGTGGTTGTTGGCGGTACTATCCCTCTACCTAGCTAATACGCTCCGCCATCTCTATTTTCTGGATATTGCTCTCGATCGCGAAAAAAAGATCAAGACCTTCGAGATGCGTGGCTTATGGTCGGAAATCTTCGCGCGCGCAAATAGTCAGCAGTGTAAGTTGCGTAGTCGTAAGGCGAATTATCGCCGCTTGCTGCGCGAGGTTCGGCAGTCTACGGATGCTCTGACGGACGCAGGAATTATTCTCAACTCTGAATCTGAGATTCAGTGGTTTAATCCAGCGGCAACGCGACTTTTGGGATTTGATCCGCAGCGCGATATGAACCAACGTATTGGTAATTTTCTTCGTCATCCTGATTTCCTTAATTATCTTGAAAATTCGGATAGTGAACCCGTCACTGTTCCGTCGCCGATAAATGATACCGACCACCTATCGGTGCAGATCATTCCTTACGGAATAGAACAACGGATGGTTATTGCTCGGGACATCACGCATCCGCTGCAGCTGGAGGGTATGCGTCGAGATTTCGTCGCGAATGCGTCTCATGAGCTGCGTTCACCCCTAACAGTGATTGGCGGATATCTAGATGGACTATCAGGAGACCAAGATCTGCCAGAGAGTTGGGTTGCTCCGATAGACGAGATGCGGCATCAAGTAGATAGGATGACTAAAATTCTCCAAGACCTAATCGAACTTAGTCGCATGGAGGCGGATGGAAAGGAAGTCAAACAGGTTTTCGTCAGTGTCCCAGATCTACTCAAGCGTATTCAACAAGAGTTTGTCGTGCGGGGAAGCACGCCTGAGCTAGTGTTTAACGTTTCAATCGAGGCAGGCTTGCTTGGTAGTGAGTCGGAGCTTTATTCAATCTTCCATAATCTAATAACTAACGCGGTTAGATTTACGCCTGATGACGGTAAGGTGGAAGTAAACTGGCTGGTCGAGGGCACCGTCGCAGTATTTACCGTTGTGGATAACGGTATAGGTATACCTGACGAATTGGTTTCGAGGATCACCGAACGCTTTTTTCGCGTTGATTCAGGGCGGTCTAGGGAGATGGGGGGTACAGGGCTCGGCCTCGCGATCGTTAAGCATGCGTTACAGCGTCACGATGGTGCGTTAGTAATAGAGACTCAGCTTGGGAAAGGAAGCAGTTTTCGTTGCGAGTTTCCTGAGAGTCGGATTGTATTACGTCACGCCGTTCCCCAAGTCGTCATATAATAGTTGCTATGGAAATAGAAGATCTTCGACATCACACATCTCGCCGGTTTAACGAAGACCTCGAGCACGTAAGAAATTCTGTGCTTAATATGGGCGGGTTCGTTGAGGAGCAGTTGAGTCGTGCGCTCAAAGCGCTCTCAGATGCCGATAGCGAGTTGGGTTTGAAGGTTGGGCATGACGATCACAAGGTAGATCGCATGGAGGTAAAGATTGACGAAGAGTGCAGCCGTATTCTCGCTACGCGGTCGCCAGCTGCTGGCGATCTTCGACTCATTATTGCTACGATCAAAACTATTACCGATCTTGAGCGTATAGGTGACGAAGCTGAGAAGATCGGCTTGCTCGCTGCTCGTCTCGCCGGTCTCGAGCAGCCGAGATCGAGCTACCGTGAACTCCGGAATCTTGCGCGTCTCGTCAAACAAATGGTTCGTGACGCAATGGATGCGTTTGCGCGGCTGGATGTGGAGGGTGCAATAGCGGTCGTCAAGGCGGATGAAGACGTCGATGACGAATATGAGATGATCTATCGACAGAGCATTACATTTATGATGGAAGATCCGCGTGCAATTTCGCGGGTTATGGATTTGACTTGGACAGCACGTGCCCTGGAACGGATCGGTGATCACGCCAAGAACATTTGCGAGTACGTAATTTTCTTAGTCCATGGTACGGATATTCGCCATACCGCGATGGAGAAGGTAGAGGCGGAGGTAGCGCAGGCAGCTATAAGACAAGAGAGCGATTCTTGATTAAAACACGCAAACAGCGTCGCCTGCTAAATCTAGCGGGATTCGGGATAGTAGTCGGACTCATGGCGTATGCATTGTTCTCTCAGTACGTGCTGGGTTTGGACGCTTGTCCGCTTTGTATTTTTCAGCGTGTCGCCATCATTTCTTTAGGTATGGTTTTCTTAGTAGCAGGTATCCATAGTCCAGCCGGATTGGCTGCGAGAGCTTACTGTGCTTCTGGTGTCGTTGCTGCCGCGGTCGGTGCTGGGATCGCAGGCCGGCATGTGTATATCCAGAATTTGCCACCGGACCAGGTGCCCAGTTGTGGACCTGGTCTAGACTACATAATGGATGCATTCCCGATTATGGAGGCTATCGAGATGGTTTTCACAGGCTCGGGAGAATGTGCTGAGGTGAATTGGTCTTTTCTTGGTCTGAGTATGCCCGGCTGGGTGCTGCTCTGGTTTATCGCGCTAGCGGGTTTAGTTTCCCTTGCCAACTGGACTCGAGTCGACTAGTAACAACTCCGCCACTCTATAGTAGATGTGTTCCAGGCGTGGGATATCGTTTATATCGACGGCTTCGTTCACTTTGTGGATGGTTTCGTTCAGCGGTCCCATTTCTACAACACTAGCGCCGAAGGGTGCTATAAACCGACCATCCGATGTGCCGCCACTCGTTGAAAGCTCGGGGTCATTTCCGGTTTCTTCTCGGACCGCTTTGCTCATCGCATCAGTTAGGTGGCCTTCTTTCGTAATAAATGGCATTCCCGCGTTTTTCCACGTGACCTCGAAGTCTAGCTTGAGCTTTCTCAGAATGTTTTCGACATATTTGGAGAGAGATTCTTGCGTCCATTCGGTCGAGTAGCGAAAGTTGAAGCGACAGCTAAGTTCGGAGGGCACTACATTCGGCGCATTGGCGTCACAATGAACATTCACCATCTGAAAAGTCGTCGGTGGAAAGTACACATTGCCTTCGTCCAAAGGTTCGGCTGTGACAGAAGTAACAAACTGAGCGAGAGCGTGCATGGGATTCATAGTCTCGAGTGGGTAAGCGACATGTCCCTGAATACCGCGAATTTTCATCAGTCCAGTAAGACTGCCTCTTCGGCCGATCCTGACTGTGTCCCCAAACGTTTTTGCGCTGGAGGGTTCGCCGACAACGCACCAATCAATCAGTTCGTTACGTGAGTTCAACGTATCCATGACCTTTGCCGTACCGTTTGCTGCTTCTCCTTCTTCGTCGCTAGTAATCAAAAAGGCTAGGGTGCCAGCATGTTTGGGATAAGTTGTCACGAAGCGTTCCGCCGCCGTGATCATTGCCGCGAGACTAGCCTTCATGTCGGCAGCGCCGCGAGCAATGAGATGACCGTCCTGAATCTCTGCGGCGAAAGGATCGACAGACCACTGATCGAGCGAACCGGGGGGGACGACATCCGTGTGGCCAGCAAAGCATAACAACGGTGCTGCTTGCCCATGGCGTGCCCATAGATTATCGACTTCCCCAAAACTCAAAGATTCAACGTCGAAATCGACGGCCTCGAGACGAGACCGAATTAATGTTTGACAGCCTTGGTCATCTGGCGTAACCGAAGGTTTACGAATTAGTTCGCGAGCGAGTTCGAGAGCGGTCATGAGTGCCCCAAGAGGTTAATTTTCAATACAGTATTGTAACTTATTGTTTTTATATGATCTTGTGCTAATTAATGCTTAATATTTACCTATTAAGTTGGCTGACATAAATCCTTAACATTCAACCGGTACCCTATATTCATGAAGTTAGTAGGTAATTCTCTTGAAGGACGCCGAATCTTAGAAAAGGAGTGTCAATGTTAGCCCATATACATAGAATCAAAACTTCCCGTATTTTATGTTTTTCGATTGTCGCATTGATTGCTATCGTTACGAGCATTGGGATGAACGAACGTGCGGCCGCCCAGAGCGCCAGAGATTACGTGAGTATTGTAGGGTCATCTACGGTATATCCGTTTGTAACTGTGGTTGCTGAGTATTTCGGTCGCGCGTCACAGTTTAAGACCCCCAAAATAGAATCTACCGGTTCTGGTGGCGGGTTTAAATTATTCTGCACGGGACTCGGTGTCCAATACCCGGACATTACAAATTCTTCGAGGCGTGTAAAGTTGTCGGAAATTGAGGATTGCGCGAGCAACGGTGTCGCAGAAATCGTAGAAGTCAAAATAGGTTATGACGGGATAGTGCTGGCGAATGCGGCAGCTGCTATGCGATATAGCCTGACGCGACAACAGATTTTCTTGGCTCTAGCGAAAGAAGTACCCGATCCCTCTGGTGTCGATCGACTCGTGCTAAATCCATACGAACTATGGTCTGATATCGACTCTAGTCTCCCTGAGGTAATGATCGAAGTTTTGGGACCACCGCCAACTTCTGGGACTCGCGATGCGTTCGTCGAGTTGGTTATGGACTACGGCTGTGGGACATTTCCGTTAATAGCGATGGCTGCGTCCGATGATGTCCAGGCGGCTTGCCATACGATTCGTGAGGACGGAAAGTTCATCGAAGCTGGTGAGAACGATAACCTAATCGTACAGAAGCTTGAGGCTAATCGGAATGCGCTTGGTATCTTCGGCTATAGTTTCCTTGACCAGAACTACGATAAGGTTCAAGGTTCGTTGATTGATGGCCAGGTACCCGAGTTTGAAGCAATTGCAGATGGTGTTTATCCGATCTCTCGTCCCCTATATTTCTATGTGAAGAAAGCTCATATCGGAGTGATTCCGGGTATAGAGGAGTTTCTTCGGGAGTTTACTAGTGATGCCGCCTGGGGAGAGTTTGGCTACTTGTCTGACCGTGGCTTGATACCGTTGCCAGAGAGTGAGCGGCGCGAGGTTCTTGCTGCGGTTAATGAACTGAAAAATATAGAGTTATGACCATTAATTATTAAAAGCAGGTAGCAGTACTTGGAATCATCCACGGTCTTACTGATACTGGCGGGAATTACTGCTCTAGGATTCGTCTTAGGACGTCGTCGAGCATTAATCGGTGGTGCCTTAGAGCGCTTTCATTCGCTTCCTGTGTACTACGGCGGTTATGTTGCGCTGTGGTGCATGCTACCAGCTCTTATCCTTTTCGCGTTTTGGCATAGCTTTGAACCGGCCTTCATTCGCGGGCAGGTACTTGGTTCGCTTCCACCGGAAATTCAGGCTTTGCCTGAAGCAGAACTCGGCCTGGTTTTTAACGATATTCAAAATCTCGTGCGGGGAGTTGTTGGGATGAGAGAGCCCAGCGAAGCAGTGGTCACGGGAGCAGCGTATTACGAGCGGCTCTATCACATCAGTCGCCTCGCCTTGACGGGTTGTGTCTTCGTTTTAGCGCTTGCTGCGTTCGGTATTGGACTACAACGCATTCGACCCAGTTTACGAGCGCGAAATAAGGTAGAACGCACACTGGAGTTGATGCTCCTTGCAGCATCGACGATTGCGATATTTACCACGGTCGGAATTTTCTTGTCGGTTCTGTTCGAAGCACTGAGATTCTTTCAGCAAGTGCCGTTGTTCGATTTTCTATTCGGTTTAACGTGGAGTCCGCAAACGGCGATTCGTGCAGATCAGGTAGGATCGTCAGGGGCATTTGGCGCGATACCGCTATTTACGGGTACGTTGCTAATATCCGGTCTTGCAATGTTCGTCGCGGTCCCTGTTGGTTTGATGTCCGCGATATATTTATCCGAGTACGCTAGTGCTCGGATTCGCGCTTACGCTAAGCCGATGTTGGAGGTACTCGCCGGCATTCCGACGGTTGTTTATGGCTACTTCGCGGCGCTTACTGTCGGGCCATTGTTGAGGCAATTCGGTGAAGCTCTAAACCTCAGCGTTTCTTCTGAGAGCGCGCTAGGTGCCGGTCTAGTGATGGGTATTATGATAATACCTTTTGTGTCCTCTCTCTCCGATGATGCGATTACGGCCGTTCCGCAGTCGTTGAGGGAGGGATCTTATGGTCTCGGCGCTACTCATTCAGAGACTATCCGACAGGTCGTTCTACCGGCAGCCTTACCGGGTATCGTAGGCGGTATTCTATTGGCTGTATCACGCGCTATAGGCGAGACGATGATTGTCGTAATGGCCGCGGGTCTTGCCGCTAATTTAACAGCTAATCCATTCGAGGCTGTGACGACCGTTACTGTTCAGATCGTTACTCTGTTGGTAGGAGACCAGGAATTCGACAGTCCTAAGACGCTGGCAGCCTTCGCGCTGGGCCTAATGCTTTTTCTTACTACTTTGTTGTTGAACATTGTCGCGCAGCGAACGGTGCGTCGTTATCGTGAGCAATATGAGTAAAGTGAACCCCGAAGCATCTCTCCGTGACCGCGTTAAAGAGGGTCTCGCCCGCCGCTATCGGCGCGAGCGCTATTTCAGGATCGCCGGGTTTGGCGCGCTGTCGGTCGGTTTGCTTTTTCTTGGCTTTTTCTTCTTCACTATTATTAGTAACGGTCATTCTGCATTACGGCAGACGCATATTCGTCTTGATGTCGACCTTACGGCGCTGGGTCTGAGGGTAGACGCTGAGTTGACACCTGAGGTGCTGGCAACAGCAAATTATGTCGGTGTCGTTCGGGATAGTCTGCGTGAGTTATTTCCTGAGGTATCCTCTCGAGCGGATTTACGTGAGTTATTCGCGCTCGTTAGTTCGGGTGGGACGTTCGAGTTACGACAACGCATCGAGGCGGAACCAAGCTTGGTAGGGTTGGATGCCGCGACTTTCTGGCTTATCGCTGATGATGACGTTGATATGCTGATTAAAGGGCATTTCGATCGTGACTCATCTGCACAGGAGCGGCGCGTGAGCGATAACCAGCTCGCGTGGATCGAAGCTCTCGAGGCTCATGACAGGATTGAGCTTCAGTTTAATCGCCGTTTTTTCTTGGGCGGTGACTCCCGCGATCCAGAACTCTCTGGCGTTTGGAGCGCGACAGTCGGCTCGTTCTTTATGCTGCTCGTTACGCTCGTGCTCTCGTTCCCGCTCGGTGTAGGAACGGCAATCTACCTTGAAGAATTCGCGACACGTAATCGCTGGACAGATCTAATCGAGGTGAATATCAATAATCTCGCTGCGGTCCCCTCGATAGTCTTCGGGTTGTTAGGACTGGCACTTTTTATAAACCTTTTTGGATTACCGCGTTCTGCGCCGCTTGTTGGTGGGCTTGTCCTAACGTTGATGACACTTCCCGTCATTATTATCGCGGCACGCGCATCATTATCTGCTGTGCCTCCTTCGGTTCGCGAGGCGGCTCTGGGAGTGGGTGCATCGAAAATGCAGATGGTTGTCCATCATGTGCTTCCTTTAGCTATGCCCGGCATGTTGACCGGCACCATAATTGGCATGGCTCGAGCGTTGGGTGAATCGGCACCACTGTTGATGATCGGTATGGTAGCTTTTATTGTTGACATTCCAGGTTCACCTCTGGACCCTGCGACTGCTCTCCCGGTGCAGGTTTATCTCTGGGCAGATAGCCCGGAGCGCGCCTTCGTTGAGCGGACTTCTGCTGCAATACTTGTATTGTTGTTATTCCTCCTTCTAATGAACAGTGTAGCGATCCTTCTGAGAAGGCGTTTCGAGCGTAATTGGTAGCGGTTTGTGTTAGTGAGTGAGTTACAATATGCACAAGGCTACAAGAAGAATCGACGCAATGTCCGAAGCAACATCCCGAGAAAGCGCTGGCCCGGTTGGTAAGGGAGTGCCGACGATTGAACCTGTAGATGAGTCGTATCAGACGGCGGGCGATATTACGGCGGCAAAGCCTGTTATGAAGGCGAGAGATGTTAATGTTTTTTATAGCGATAATCATGCCCTCCAGAACATCAATCTCGATATTGGTCTAAACGAAGTTATTGCGCTGATCGGTCCGTCAGGCTGCGGTAAGTCAACGTTTATACGTTGTCTTAACCGTATGAACGATACGATAGAGTCGGCGCGGATTTCCGGTAGCATCCTTTTGGACGGCGAAGATATTTATGATCGTCGGATGGATGTCGTTATGCTGCGTGCACGGGTGGGTATCGTCTTCCAAAAGCCGAACCCTTTTCCTAAATCGGTTTACGATAACGTAGCGTACGGTCCGCGGATTCATGGTCTTGCGCACGATAGGGCTGAGCTAGACAGCATTGTTCAGACAAGCCTCGAGCGGGCTGGGTTGTGGTCTGAGGTAAGGGATCGGTTGGAAGCGCCGGGTACAGGCTTGTCAGGTGGCCAGCAACAGCGGCTGTGCATTGCTCGCACGATTGCAGTAGGACCCGAAGTTATTTTGATGGACGAGCCCTGTTCTGCCCTCGATCCGATTGCAACGGCGCGTATTGAAGATCTCATTGATGAACTTAAGCAAAACTATGCCATCGTCATTGTGACTCACTCGATGCAACAGGCTGCGCGGGTATCTCAACGCACTGCCTACTTCCATCTCGGAAGACTCATTGAAGTAGGCGATACAGATCTGATATTTACTAATCCGAGCCAACGGTTGACTGAAGATTACATCACAGGGCGTTTCGGATAGCTTACAGTCTCATCCGATGACGAACTGCCGCCGCGATTTCCGAGTCGGAATGGTTTTTTGCATCAGAAAAAATTAGCTTCTTCTTCAGCGCTTAGTAGCTGAAGCTAATATCCATCATGAGTCTGTTGTAGTCCCGAACCAGTTTAGCTGCTTGGCCCCGCTCCGTTACGATATAGCGAAGGCCTAAATTCCAGCCGCCACGCATGATATAGCTTGCCATGAACGAATGGCCCTTAGCGTCAGTGCCGCCCCCGCCCCAGTCCGAGTCTGTAAAGGTCCCAATGACTGCGTCCGCTTCGAGATCCTGGTAGGTATAGCCTACGTCCCAGGTCCCCGGTTCTGAGGCGTCGCGATAGAAGATACCGTAAGAGTAGCCGTCACTATAAGCGTTTGCCTCAGTGTTAGTTACAAAATCGGCGAATATGCGTACGGGGTGGCCACCGGCTTCGAAATCAAGTTGGGCAAATAGCTCCGCCAGATTGAAGTTGTTCAGGTAATTTCCATTTGCGTCGAACTGATTGCCGTGTTTGAAGAAGAACGGTGGTCTGCCTTTCGCTTCATCGTAGGCATAGTAGCTTGCACCCGCTGTGACTCGTGCGCCGTTGGCGAGGTCGCTCGTAAACCCAGCCTGGGCACCAATCAGTATCGTCTCATCAGAGGATTTTCGCTCCTCGACGTAGAAACGGGCGGCGTTAGCGAAGAAATTGTTCGAAGAATAACGCAGCGCTAGCCCCTCGGGATTGAGGTCGTTGTCGTTTATCAAGTGGTGTGATGCGGGACGGAAGAACGGATTCCGCATCTTGCCGCCACGGAGGTTTAGATTTTCCGTAAGACCCCAGTCAAAATAGGCGAAGTCGATAGTGACATCCTTGCGCGAGAATCCGCTATCTAGGCTCTGATTCCCCGAGATCGGATTAGCGCCGCCGGTTGTGAGACCGAAACTGACCTGTAGATTTTCGGCCGGTTGTGCGTTGATCCCGACTCGTGCCCTGATTCTTTGCCGCTGCCTCTCGGTAAAAAGGTCGTCATTTATTATCTCGTGCCGATAACGAAGATCGCCAGAGATCTCTACGGTATTCGTCCAGGCTGATGCTGCAGCTAGTCGCTCTTCGATGGGAATCTCTTCAATCTGTGCGCTACCACCATTATCTTGTTCCAGTGCCTCCAAGCGTTCCATGAGCATTTGCACTTCAGCGCGTAGCGCGGCAATTTCTTCGCTACCGCCAGATTGTGCATGAATCGCTGGTGCGATACCGATAAGCACTAGGACGGTTAACATAGTAGGTCTCATTTGTTTCTCCACTACCTCGTGATTTCAAGTAACTAGAAGAAAATTAATGAGAGGGTAGTTTGTCCGCTAACTGTTACAGTACTGTTACAGTTAGCTAAATTTTTTCGGAGAGGTCGTTGCTAAAGTAGATAGTCAGTCTTGCCGTTATTCGGGTAGGCGGAGAAGTTCGTTGAGGCTCGTTTTACTGCGCGTACTCTCGTCCACTTTCTTAACGATGACGGCGCAATAGAGGCTGTGTGTCGCATCGGCGCTTGGCAGGTTGCCCGAGACTACGACGGAACCGGCAGGGACACGCCCATAAAGAATCTCGCCGCTCTCGCGATCGTAAATTCGAGTGCTTTGGCCTATGAAAACACCCATGGAGATTACGCTACCCGTCTCGACGACGACACCTTCGACAATTTCCGAGCGTGCGCCGACGAAACAGTTATCTTCGATAATCGTCGGAGTTGCTTGTAGCGGTTCGAGGACGCCGCCGATTCCTGCGCCGCCCGAGAGGTGCACGTTTTTACCGATTTGAGCGCAGCTGCCAACTGTCGCCCAGGTATCCACCATTGTGCCGCTGTCGATATAGGCGCCGATGTTCACATAGGACGGCATGAGTACGACGTTAGGCGCAACGTAGGCACCGCGACGTACGAGTGCATCGGGTACGACGCGAGTCCCCGACGCTGCAAAGCTAGTAGCATCATAGTCGGCATACTTAAGTGGCACCTTATCGAAATATTGGGTGAAGGCACCGTCTACGGGCGTATTGTCATTGATCCGAAAATAGAGAAGAACCGCTTTTTTTAGCCACTCGTTTACTAACCACTTGCCGTCAGCTCCGGGTT
>Ga0310344_10003818_pt1 | contig 11203 bp, 9 predicted proteins | sample HC15DNA20200_MG_FD_203801 | JGI IMG/M metagenome (GOLD analysis project Ga0310344, IMG submission 203801) | Marine microbial communities from station ALOHA, North Pacific Subtropical Gyre - HC15-DNA-20-200_MG | ecosystem: Environmental > Aquatic > Marine > Oceanic | place: Pacific Ocean: North... | reverse complement strand
TTGCAGATACAGCTATTTTTTTAGCTATAATGAGTCAACTTAATTTAGAAGAAATATCTACTTTATACATATTAATGGCTGCGCTTGCCGTATCATTAATTACATCTTATATCCAAGCGACTGCTGAAATTGCAAATGTAAAAATCTTATCTGGGCCATTAAGTAGATTGCCAAGAGTTTTATTATTATTAAGTGCAATAATTACTCAACAATATAGAAATATTTTAATTATCATTTTAATATTGGGTATTGTGACTGTCGTGCTTAGATTATATTCTGGGTTAATTAGAATTAAAGAAAAGAGTTAAATTGCTAGATAATCAAGTAAAACAAGGAATATTTAATCATTTCTCTTCATCACTAATTGGTCAAGTCAGCCTTGATGTTTGGCTAGAAGACAAGCCAACAATTGCCAGAGTAGATCAAGATGAATGTATCCATTGTGATGATGTCAAAAATGTATCTAAGGAAATTAGTAATTTACATCCAAATATATCATTGACTTATTATGATATGGATCAACATTCTTCGAGAGCATCCGATGAACAAATTGAACTTGCCCCAACCACAATCGTTCGAGGGAATGCGCGGTCAATTAGATTTATTGGATTTTGGTGGGGCGCATTATTTCCAGCTTTTTTAGATACTATTATCACAATTGGTAACGGCATTCCTGTTTTGTCACCAGAAAACCAACAACTAATAAGTCAAATTAATGAAAAAATAAAAATAGATTTATTTTTATCACCTTTCGAAAATATTTCTACAAATCAAATGATTATTCTTTCAAATATTGCATTAATGTCTAATAAAGTATCATTGAATATTTATGAAATGTCTGAATTTCCAATTTTAGCTAAAACTAAGAATATCAGTAAAATTCCTACTATCGATATAAATGGAACTCGAATAGAAGGCGGTCTTGAGGAAGATGCATTATGTTCCCATATTCAAAAAATTGCTTCTGGTAACAAAGATATCATATTAAAGTTAGATAACCCATCAATGCCCTATATTAGCGAAGATGAGGCAAAAAAAATGCAAGGTAATAATCAGCAGCAATCAGAAAGCAGTGGAATCATTTTGCCTGGACAAAATTAGTATTATTCCTGCCATAATTTCTTAATTATTTTCAACATAGCAAAAATCAATGTAACACCAAACAATAGCAAAACTAAACTTTTTGTATTTTGATAGAATGGACTGCTATTTACATCAGGATCAATCTTTGCATTTGATGATTTATTTTTTGATGAAGTGTTATCACCTGCCTGTAATGAACGAGGTGTAGTTAGTGGTTTGATCGCTGGTGATGTAGTCAAATTATTACCTACATCTAATTTTTCTAATATTACTTTAGGCATTTTATGAAACTCTCTCCATGCTAAATACAAGGAGTCTTGATTGTAATTATATGTCTGAAATAAAGCGTCTTCTAATCCATTATCTGCTTTTAATTTTTGAAAGAAACTTTTATATTTCTCTTCACCAAACTCTTCAATTAAGTATTTTGTTACAGAATATGACTGTGCATAAAATGCATTAACTTTTTCTGGAGTACCAGGCTTACCCTGAATAGAAGATAGTCGAAATACAGCATCACGCTGTATCATGTCTGAAATTATAAAATCATAGTTTGGGCTATCCATCAAATATACCGCCAAGCCTTCATCTACCCAAAAAGGCAACTTAGTAAACAAACCTTCACCAGCTATTTGAGTCATGATATGAGTAATTTCATGTCTTATTATACTTTCATTACCAGCATATCGATGCACTACATCAGATCGATATTTCACTCCTTCAGTCACAGTACGCTCACTAAATTTCTTGCTTTTGGGAGGAACAGCTAATGATGCATCATTAGGTGTCCTGTAGTAGATCATTCTTATTGGAAACTTAATTTCAATATCTAGTAAATTAACTGCTTCATTAGTTACATCATTAGCTGCAGAATATGCATTAATAATATCTCTATCTTCATTACCATAAAAAAATAAATCTAAATTATTTGTTTTACTAATTTTTTTCCATTTAAATTGTCCATCAAGAAATATAAAATTATATATTTCCGTTCTTACAAAATTATTATTATTATCAATAAACTCCCAATAATACTCAAAAATGGAACCTACTGGGATATATAAACTGTTAGAAGACCCTTTATTTGAATCAAGATCAACAATAAATGCTGCTTCGCCCTTGGCAGAATCATTTAACCACTGGATTTTTTTTGGATTTTGTAAAGATGCTTCTTGATCTCCAAGTGTTTCTACTTGATTATCTGAAGGATTTGGCAAAGAATAAAACAGCTTAGCTGATTTAAATTGTTTTTTTCCATTTTGAACAGCAGCAAAAGAAATTATTCTCGGATCATCGCTGTTTACGCCTATAAACGTAATGCCATTAATTGGCTCAGATATTTTATGTAAAATTGATATATCATTTGCATCTTCAGCATAGACATTTACAACAGCAATAAGCAAAAAAATACTTGAAGAAAACAATGAAAATAATATTTTATAAACAGACAATTTATTTACCTTATTTCATTAACAAATATGATTTTATAAACTCATCAATGGCTCCGTCAAGTACTGCGTTGACATTAGAAGTTTCAATATTTGTACGTAAATCCTTAACCATCTTATAGGGATGCAAAACATACGAACGAATTTGATTACCCCAACCGGCAACAATATGTTCTCCACGTTCTTCCAATAACACTTTTTCTTTTTCTTCCAATTGCAATTTAAGTAATTTTGACTTCAAAACCATTAATGCAGTTTCTCTATTCCTAGCCTGCGATCTTTCATTTTGGCACGTAACGACAATTCCAGATGGTATATGAGTAATGCGTACTGCTGTATCGTTCTTTTGCACACTTTGACCACCATGACCAGAGGCACGATAAGTATCAATACGTATGTCTTCTTGACTAATTTCTATATTATCATTTCCATCATCAACTTTTGGGCTAGCTTCTACAAGTGCAAAACTAGTATGACGAGACTTTGAAGCATCAAAAGGTGAAATTCGAACTAATCTGTGCACCCCTTTTTCAGCTTTTAATAATCCATATGCCTTATCACCTGTAACAGAAAATTGCACAGATTTAATTCCTGCTTCGTCACTAGCATTTATAGAAATAATTTCAGTGATAAATTTATTATTCTTGGCCCATCTTAAATACATTCTGAGTAGCATTTCTGCCCAATCTTGAGCTTCAGTGCCTCCTGCACCTGAATGAATAGAAATTAGTGCATCATGCAAATCATATTCTTCTTTAAAAGTAATCTCTAGCTGAATTGCAGATACTTGATTTTCGTAATCATTTATTAAAACTACCAATTCTTGAAACAATTCATCAGTGTTGTCTTTTTCACTATCTATAAGAGATAACGCAGTGCTAATATCTCCAGATATGGATTGAATGCGCCCAATCTGATTCTGCAAATTTTCTATTTTGTTAATTTCTTGCATAACATCTTTAGCCTGACGTGGATCATTCCAGAAATCTTCCTTGTTTGACGTAGCAAGAAGTGTATTAAGCTGTTTCTTTTTAGCTTTTAGGTCAAAGACTCTCCAAAATTTGATTGAAAAGTTTTTTTATTTCATTATATTGATTTTTAAGTTCATCCATATTTTTGACCAAATTTAACTATTTAACTTAGCAGCACGCAATGTATTGCTCACAACCATGGCAATCGTCATTGGACCAACACCGCCAGGAACAGGAGTGACCATTGAAGCTTTTGAGAGTACTGATTCAAAATTAACGTCACCAACTAATTTATAACCATTTTTATTATTTTTATCATCTACTCTATTAATGCCAACGTCAATTATCACCGCTCCTTCTTTAATCATTGTGTCATCTATAAATTCAGCTAGACCAGTAGCAACGATTAGTATGTCTGCTGTTTTTGTCACGCTCGATAGATCTGTTGTAGCACTATGTGCCAATGTTACCGTAGCATCTCCTTTATCTGATTTTATAGATAGCAACGCAGACAATGGCTTGCCCACTAAAGTTGAACGGCCTACAACTACTACATTCTTTCCTGGGATTACAACTCCACTTCTCTGTAATAATTCTCTGACTCCAAGAGGAGTCGCTGGGATAAAATTTGGCTCTCCTTTAAGCAAAGCGCCCAAATTATTATTTGATAATCCATCAACATCTTTATTAATATCTATGGCAGCAAGAATTACTGAACTGTCAATTTGTTTAGGTAAAGGCAGCTGAACTAATATTCCACTTATACTTTCATCAATATTCAATTTCTTGATTATATCTAATAGATCTTGAGTTGATATTGATGATTCCAATTTGATTGTATTATGGGTCATCCCTACTGATTCACAAGCACGACCTTTATTTCTAACATAAACTTCAGAAGCAGGATCATTTCCAACAATGATTGCAGTTAAGTGTGGAGGAGCATTGCCTAATTGGACAAATTGCTCTACCTCTTTAGCAATTTCATTTCTAATATTACGTGCAATTAGTTTTCCGTCAATTAATTTAGTTTCCATAAAAAACGATCCTCAATTAGTAAATAATATTATACTAAAATAGTAAAACATATGAATAAATGATTTTTTTGGAATAGAAAATGGATATAAACGAAATGCAGGCAATAGGTATCGATGCTATAGAGATTGATCGAATAAAGAAAGTGTATAAAAAATTTGGTGATAAATTTCTTGCAAGAGTCTACACACAAAAAGAAATAGCTTTCTGTAGAGGGAGAATATTAGAATTATCAGCTCGATTCGCTGGAAAAGAAGCTGCGATGAAAGCACTTGGGACTGGGATTATCGGCATAAGTTGGAAAGAAATTGAAATTTTATCCAATCGTAGAGGAAAACCAGTAATTTACTTTCATGGAAAAGCGAAAAAAAGAGCTAATGATATGAAATTACATGCCACTGATATATCAATTACGCATTTAAATTCAATTGCAATAGTCATTGTAGTGGGTGTTTCAGAAAAGGAAAAATAAGTGGATCAAAATAGCATTGTAACCATTGCAGAAATACAAAAAGCAGAAAATAAAACTTTCAATTCAGCAAAGAAAATCAATTTAGCAATTGAAAATGCAGGTTTAATTATTGCTCAAGAAGCATCAATTAATGCAAATTACAATGAAGAGTTAAATGTGCTAGTTCTAGTTGGTCCGGGTAATAATGGTAGTGATGCATTGGTAGCTGCAAGATTACTTGCGGAGTGGGGCTCAATCGTTAGTATTTTTTTACTTAAAGAAAGAAATGATTTATCTAAATTTTTAAAAAAAATCAAAAAGAAAATAAATTTCATTGAAGTTATATCAAAAATTAGTTCTGAAAAACAAAAAAAAATTATGCAACAAAGTCACTGTATCATTGACGGACTTTATGGAATTGGCTGGGATTTAGATAGAAAGAGCTCTAAATTAAACAAAATTGGTGAGCAATTAATTAAAAGAGTAAACAATAATAAAAAATTCACACTATCAATTGATATACCATCAGGAATTAATGCAAATACTGGCCAGGCATCAAAAAATACTATTTTTGCTGACATAACAATAACTTTTGGTGCGCTGAAAATAGGCATGACTCAAGAGCCTGCTCTCTCACATGCTGGCAATATAATTATAGAAAATCTTGGGATTGATAAAAATATTACAAAAAATACAGCTAAAATAATTTCTTTAGATAAATCAATAATAAAACCACTAATAAGAAAAAAAACAAGTCATAAAGGTAATTTTGGAAAATTATTAATTATAGCTGGTTCAAGGCAATACCCTGGTGCTGCGATTTTGACTTGTGAAAGTGCACTTATTGCTGGTGCAGGTTTAATTAAGCTTTTTTCAACAAAATTTGTTCAGCAAACAACTGTGATTAAATTACCTGAAATAACACTCTCTCATACACAAAATGGTGAATATTTAAATATGGACTCCTATGAAGAATTTGTAGATAATGTAAATAATTTTGATGCAATTATTTTAGGTCCAGGGATCTCACAAAATAAAAGTACCATTGATTTAATAATCAAAATAATTGATTTTTTGAGAAAAAATCCATCATCACCACCAATAGTAATAGATGCAGATGGTTTAAATATTTTATCTCAAATCAACAAATGGCCTATCAAGTTATCAAAAAAATTTATACTAACACCGCATGCAGGAGAAATGGCTAGATTAATGAATCTATCAACAAAAAAAGTAAATAATAACAGATTATCAATAAGCAAAGAGTTAGCAAAAAAAACAAACTCAATCATATTATTAAAAGGTTCAGGAACAATTCTAACCAATGAAAAAGAAATGTTGATTTCTAATAAATCTGTTCCTGCATTAGCGACAGCTGGCACAGGAGATATATTAAGTGGATTAATAGGTGGATTGATCGCTCAGGGAGTTCCTCCAATACATGCTGCATCGACCGCAATCTATCTCCATGCAGAATCGGGAATATTAGCACAAAAAGATATCGGCAAAATTTCTAGTAAAGCATCAGACCTATTTAGATATTTACCTCAAGCAATTAATCAAATTTCTGAAAATAATAATAAAAAAATTCTTTGATCTGATAAATATTTACATTTTGTTAAATTACCTGATTCTTGCTGTACACTATAATATGTATATTGAGGAATGCTAATATGCCAAAATCTCAAATTACGTATATGTTTCCTGGCCAAGGAGCACAATATCCCTCCATGGCAGAACCAATTTGTAAAGTATCGAAACAAGCATTTAGAGTCTTTGAAGAAGCAAATGATATATTAAATTATAATTTATTAGATTTATGTATAAATGGTTCTGAAGATGATTTAAAGAATACATTGATCACACAGCCTGCTATCGTTGTCACCTCAATGGCTTTATATAAAGGTCTTGAAGAAAAATTAACTGAAGAAGGAATAAATATTTTTCCTGATATTTTATCTGGGCATTCATTAGGTATTCTAACAGCAGCAATAGCAAGTAATAGTCTCACATTAAAAGATGGTATTGAAATTGCATCAAAGCGTGGGGGTATAATGTCAAAAAATTATGATATTAAACCAGTTACAATGTCAGGGATCATCGGTCTAAATATTGATATAGTAGAAGAAATTTGCAATGAAGCTACTACATCTCAGAAGAATAGAGTAGATGTAGCTAATTATAATTTGGAAAATCAAATTGTGATATCCGGTCACACGAGTGCGGTAAATAAAGCTGAAAAAATAGCGCAGAGTAAAAAGGCAAAGGTAATTAATTTAAAAGTAAGAGTATCCAGTCACACTTCATTGCATATTGAAGAGTCAAATGAATTTGCAGAAATCATTAATAATTATGATTTTGTTGAGCCAGAAATACCCGTTCTATCAAATATATCATCTAAGATCCTAAACTCCGCAGATAAAATCAAATTTGAACTATCTAACCAAATGCATAAGCCAGTTCTTTGGTACAAAAATATGGAAACGCTTTCAATAAATAATATAAATATATTTATTGAAATTGGCCCAGGTAATGTTCTTTCAAGATTAGTAAAAAAATTTATGCCACATGTTTTAAGTTTTTCAATTTCAAAAGATTCAATAGAAAACTATCCTATAGGAAAGATTTTAGACCATAAGGGGAAATTCTAATGCATAGACGAATTGTCATAACTGGAATTGGCATGCTGACACCGCTGGGTAATACTACAGATAGCACATGGGAGTCTCTTGTAAATGGTCAGTCTGGAATCGACTACATTGAATCATTTGATACTTCGAATTTTGAATGTAAATATGGTGGAGAATTAAAAAATTTCAATGAAAATGAGTTTATTAGTGAAAAATTAAATCGTCGCCTTGATAGATCTTCAGTACTCGCTCTTGCAGCATCAAGGCAAGCAATAGAAGATGCTGGATTAAATTTGCCTTTTGAATATGCTGAAAGAACTGGTATAGCATTGGGTACAGGTATTGGAGGCGCGCATCTCTTAATTGAAAATTATGAGAAACTAAAAAATAAAGGACCGAGAAGAGTATCTCCTTTTCTAATTACTCATATGCTTCCTGACACTGCAAGCGGCTTGCTGTCAATTGAATATGGAGCGTTTGGACCCAATCTTGCAGTTACAGCTGCTTGCGCAACAGGAGGAACCGTCATTGGAGAGGCTTACGAAATGATTAAAAGAGATGATGCAGATATTATGATTACTGGCGGCTTTGAAGCATCGATGCAACCAATTTACTTATCTGCATTTCAATCAATGAAAGCGCTCGCGTTAGATGATGTACCTGCTAATGCATGCAAGCCTTTTGATTTAAATAGAAGTGGATTTACTTTATCAGAAGGAGCAACAATTTTGGTGATTGAAGAATTAAGTAGTGCAAAAAAGCGAAAAGCTAAGATTTATGCAGAAGTAATTTCATCAGCAAATGCTGCTGATGGTTATGATATGGCTACTCCACATGAAAATGGCAGAGGTGTGAGTTTAGCAATAAAACAATCATTAAAAAAAGGAAATCTAAAACCTGAGATGATTAATTATATTAATGCACATGGTTCTGGCACGCCCATTAATGATAAAGTTGAAACCAAAGCAATCAAATCAATTTTTGGTGATCATGCTTATAAATTATCTGTTTCTTCATCTAAATCAATGACTGGTCATATGATGGGTGCAACTGGTGCAACTGAAGCAGCAATAGCAGCATTAGTATGTAAGGAGCAATTAATCCCCCCAACAATTAATTTACAAAATGCTGATCCAGATTGTGATCTGGATTATGTTCCAAATATAGCAAAATCTAAAGATGTCAATTATGCTATGAGTACTTCTGTGGGTCTTGGTGGACACAATGCAGCAATTATTTTTAAAAGATGGGAAAATGATGACTGATAAACGAGTTGTAGTCACAGGTATCGGAATGATAACTCCCGTTGGTAATTCAACTGAAGAAACATTCAATAGCTTACTCAATGGTAAGAGTGGTATTACTAAAGTAACATTATGTGACACATCAGATATAGAAGTTAAAATTGCTGGAGAAGTAAAATTTAATCCTTCAAAATATCTTGACAACAAACAACAAAAAAGAATGGACCGATTTACACAGTTTGCTATTATTGCTGCGAATGAGGCAATAAATGATTCAAGTCTAAATATTAGTAAAATCAGTAATGAAATAGGTGTGATTATTGGTTGCGGCATCGGAGGACTTACAACCCTAGAAGAACAATATGATGTATTAAGAAACAAAGGACCTCAAAGAGTATCACCTTTATTAGTGCCAATGTATATAGCTGATATGGCTGCAGGTCAAATTTCTATTCAACATGGTGTAAAAGGCCCAAGCTTTGATACAGTTTCTGCATGTGCTTCAGGGACAGATGCTGTAGGGACAGCATATGAAATAATTAAAAGGGGTGATTCAATAGCAATGATTGCTGGAGGAGCTGAAGCTGCTATTACTAGACTAGGCCTATCAGCTTTTAGAGCATCACGCACACTATCAATCAAAGATAATGAAAGACCTGAAGAAGCATCTAAGCCTTTTGACAAAAATCGTGATGGCTTTGTATTAGCTGAAGGTGCATCTACTTTGATATTGGAAGAAAAAGAACATGCAGAAAAAAGAAATGCAAAGATATATGCCGAAGTTGTCTCATATAGTCAAACATCAGATGCTTTTCATATTACCCAGCCTTCTGAAAATGGTGAGGGGGCTGTTAGAGCTATGCAAAAGGCACTTCTTAAAGCAAATATTGATCCAGAAGCAATTAACTATATTAATGCTCATGGTACAAGTACTGCATTGAATGATAAAAATGAAACTTCAGCGATAAAAAAAGTATTTTCCAAGCATGCATATGAAATACCAATTAATTCAACTAAGTCAATGATAGGGCATACACTTGGAGCTGCTGGAGCTATTGAAGCAGCTGTTACAGCTTTAAGTGTAAAAAATCAAAAAGTGCATCCTACAATTAATCTAAAAAATCCTGATGAAGAATGTGATCTAGATTATGTCATTGAAGGTGAGCGTAATATTCAAATTGAATACGCGATGTCTAATTCATTTGGCTTCGGTGGGCATAATGGAGTTTTGATATTTAAGCAATATCAATAAATCAATCGATCAGCCTTAAAAATTTAAATCGTCCAACACGAACTTCATCTCCAACATTCAAATAAACATCATCAGAAATTTTTTCATTGTTAACGCTAACAGCGTTCTGAGTAATCAATCGCCTGCCTTCGCTAATACTTTTAGCAAATTTTTGTCCATTAGGTAGCTTTGCTAGATTTAAAATACGTGATAATTTTCTTTCATCATCACTTATTTGTGATAATTTAAATTCAACCATTTCTGAAGGCGTTACTCCTTTTTGAAAAGTATTTTCAAAATACGCTTTAGCCTGTTCTGCTTCAGTAATAGAAAAAATTTCAGTGATTATTAATTCTGCTAACTTTTTTTTCAGATCTATTTTTAATAACTTCTTTGATTCAACATCCTCATATAATTGAGTTAATTCTTCATGACTAATATTAGTTAATAAATTAAAATAATTTTTTACAGCTATATCAGGTATAGACATAATTTTTCCATACATTTCATTTGGAGGTTCATCTAGGCCTATTGAATTGCCAGTACTTTTTGACATACGTAATTTACCATCTGTTCCAACTAGAATTGGCAAGGTAACAATAATTTGAGGATTCTGGTCAAACTCTCTTTGAAGAATTCTACCTGCCATTAAATTAAATAATTGATCGCTACCACCTATTTGAACATCAGCATTCAATTGTACTGCATCATATCCTTGCATCAAAGCATATAGAAATTCAGAAAGATAAATAGGATCCTGTGCTTTCCATCGCTTCGCAAAATTATCTCTTTCCAAAAATTGCGCAACAGTAAAATGAGAACATAGCTTAATAAATTCATTAGAAGAAATAGATTCAAGCCATTCTTCATTTGATCTGATATTTGTTAAGCTAGGATCAAGTATTTTATATGCCTGCCTAGTATATTCTTTAGAATTATTTTCCAATTGTTCCTTTGTTAACATTGGTCTTTTTTTATCTTTATCTGATGGATCGCCGATTAAGCCAGTAAAACCACCGATTAAAAAAGTAACTTTATGGCCTAATTGTTGAAAATCTCTTAATTTTCTCATTGTGATGATATGACCAAGAGTTAAATCAACGGCAGTTG
>Ga0310344_10003817_pt1 | contig 11203 bp, 8 predicted proteins | sample HC15DNA20200_MG_FD_203801 | JGI IMG/M metagenome (GOLD analysis project Ga0310344, IMG submission 203801) | Marine microbial communities from station ALOHA, North Pacific Subtropical Gyre - HC15-DNA-20-200_MG | ecosystem: Environmental > Aquatic > Marine > Oceanic | place: Pacific Ocean: North... | reverse complement strand
TTTAGATGTTTTAGAAATGGACGCGGCAAGCCGAACAGGGATAGATGACGTTAGGGAGTTAATAGAGTCTTCAAAATACAATCCAACATCCGCAAAATATAAAATATATATTATAGACGAAGTTCATATGCTTTCTAAACAAGCTTTTAATGGTCTTTTAAAAACTTTAGAAGAACCCCCACCACATTTAAAATTTATTTTTGCAACAACAGAAGTTAAAAAAATACCAGTTACTATTATTTCAAGATGCCAAAGATTTGATCTTCATAGGGTAAAAGTAGAAACTTTATTAAATAATCTTAAAAAAATCTCTACAATAGAAAAAGGAAAAATATCTGAAGCTGCTCTTAAGTTAATAGCAAAAGCATCAGAAGGATCAGTCCGAGACTCACTTTCACTTCTGGATAGAGCGTTAGTAGATCAGAACCCTGAAACAAAAGAAATAAGCGAAACATCTATAAGAAAAATGCTTGGAATTGCTGATAGGTCTAAAATTTTGGATTTATTGCAGTTTATATTTAAAGGAGATCAGAATAACACAGCCAAACAGTTAAGAGAAATGATTGAAGAAGGTATAGAGCCACAAAATTTTTTAAATGATTTATTAGAAATAATATATTTTTTAATACAAAAAAAGAATATTGGTAGTTTTGAATCGGATTTATCTATTTCGGAATCTGAAATAGAAAAAATAAATTTAATTTCAAAAGATATAGAAGTTTCTACGTTGATGATATTTTGGCAATTTATTCTTAAGGGCTTAGATGAACTGTCTATTGTTGGAAATCAAATATTATCTCTTGAAATGTTAATCACCAGATTGATTCATTTAAAAGATATGCCGTCGTACGAAACAATTGTAAATACATTGAGTAATAATAATTTAAACGCAACAGAAGAAAATATATTTGTTAGCCAAGATAAAAAAATTGATTTAAAGGAAAAAAATAAGATAAATGAAAAAGCAAAAGAACAAATAAAAAATACATTACAAACCAAACCTGAATTAGTGACTTCAAATAATGCAGATTTATCACAAAAAACAATTCCAAATACTATTTCATCTTTTGAAAGTTTGATTAAAGTTTCATCAGAAAAAAAAGAAATAGAATTAAAATATGATTTAGTAAACAATGTTAATTTGATTAGATTTTCTCAAGGGAAAATTGATATAAGTTTTAATGAAAATCTTAGTAAAAATTTTGTTAGAAGTTTATCAGAAAAGTTATTGGAGTGGACTGGAAAAAGGTGGGTTATAACTTTAACAAAAGAAGCAGGGCAAAAAACATTTTCAGAAATAGAATCTATTAAAAAAAAAGAAATTTTAGAAAAGGGAAAAAATGAAGAGATATACAAAAAATTTAAAAATATATTTTCAGACGGAGAGTTAATTAAAGTTTCTAAAAAAGATTAATTTATGACTGATTTTACAGATTTAATTTCTCAAGCAAAAAAAATGCAAGAAAAAATGAAGCAAACACAAGATGTACTAAAAAAAATTGAAGTTGAAGGAATATCAGGTGGTGATGCTGTAAAATTAACAATCAACGGTGATGGAGAACTCAAGAAAATTACATTTAGTGATAATTTGTTAAAAGAATCAAAAGAAATTATAGAAGATTTAATTGTTGCAGCCCATAATGATGCAAAATCAAAATTAAAGAAAAAAACATCTGAGGAAATTTCAAAAGTTACTGGTGGAATAGATTTGCCGCCTGGTTTTAAAATGCCGTTTTAAAAAATGACTGGTAATAAAGATATAGAAGATTTAATTAAAATAATTTCAAAATTGCCAGGTTTAGGGCCTAAATCTGCTAAAAGAATAGTTTTAAAACTTATAAATAATAGAGAAACATTGACGAAACCTTTAGTAAATACATTAGCACAAGTTTATAAAAATGTAGTCCGATGCAAAAATTGTGGAAATCTTAAGTCAGTCAATGCTGATTGTATTTGTACCAGTAAAAAAAATGAACAAATTTGTGTAGTAGAAAATATTGCAGATATGTGGGTAATTCAAAGTTCGGGAATATATAAGGGACACTATCACATTTTGGGTGGAACTTTGCCAAATTTAGAAGGAAAAAAAGATGATGGATTATTAGTTTCTACACTAGTAGATAGAGTAAAAAAAAATTCTGTGAAAGAAGTGATTTTAGCAACAAGTGCTACAGTTGAAGGTCAAACAACAGCACATTATATAGAAGACAGTTTAAAAGGAACCAAGGTAAAAGTTTCAAAACTCGCACAAGGGTTGCCTGTTGGTGGAGAGATAGAATTCTTAGATGACGGAACTTTATTTTCGGCGTTTAAAAATAGAAGTCCTATAGCTGAAGATTAATTTTTTTTCAACAATCTGTTTAAATGTAGAATAGGTTCAGTATAACCAGAAGGTTGCTTTCTGCCCTTAAAAATCAAATCACAAGCAGCTTTAAAAGCTATTGATGTGTCATAATCATCTGACATACGCTTATATAAAGCATATCCTTTTAAATCTGGATCTCTAATATTTTGTTTATCTACAATTTTCGCCATTTTTTTCATAATTTCTAACACTAGCTCTTTTTTACAAATTCCGTGATGAAGCCAATTAGCGATATGTTGTGAAGATATTCTTAAAGTTGCTCTATCTTCCATCAAGCCTACATTATTAATATCAGGAACTTTTGAACAACCAACCCCTTGATCTATCCATCTGACAACATAACCTAAAATACTTTGTGCATTATTTTCTATTTCTTTTGTAATTTCTTCTCCAGACCAATTTGGTCTGTCTGCAGTCGGAATAGTAAGAAGGTCAGAGATTTTTGAACGTTTTTTGCCTTTTAATTCTTTTTGTTTAGAAAAAACATCTACCTGATGATAATGCATAGCATGAAGAGTAGCTGCGGTTGGTGACGGGACCCAAGCACAATTTGCTCCTGATTTAGGATGAATAATTTTTTGAGACATCATATCTGCCATTTTATCTGGTGCGGCCCACATTCCTTTTCCGATTTGAGCTATACCTGAAAATCCACAAGCCAGTCCAATATCAACATTATTATTTTCATATGCAGAAATCCATTTAGAAGATTTCATGTCTCCTTTTTTAATCATAGGCCCAGCTTCCATTGATGTGTGCATTTCATCGCCAGTGCGATCTAAAAATCCGGTATTAATAAAAACAACTCTATTTTTTACTGCTCTAATACATTCTTTCAGATTTAGCGTCGTTCTTCTTTCTTCGTCCATTATTCCAATTTTAATTGTAAATTTTTCTAAATTTAAAAGTTCCTCTACTTTTTCAAAAATTAAATTGGTAAATGCTACTTCATCAGGTCCATGCATTTTTGGTTTTACAATATAAAAAGATTTTGTTCTTGAATTTTTATTATTTTTAAAATCATGAACTGCAGCTATCGTAGTTATAAATGCATCCATAATTCCCTCAGGTATTTCTGATCCATCACTTAATAAAATAGAAGAATTAGTCATTAAATGTCCTACATTTCTGTTGAGCATTAAAGCTCTTCCATGTAATTTAAATTTACTTCCATCAGGCGAAATATATTCCCTGTCAGGATTTAGTTCCCTTTTAAAAGTGAAAGGTTTATTTCCTGTATTTTTTTTCCCTTCATATTTTAAGTCACCTTTCATTAAACCTAGCCAATTTCTATAACCATGAACTTTATCCTCAGCATCTACTGCTGCAACGGAGTCCTCATGATCCATGATTGAAGTTATGGCTGACTCTAAAATTACATCATAAATTGCAGCCTTATCTTTAAGACCACCTCTTGTTTGATTTAAGTCAAACAAAACATCTATGTGAAGATTATTATTTTTAAATAAAAGAGAAGATAAATTATTTGATTTTTTATTATAGCCCACAAATTGATTAGCATTCTTGAGCTTCAAGTTTAATTGATTGTTTTCAACTTTCGGAATTTCTTGAATGTCTTTCCAGCTACCATTTGCTAATGGAACATTATAATCTAAAAAATTTCTAGCATATTCAATTACCTTTTCTCCTCTTATATAGTTATATTTTTCTCCTCTTGTCGCGCCGCCTGATTCTGAAATTACGTCTGTTCCATATAAGGCATTGTACAAACTCCCCCATCTTGCATTAGCGGCGTTAAGAGAATATCTTGCATTCATAACCGGCACAACAAGTTGTGGACCAGCAATATTACAAATTTCAGAATCTACATTTTTTGTTTCTATTGAAAAATTTTCTCCCTCTTTAACTAAATATCCAATTTCTCTTAAAAAATTTTCATAAATTTTTGGATCAAATTCTTTATCTTTTTTATCAATATGCCACTTGTCTATTTTTTTTTGAATTTCATCTCTAGTAGAAAGGAGTTTTTTATTTATCGGAGCTAATTCATGTACAGTTTTATCAAATCCAAGCCAGAATTTTACCTGGTCAATATTTGTTCCAGGAAGAAGTTCATTATTAACAAATTCTAATAATATTTTCTCAACAGATAAATTGCCTTGTTTTATATGTTTCATAGTAAGTCCAATTTTAGCCACTAATTTCTATAATTATATTCATTATTATAATATTTAGGTATATATATAATTTATCAAGTGTTTTAAAAAATTAATTTATTATATGTCAGATATGCAAAAGATACATAGGTAGGTGATAATGAAAAATTATTTAGAGTTTGAAAATAACATAAAACTTTTGGAGGGAGAATTAGATAAATTAAGAGATCCATTTAATAAAGAGGGTATAACGGAAGTAGATACTAAAAAAATAACAGAAATTGAAAACGAAATTAATTTTAAATTACAAGAAATATATGCAAATTTAAATCAATGGCAAAAAACTCAAGTTGCTAGACATGAAGAAAGACCAAAAGCTAAATTTTTCATTGATAATCTATTTACTGATTTTATAAATTTATCTGGTGACAGAAGATATGCCGAGGACGAATCCGTACTTGCTGGCTTTGCAATGTTCGAAGGAATTTCCGTTTTAGTTATAGGACAAGAAAAAGGGGATGATCTTGATAGCCGTCTTAAAAGAAACTTTGGCATGATGAAACCAGAAGGTTATAGAAAATGTATTAGATTAATGAACCTAGCAAATAAATTTAATATTCCAATCATATCTTTAATTGATACTCCTGGAGCATACCCAGGAATAGGAGCCGAACAAAGAGGACAGGCAGAAGCAATTGCAAATTCAATAGAGTGTTGTATGTCTTTGAAGGTACCAATAATTTCAATAATAATTGGTGAAGGTGGATCAGGAGGAGCTATTGCATTAGCTTCAGCAAATAAAGTGATGATGTTGGAAAATGCAATTTACTCTGTAATTTCGCCAGAAGGATGTGCATCTATATTATGGAGAAATCCAGGAAAAGCTTTAGAGGCCGCTAAGGCGATGAAATTAACTGCAAACGAATTATTAAAAATTAATGTTGTAGATGAAATAATAAAAGAACCAATTGGCGGAGCTCATAGAAAAAAAGAAGAAATACTTTTATCCACAAAATTAGCGCTAGTAAAATCTTTAGAAGATTTTAAAAATTTAACTAGAGAAGAAATTTTTGAACAAAGAAAAAACAAGTTTTTAAATATAGGAAAACAAAAAAGCTTTATTTCATTTTCTCAAAATTTTGGAGATTTAGTTAAAAAAGAAAACCTCGTTTCTCTTTTTCAAAAAAATACAAAAAAATATAAAAAATATTATATAGTTTTTTTTATATTATTTGTGATGTCTTTTTTATACTTTATTAGATAAATTATAGCGCGCCACAACAGTTTTTAAATTTTTTATCTGTAGCTGGACATCTTTCGTTTCTTGAAATTTTTTCATCTTTCTTAATTACCAACAAACATTTTGGATTATTTTCAATTTCTTTATTTTTTATTTTTTGCGTTTCATTTTTATTTATTTCTTGAGGTATAACTTCAAGATTGTTTAAAAAAGTTATAAAGTCATCTTTAATTTTATTTAATAAGCTTTCAAAAGATTTAAAAGCCTCTCTTTTAAATTCATCTAAAGGATCTTTTTGAGCATATCCTCTTAAACCAACCACAGTTCTTAAATGTTCTAAATATTGTAAATGGGATCTCCATAAAAAATCTAAAGTTTGTAAAAACACTCTTTTTTCTAGCTCTAAATTTGCTTTTTCTGTAAGCACAGAACTTCTTTTGTCTCTAAAACCATTGATTTTTTCTTTCATCATGTTTTCAAAATCGGTGTTTTTTGATTTTGCAATTTCTTCTATTTCTTCGTCTTTACAAGATCTTCCTAACAAGGTTTTGATCTTAATTTTAAATGCCTCTATTTGATTTTCTCTCTCATATACTATTTTCTCGTTGGAAAGATTTTTACATATATCCTCTGTAAAAGAGTTGATCATTTTATTTACATTATCTGATTTAAGTATTTCTTTTCTTTGTTCGAAAATAACCTGTCTTTGATCATTCATTACATCATCAAATTTTAACAAAGTTTTTCTTATATCAAAATTTCTTGATTCGACTCTTTTTTGAGCTCTTTCAAGTGCCTTGTTTATCCATGGGTGGTCTATAGATTCACCTTCTTTTAATCCAAATTTTTTCATAATTCCGTCTATAGACTCCGAACCAAAAATCCTCATTAAATCGTCTTCTAAACTTATATAAAATATAGATCTTCCAGGGTCACCCTGTCTTCCCGATCTTCCTCTTAGTTGATTATCAATTCTTCTGCTTTCATGCCTTTCAGTCCCAATTACAAATAAACCATCTTTTTTTATAACTTCATTTTTTTCTTTCAAAATAATATTTTTTTTTTCAACATCTTTCCTATCAATAAAACCTTGATTACCACCTAGTTGTATGTCAGTGCCTCTTCCCGCCATGTTCGTTGCTATTGTGGCAGCTCCAAGCCTTCCAGCTTCAGCAATTATTTCAGCTTCTTTTTCATGATGCTTAGCGTTCAATATATTGTGAGGTATTTTTTTTTCTTTTAACAGAAGTGAAATTTTTTCAGATTTTTCTATACTTGTTGTTCCAACTAGAACAGGTTGTTTATTTTTATGGCAGTTTTCTATTTTATTAATAATTGCATTATATTTTTCTTTTTCAGTTCTAAAAATTTGGTCATTTAAATCATTTCTTATCATTGGTTTATTAGTAGGTATTGATACTGTTTTAAGTTTATATATATCCAAAAATTCTTCCGCTTCAGTAAGTGCAGTTCCAGTCATGCCTGATAATTTTTTATAAAGTCTAAAATAATTTTGGTAGGTGATAGAAGCCAATGTTTGGTTTTCACTTTGAATTTCTACATTTTCTTTTGCTTCCAAAGCTTGATGTAGTCCATCAGAAAATCTTCTTCCTTCCAAAACTCTTCCTGTAAACTCATCAATAATTTGGACTTTGTTGTCTCTAACAATATAATCAGTGTCTCTTGAAAATAATAAATTTGCTCTTAAAGCTTGATTAATATGGTGAACCAAGTCAATATTTTGGGGATCATAAAAATTATTATTTTTTAAAATTCCATAAGTTTTTGAAAGTTTTTCTATTTTGTCTATACCTTTTTCAGAAAGCATTACATTTTTATCTTTTTCATCCAATTCATAATCAAACTTTTCAAGTTTGTTTACAAATTTATTACTAACAAAATATTGATTAGATTTGTCTTCTGTTGCTCCAGAAATTACCAGCGGTGTTCTTGCTTCATCTATAAGAATACTATCTACTTCATCAACTATGCAAAAATGGTGATCTCTTTGAACCATTTGTGTTATGTCGTATTTCATATTGTCTCTTAAATAATCGAAACCAAATTCACTATTTGTCCCGTAGGTAACATCGCAGTCATAATTTTTTTTTTTATCTTTATCGTCCATTTCATTTGTAATACAACCAACAGACAAACCTAAAAAATTAAATATTTTTCCCATCCATGCAGAATCTCTTTTAGCTAAATATTCATTTACTGTTACTACATGTACTCCATTTCCTGTTAATGAATTTAAATATACCGGTAAGGTTGATACTAAAGTTTTACCTTCTCCAGTTTTCATTTCTGCAATTTTACCTTGGTGTAATATTACACCACCCATAAGCTGAACATCGTAATGACGCTCCCCAAGAGATCGTCTGGCCGCCTCTCTGACGCAGGCAAAGGCTTCAGGCATTATTTCTTTAAGGCTTGTTCCATTTTTGACTCTGGATTTAAACTCTGCAGTTTTTTTTGGGAAATTTTCATTGGACATTTCCTCTATTTTTGGTTCTAATTCATTAATTTTTTTTATAATTAATTTTAAACCATCCAGCTCTCTTTGACTTGAATTTTTTATAAATTTACCGATAATGTTACCAATGTTTAGCATAAATATTTATTTAATGACTTATATAATCAATAATAGCAAATTTTAAATAGTAATGACTGTAAATTTAAAAAATTTTCTTAATCCTAAAATTAAAATGTCGAAAATGGGTGAATTTCAAGAATTACAACCTATTAATGGACTTGAGGTGTCTGCAGTTTCAGCAGATCTTTATGGTGATGGTAGGGATGATTTATCACTGTTTTATTTTGAAGAGGGAGCAAATTTTGCAGCAATTTATACAACATCAAAAGTTACATCTGCTTGTATAAATTGGAATTTAAAAATCAAAAGACATTTTGTTAGAGCCTTAATGGTAAATACAAAAAATGCAAATACTTTTACAGGAATGAAGGGAGCTCAAGGATTAAAAGAAGTTGCTAATACTTTAGCCAAGGCTTTAACAATTAAATTATCTCAATCAGCAAAGGGAGCGAGCGAAACTATAAAAATTACTGATTTATTATTTGCATCAACAGGTGTAATTGGTGAAGATTTCCCTCATATAAAAATTAGAAATACGATTCCAGATTTAGTTAAAAAACTAAAAACAGAACAAAATAAATTTGTTTGGTTTAAAGCTGCTAGCGCGATAATGACAACCGACACAAGACCAAAGTTAGCTTATGAAGAATGTAAAATTGGTAATAAGTTAGTAAAAATTTCTGGAATAGCCAAGGGTTCAGGGATGATAGCTCCGAACATGGCAACGATGTTATCTTTTATATTTACTGATGCAAACATTCCATCAGTATTTTTAAAATCCATGTTAAAGAAAGTGGCTGCCACAACATTTAATTCTATTACTGTAGATGGAGATACTTCAACTAATGATATGGTTGCTATTTTTTCAACCGGTAAAGCAAAAAATTCAAAGATATATAATATTTTAGATCCTAAACTCGTAGATTTTGAAAAAGCTTTACACAGACTGTGTTTAAATTTAGCAAAGCAAATAGTTGTTGACGGAGAAGGGGCAAAAAAATTTATTACTATAAATGTTATTGGAGCAAAATCTGCAAACATGGCAAAAAATATTGGTTTTTCAATTGCAAACTCTCCATTATTTAAAACAGCAGTGGCAGGAGAAGATCCTAATTGGGGAAGAATAGTAATGGCGATAGGAAAATCAGGAGAAAAAATTGTATTAAATAAAGTACAGGTAAAAATTGGAAATTTTTTGGTTGCAGAGCAAAACAGAAAAGCAAAAGATTATGATGAAGAAAAAATAAAAGAATACATGAAATGGGATTCAATAAATATAGAAGTAAATTTAAATATTGGTAATGGCAGTTTCACAGTTTATACCTGTGATTTTACGCATGACTATATTGATATAAATGCAGATTATAGAAATTAGTACTTGATTTTTTTTTAATCAAAATTAAATATTATAGAAGTAATGATAAAATATAACCTATTATGCAAATGTGGAAAATCATTTGAAAGTTGGTTTTTGGATTCAGGGGAGTACGAAAACTTAAAAAAAAGAAAACTTGTCAATTGTATGTACTGTAACTCTTCATCTGTAAAAAAGTCTATCATGTCTCCTAACTTGAAAAGCAAATCAAATAAAATTTCCAAAAATATTAAATTGGAAAAAAATATTAAAAAACAACTTGTAAATTTTAGAAAATTTATTGAAAAAAATTGTATAGATGTTGGAGATAACTTCCCTCAGGAAGCAAGAAATATACATTATGATAAAAAAACTTCCAAAGGCATATATGGTAAAGCGACACCAGAAGAAACTGAAGAGCTTTTAGAAGAAGGTATTGAAGTTAATACTATACCTTGGGTAAATAAATCTGAAAATTAGTTTTTCAAAAAAGTAGAAATATAATTTACTGAATTGTCAGAACTTTTATACCATTTTTTTAAAAGTGGATTAAATTTTACTCCAATTAGTTCATCAATAACGAAATTATTTTTATTTGCAATATTTTCTAACTCATTAGGAGTAATAAATTTTTCCCATTGGTGAGTTCCAATTGGCAGCCATCTTAAAATATACTCTGCACCTAAGATTGCAAAAAAATAAGATTTTAAATTTTTATTTATTGTTGCTACAAACATAATTCCGTTTTTTTCTGTGAGTTCTGAACAATTTTCTATAAATAAATTAATATCTGAAACATGCTCTACTACTTCCATATTTAAAATTACATCAAATTTTTTTGTGATTTTTAATTTTTCAGGTGGGCAATGAATATATTCAATATTTAAATTCATTTCTTTAGCATGTAATTTTGCAACTTCTATATTTTTTAATGAGGCATCTATTCCAGTTATTGTTGCTCCCAATCTTTTCAAGGGCTCACATAATAATCCCCCACCACATCCTATGTCTAGAATTCTAATATCTTTTAAAGGTTCTTCTATGTTAGGTTTTATTTTAAAATGGGAAATTACTTTTTCTTTAATAAAACCAAGTCTGACCGGATTAAAGACATGCAAAGGTTTAAATTTACCATTTGGGTTCCACCAATCTTTGGCTAATTTTGAAAATTTTTCTATTTCTGTTTTATCTATTGTAGTCAAATTAGTATCTTTTTAGATTATCTTGTTTATTTTTATAATAAAGAGTATTTATTACCAAACAATAAATAATATAAATTAGAGATTTTTTAATCATGAAAAGGTTAGTTCTAAAATTTGGTGGAACATCTGTTGGAAGTATAGAAAAAATTAAGAAAGTTGCCAAGATAATAAAAAAAAGGCATGCAGAAGGCAATCAAGTTATTGCTGTAGTTTCTGCTATGTCAGGCGTTACAAATGATTTAATTAAGAAATCAAAATATATTAGTAAAAATTTTGATCACAAAGAACTAGACGTTTTATTATCCTCAGGTGAACAAATTTCTTGTGCT
>Ga0310344_10003816_pt1 | contig 11205 bp, 7 predicted proteins | sample HC15DNA20200_MG_FD_203801 | JGI IMG/M metagenome (GOLD analysis project Ga0310344, IMG submission 203801) | Marine microbial communities from station ALOHA, North Pacific Subtropical Gyre - HC15-DNA-20-200_MG | ecosystem: Environmental > Aquatic > Marine > Oceanic | place: Pacific Ocean: North... | reverse complement strand
TTGCAGGTAAAATAGGAGCCGATCTCGCTCTGACCATTGCTACTCTCGCTGCAATAATATTAAAAGAGTATTTTGTTTCGGCCATGGTGGTCTTTATTGCAAGCTGTGGTGAATGCCTGGAGGCCTTTACTGTAGGCAGAGCAAAACAGGCTGTTCGAAAAATACTCGAACTAACTCCTAAAATTGTTCACGTTCGGCGAGATGGGAAAGAAACCGATATTCCACTCGACGAACTCCAGATAAATGAAACCGTCCTTGTCCGTCCTGGAGAACGGATGCCAGCAGACGGACACGTTGACCACGGGACGTCAACCGTAGACCAAAGCGCATTAACTGGTGAAAGCCTCCCCTTGGAAAAACAAGTAGGAGACGAAGTCTATGCAGGAACACTCAACCAGTTTGGAGCCCTGGAAATTCATGTTGAAAAACTGGGAAGCGAAACCATTCTCGGCCAGGTCATACATCTTGTAGCGGAAGCCTCTCAGCGCAAGGCACCGCTGGAACGAACCGCCGATCGCTACGCTAAATATTTTCTTCCTGCAGTTTTGGCCTTGGCCATCATCACTCATATCGTCAACAACTGGGGACAGGATTCCATCAGTTGGATGCCTACACTTGCAGTCCTGGTTGTAGCATGTCCCTGTCCTTTGATTCTGGCAACACCTGCAGCTGTTATGGCCGCCATGGCATGGCTGGCACGTCGCGGAATTGTAATTAAGGGAAGCGTTGCCCTGGAACAGCTTGCCCAAATAGACACCGTGGCTTTTGACAAAACCGGAACCCTTACCGAAGGCCGTCTGAGTCTCGGTACGTTACTACCTCTGGAATCTATTTCCGAACTTGATCTGCTGCGCATTGCAGCCACAGCAGAACAAAACAGTGAACACCCTCTTGCACGCGTACTCATGGAACAGGCAAATGAAAAAGGGATGGTACTACCTCCTGTCAGCCAGTTCACCGCCTTACCCGGGTCAGGAGTCATTGTTCAATGCCAGAAATCTTTAATTGGAAATGCCTTTCAATCCCTCGAAACACAGGATTCCCCCCATCTGGATATAATGGTCGGCAACCGCCGACTCATGGAACAGCATAAACTTCCGCTAAATGAAGCCGTACTCACCCGTCTTGACCGCTTGGATCACAATGGTGAAACGTCATTAATTGTGGCCGTGAACCAACAAGTTATCGGCATCATTGGTGCTCGTGACACCATTCGTCCTGAAGCGGCCGGCGTATTACACGAACTCCATCACCTCGGTATCACAGAAACAGTCCTCTTGACTGGAGATCGTAAATCCGCAGCGGAAAGTGTGAGTAGTAAAATAGGATTCCTCGCGGAAGTTAATGCGGAAATGCTCCCTGGCGACAAGGCACGCTGGATTGAACAGGCGCGTCACAACAAGAAAAATGTAGCCATGATAGGAGATGGCGTTAATGACGCCCCTGCCCTCGCTGCTGCAGATGTCGGTCTCGCTTTGGGGGGAATCGGTAGTGACATTGCCGCTGAAGCAGGTGATGTCGTCCTAATGGGTGATCCCCTAACGCCCCTTCCAGGCCTCATACGGCTTGCGCGCTACACGATGCGCATCATAAAACAGAACATTATTGTCTTTGCTTTTGGAGTCAATTTCATCGGCGTGGTTCTGACCGCATGGATCCTTCCGGGATGGTCAGAAGCCTGGGAGAAGAGCTCACCGGTCGCAGCTGCAATTTTCCATGAATTTGCGTCTCTTGCCGTCATGATCAATGCCATGCGTCTATTGTGGTTTGAACGCGGGGATACTACTTTTCTGGGTCGCATGCCGAAGCAATTGATCCGGTTTGCCGATCTGATTCTTTGGGTGGTTGATCCAAGAAATCTACTTTTCTTTTTGTATACCAAACGCCAGGCATTTTTCCAAATCTGCAAATTTACGCTGGTTATTGTCCCTCTTTCCAGTTGGTTCCTATGGAACACAACCATTGTACGTCCTGGTGAACAGGCCTTGGCCATTAAATTTGGACGCTATTCCCAAACGCTTCAAACAGGTATCCATTGGAATTGGCCTCCTCCTTTTGGACATATTGTCAAACAACAGGTGGGAGCAATGCGCATCATTGAACTGGGTTTTCGAACTCCCCAGGACCTCGTTCGTTTAACACCAGACGATAGTATCGAATATCTAATCCGTAGCTCGGAACCTTTGGAGTGGGACAACCCTCACCTTGATGGCCGTTATGAGCGACAATCGGAAGAATCTCTGGTTTTCACTGGAGACGAAATGCTCGTTGAATGTAATGCCGTAATTCAATACCACATCTCAGACTTAAAGAAGTACGTCTTTTCCATACAGAATCCAGAAGAAGCCATTCGTGCCTCTTCTGAAAGTCTCCTTCGAGAAATTATCGCCCAGATGTCACTCGACCAGGTTTTGACATCAGGCCGGAAAGAAATTGAGATTAAGGCTTTGGAGTATATTCAAGAAAATCTCGATCGTTATGAATCAGGAATCCAGTTGCGTCAATTTCGACTACAGGATGTCCACCCACCAATTGAAGTAGTTGCCGATTATCGCGATGTAAATAGTGCATTTGAAAGACGTCAAAGTCAGATTAACGAAGCCCAGGCAGATTACATTAGACAAGTATTTCAAATTGCGGGCAAACAAGCCGTTGAACGGCTAACTCAACGAAAAGGAACTCCAAGCGAGGATTCTGAGTTACTGGACACCGAATGGCAGGCACTTCTGAAAGAACTGTCGGGATCGGCCATGCAACGTATTCTCGATGCCCAAGGCAAGGCCTTCCGTGACATTGGAAACGCACGCGGAGAATCAGCTCGTTTCCTGTCTCGTTCGCAAAGTTATCGTTTGAATCCACCACTCACCCGATTTCGTCTTTACTGGGAAACCCTAGAAAAAGGGCTGGTGGATCTCGAAAAAATAATTGTTGATCCTAAAATCAATGGCCACAAACAACTGTTTATGGGTAACCGATTGAACCTGGACTCCATCATCATTCAAAATCAAGAATCCACTACCAATGACACGGAATTGACAGATCCTCTTTCACTTCAAGAATCAGACCTCCGGTCTGTGCCTGCCAGGGACAAAACTGGCCCCAGGCAACCAACCCGCCATTCCCGCTAACCAGGAGAGCTTCGATGCATCGGGAAACGCATTCACACGATCATCACAGCCAGCACCATCATACCCATGATCATTCTCACGAAACGCAACACACGGAGATTCTCGCTATGGGATTCGCTCACATGAAGCGGTGGGGAATACTTGTGGGCGTAGTCGCGTTGATCGGATGGTTTTCTACTGCTCTGATTTTCGTTCAAGAAACCCAACATGTAGTCGTCACTCAATTTGGACAAATCATTGCCGTGTATGACCAGGATGACCATCGCGGCCTAAAACTCAAACTACCGTGGCCTATTCAGCAGATAATGACATTTGATCGTCGGTTGCAAATTCTGGAAATACCACCTCTGGAAATGCTGACAGAAGATCCAAAAAACATCACCATTCAGTGCTATGTCTGTTGGAAGATTGCTGCACCATCCGAAGCCCCCCAGACCACACAAGAAGACACTCGTCCCGTAGTACGATTCCTCAAATCCGTACAAAGTCTCGAGACAGCCGGTGATCGCATAGCAGAACTAGTGAGCTCAGCACTTCGTAATGAAATTGCAACCATATCCTTATCCGACCTGATTTATGTCGCCAATTCTCAAGACCTGAAAAACTCCGCAAGTGGTGTCCAGGAAATCACGCAGCGCATCCAGAACTCTTTAACTGACACGACTATCCATTCATCCGAAAATTCTTCAAATCAACTGACCGGCGCTGCAGACACGTTATCTCGAATGGGAGTCGAAATTATTGATTTGCGTCTGAAACGATTCAATTTACCAGAACAAAATCGAGATGCTATTTACGGAAGAATGCGTAGTGAGAGGCAAAGTATTGTGGCCCGATATACTAGTGAGGGAGAAAGTGAATCTCGTAAAATCCGAAGTCAGGCAGACAAAGAGGCGCAGCAAATACTCGCATATGCAGACGCTGAGGCCCAAAGGATAAAAGGACAGGCCGATGCTAAAGCCACTCAGATTTATTCCGAAGCCCATAGCCAGGATCCCGAATTTTACTCACTCTTAAGGACACTCGAAGCATATGAAAAATTGTTGAATGATAAAACCACGCTGGTTATTTCAGCCTCCCATGCCATGTTTCGACTGTTCAATGAAGGACTCCCACAAATCTCGAATGACCAAACAGTTGATCAGCCCGCGTTGGTCGACCCAGCTGTTTCGTCCTCCGACCTGAAAAATAAGCCCGAATACGAAATGGACTGCTCCAGTTCAGAGCGGTTACCAGAATCATCCGGCACGCGTCAAGAATGTCCCTTGATTCAATAACTTCAGTCCCACAAACACTCTCGAAATCAGCTTTTTTTGTTGAATATACCCAGGCCAACGGACAACCCTAATAGGAACCTTAAACAGTGAAAACGGTTCGCTACCTGATCCCTCTGCTTCTTGTTGGTTACCTAGCCACGGGCTTCTATATTGTAGGCCCGGACGAACAGGCCGTGGTAAAACGTTTTGGCAAAGCACGGAAACAACCCACTTTACCTGGTCTACGTTACGATTTGCCATTGGGACTGAGTTCCGTCCATTTGATCAAACCGGCAGAAACAAAACGAATTTGGATCGGACGACTCGCAGATGATCGTTTGGGCAACCTACGATTCTCGGAGTTCTTGACCGGAGATCAAAACATCATTCATGTTCAGGCAACGATACAATATACCATCAGCGATCCTAGGAAATTTGTCGTGACAACGCAGGCGCCCGTACGACTTCTACGATACACCTCGGAATCGCAACTCGCCGATGTGATTGCCCATAGAACAGTCGACTACGTAAGAGGTGAAGGGGGAGCAGAAATACAGAACACCATTTTGCGTAATTTACAACACAAGATGGATACATTCGAATCAGGGCTCACGATTACAGCGGTGAATCTCGACAGTGTACTCCCTCCCCTCGAAGTGGTTGACTACTTCCGTCAGGCAAGTGATGCTCGTAATATACGTGATCAACTTATCAATCAAGCGGAAGCCGAAAAACAACGTACAAAAGCAGAATCACAAAGCCAGGCACAGGAAGTGATGAACCAATCTCAGGCATATCGTGACCAAGTCGTTCAAAAAGCAAGTGGATCAAGTGCGCGTTATCGCGCATTGCTTTCTGAATATCGAAAATCAAAAGTAGTGATGGCGACACGTCTTTATTTTGAAACGATGGAACGGATACTGTCGCAATTACAGGAACAGCTGATCATCGACCCTAAAGAGAATATTGACCTCAGTCTTCTGAAAGAACGAAAACGCTGAGATACTTAACTCTTCGCTAATTATCTTCCATGCTGAATGCAACTTCATTCCCTGCCAGCCTCTTTCCAGTAAACGCACTCCCCTGCATCCCTCCGAATCCTTTTTTATCATAGTGGGCTGCTGATTCTTATATCATCCTTACTTGTTAATTTGTTCAAAGATCCTTGAAAAGAAGCTGTCTTCAGTGAGTACAGGGATGTACGATAGGACATCGTGAAAGTGGCCTTAGGCACCGGCAGTAAAACCTAAAATAGACGTATCCCGAGTATTCGGAAAGTCGGCGCCAGATTCATTTCCCGCTTAGTCCCTGATGCCAGGTCCATTTAAGCGATGCTGAGATTCCGAAAGAAATACCGAGTTGCCGTAATTGGATCAACGGGAAAAGGTAATTACGGACACGGTCTTGACACTGCTTTTCAACATGTGGAACGGGCTGAAATCGTAGCGATAGCCGACGATTCCGATTCCGGTCGTCAAAAAGTCGCAGCACGCCTCCAAGTCAACAACACCTACTCCGATTATCGCCAGATGTTGACAAAGGAACATCCTGACATCGTATGCATTGGTCCAAGCTGGTTGACAGAACGCGTCTCAATGGTCCAGCATGCTGCCGAAAACGGCGTACACATTTACTGCGAAAAACCGTTTGCCCCGACCCTCAAACACGCTGACCAGATGTACACAGCCTGTAATAACGCAGGAATTAAACTGGCCATGGCCCATCAATGGGCAGCCATGCCTCCCATCCGTGCAACCCTACGTGCGCTGAAAGAAAATAAATACGGTAGAATACAGAGACTTTACATTCGTCCTAAAGACGACGCGCGAGGAGGCGGTGAGGAGTTATTGCTGCACGGTACCCACCTCTTTGATTTGTTGATTGCTTTAGCCGGGGATCCGCAATGGGTATTTGGACACTTGCTGATCAATGATCAAGATGTAACAAAATCCGATGGCACAGAGGCGACACATCCGATCGGGCCGATTGCGGGAAATTCCATTACTGCGGTAATTGGTTTTGACAAGGGGATACGAGGATTTTTTGACAGTACTTCCCACCTCTCAGTCGACAAGGATCGAACTTTTGACCATTTGTTTGGTCTCACTATTGAATGCGAGAACAAACGGATCCAGTTCCGGTCACCAGGTGATGTGTATTTTTATGATGCCCCGACAGTTTTGGCTGATATTGAACACTTGACCTGGAATAAATTATGGATGGATGACTGGCATTTCACTCCAGAACATCTCCCCCGCCCCTTGAAAAAACAATGGCTGCATATTGGTAACAAGATACTCGCCAACGACCTAATTGATGCCATTGAAGCGAACCGTTCACCCATTTCAGGAATAGAACACGCCATGAACATTACAGAAATCGTTCAAGGCGTATACGCATCTCACTTTTCACACGAACGTGTAGATTTACCGCTCCATAACAGATCGCATCCACTGGAAATTCAACCCTCAACAGACGGAGTAGATGATGGCACTTGACACAGTGAATCCGGAACAGATCAACCTCGACCCCCATCGGCTCCAATATGCTTATTCGCTTCTCGATCAATGGACCACCGTGGGTAACCCGCCTCCCGTTCCTGGTGCCGCCATACTGGTGGGTCGTAATGGAAAAATAATTGAACCCCGGTTTTTTGGAAGACAGGGCCCCGAACAAGACGCACCCGCCATCCGCCGGGATGGAATGTTTTTACTGGCGTCCATTACCAAACCTTTTACTTACTTGGCTGCATTGAAATTAGTGGAACGAGGAGAGTTAATTCTAAGCGACCTGGTCACGCGATATATTCCGGACTTTGCCGCTCATCACAAAGAAAACATTCAAGTACACCATTTATTTACCCATACTTCAGGCATGCCCGACATGCTGCCGGACAATGTCAAGTTAAGGCAAGAACTGGCGCCTCTGAAGACCTTTATCCAAGGAGCCATTCGTGATACGGTCCCTCTTTTCGAATCAGGACAACAGGTGAGTTACCAAAGTATGGGAACACTGGTCATAGCAGAACTCATCCAACAAATTACCGGAAGTTCCATCCGGACATTCATTAACGATGAAATTCTGGTTCCACTCGGAATGAAGTCAACCGGCCTGGGATCGATTGATCTTCCGCGTGATCGTCTTGTTCGAGTTCAGGTTCCAGAATATCAGATCGGAAGTGATTACGGGTGGAACAGCCGGTATTGGCAAGACTTCGGCGCTCCCTGGGGAGGTATGTTCTGTACCCCCGAAGATCTGGCTGCACTTTGTCAATGCATGCTGGACGACGGAAGTGCCAATAACGAGCAGATCTGGTCTTCAGGCATGATTCGTATGGCAACCACCAACCGTCTTCATGACTATCCCGAACTTCCTGATTCCTACCGAAGGACACAACCCTGGGGACTGGGCTGGAGGATGAACCATCCTGGACAGAAAAGTAGTTGGGGAGATGCTTTGAACGACCGTGTCTTTGGACATACCGGCGCTACCGGAACCATGGTATGGATGGATCGAGAACGGAATGGCTTCTGCATTCTGCTTACAACCGCTATTCGCTCACGAGCCCCCTGGCGTTTAGTTCAACTTTCCAACATCGTCGCAGCCTCCTTCCGATGAACTCCAGCAAATCGTGTGGCAAGGACGATATCTGAGCTTACGCCTCATACCGGAGTACGCGACACAGTCCACCGCTTACTCACAGCCTCTTTTTAACAAAACTCTCATCGCTCGAGATTCTTTATTTACAGGCGGAGAATGGAAAACACACCGTCATTGACCTCTCACCTTCTCAATAGCAATACCCGACTGGTTACGCAATTTTACGTTAACAGGCAAGGTTCCTCTTCTCTGGTATGATCTTGACGCCAACTCTCTCTCCGGAGACGATGCGTCAACCACTCTTTCTATTAGACATTCTGCTTAGGAGTGTTCCATGAAAACTGGACTCTGCTGTCATTGGGTATCTCGGTATGCGGCACTCCTGCTCTTTTGCATAGCCAGTTGTTCGAACGACAACCCTACTGTTTCAGAAACCACCACAACGTCTGTCGAGTTACCATCCGAACCACTATTACATACAGAAAAGACACCGACTCCTTCAGCCCAAACTGACAGTCGCCCGGAATTCAAACAACAACCAGCAACTCCCGAATCATCCTTAGAAAATCACACTATCGACGAAACTCAGCTGCTTCATGAATCGCCCGACAAAACAACTGCAGGCAATCCGATCAGCCATCAAGCACGCGTAATCCTACAAAAAATGATCAATGCCTACGAGCAGGCGGACACTTACGAGGACGAGACGGAATTCCATTTTAAAATGAAGGGACCTCTTCGTACTCGTTTCAAACGGCCCAACCAGATCGACACCCAGCTTGCCAATGCACGTGTCGTCAGTGATGGTGACCAACAGATTATTTATATGGAACCTTTAAAAAAACACATGATCAAAAAAGCTCCTCAAGAAATGACACGTGAAAACCTTTTCGGGCAAGGCATTCCTGCTGCCCCGCTCGGGACCATTAGTGTTCCACTCCAGCTTTTGTCAGCTAACCAGGGATGGAATTACGTGCTGGAAAATGTAACCTCGATTTCAGTCGATTCTGCGCCTGTTGATATTGAGGGAACTTTATGCAAGGTGATACGTCTGGAAAGAGAAACGGAAGACGCTGTCATCTATATTAATCAAGATAATTCCTTAATTCGTCGACTTGAAATCGATCTCTCCGACTCTCCCATGATGCAACGTAATCGTTTATCTGGTCATTTTGTACTCGACATGAAAAATGCAAAGATCGACTCACCATCCGAGTCATTTGACTTCACACCGCCAGAAGAATCGATGGAAATTACGGAAATGGACCAACTCGAAATACCTGAATCACCATCTCCTCCGCCCTGACTCACACAATTATGAAGCTGCAACGGCCCTTATTAGTACATGAACCCTTATATTTGTACTGACTTCCATTTTCCGGAGAATCCAATAGATTCCTGAATAGTTCGGTGTCGGCTTGTCAATTGACAGTAATGACCACGAACCGTAGCATACGTGAATTGCTTCGGGCAGGTAGCTCAGTCGGTAGAGCACGGCGCTGAAAACGCCGGTGTCGGCGGTTCAATTCCGCCCCTGCCCATTTGGACATTAGTGGAAATCCGAGACGTTTGACGGAGATTCACGTTGTCTGTCCTACCAGGAGACCAAAATGACTCCCCAAACAGAAAAACGATTCTTTTTTATGACCATGCTGGCTGCTATTGCGGTTGGCTGTCAGGCCAATGTTCCTGTTGAAAAAGAGCCCCCTTTGTACGATCAGGAACTCTCTTCAAACCCCGACGTAACCGGAACCCCTGCAAAATCAGATTCTCAACAAAAAGGAGAAACCGTGGCCGTGATAATGGACACCTCTTACGGTGAAATACATCTTTCCCTTGATGCCGAAAAAGCACCTGACACGGTTGCTAATTTTCTGCAATATGTCGACGATCAGTTCTATGACAGTACGATTTTTCACAGGGTCATCTCTAATTTCATGATTCAAGGTGGTGGATTTGAGTCTGGAATGCAGGAAAAGCAGACGCGGGCACCGATTAAAAACGAAGCCGCCAACGGTTTAAAAAATGACAGAGGAACGATCGCCATGGCCAGAACCAGTGTTCCAGATAGTGCCACGGCCCAGTTCTTTCTCAACGTTACCGACAATGATTTCCTCAATTTCAAAAACCAAACGGAACAAGGAATCGGTTATTGTGTTTTTGGTACGGTTACAAAGGGAATTGAAGTTGTCGATCAAATTCGACAGGTAGCTACCGGTTCGAAAGGGGGACATGGTGATGTTCCCGTAGACGATGTCGTTATCAAATCGATCCGGCGCAGTGAATAACTTCTGCCGAATGACGGGCGCTAACTTGGGATTCCGAATGCGATCTCGCAAATTAGTAGTGCCCGAGAAATCATAACGTTACGTTCATTATCTGGACACGGATCTGTATGACTTAGGTCTGCTCCTACCCGGAAAAAACGATACGATCATGAACCGACAGGATGAGCTCAAGAAAAACTGTGCACTTGCTGCTGTAAAACAGATCGCTTCCGGCATGATTGTCGGCTTAGGAACCGGAAGTACGGCAAACTACATGATTGACGAACTGGGAAAAAAGTGCCGCGATAAAAGTTTCCAGATTAAAGGCATCCCTACAAGTGAACGTACGGCACAACGTGCACAGACGGCGGGTATTGAACTTACCTCACTTGAGACACATTCTGACATTGATGTGACCATTGATGGTACCGACCAGTTTGACCCGCACCTGTCACTCATAAAAGGACACGGGGGCGCGCTACTGCGTGAAAAAATAGTAGCGGCAGCAAGCATCAAAATGATTGTTATCACAGACGATTCAAAGCAAAGCTCCCATCTCGGAACGGACTTAGCTGTCCCTGTTGAAGTCCTTCCCTTTGGATACCCCAGCGTAGCCAAACAACTTTCCAAACTGTCTGCCAAGGTAACACAAAGGCTCGATTCCAATACCGGACAACCCTTTGTTACCGACAGTGGAAACTGGATTATCGACTGCGACTTCGGAGTTATTGAACATCCAGCTGAGCTCGAAGCTACCCTCAACCTCATACCCGGAGTCGTCGAAAACGGCCTATTTGTTGGGCAGGCAGACATGGTGTTAATAGGTAGTGCAGAGGGTGTGCAGGTAATACATCGTGAATCTCATTCCTAACCGTATCCGTAACTGATCCGCTGCGATTCACTTATGTCAGTCAAACCCGTCTCCCGGCCCCGCCCTCTCCAACAAGGGTTACT
>Ga0310344_10003813_pt1 | contig 11208 bp, 11 predicted proteins | sample HC15DNA20200_MG_FD_203801 | JGI IMG/M metagenome (GOLD analysis project Ga0310344, IMG submission 203801) | Marine microbial communities from station ALOHA, North Pacific Subtropical Gyre - HC15-DNA-20-200_MG | ecosystem: Environmental > Aquatic > Marine > Oceanic | place: Pacific Ocean: North... | reverse complement strand
ATTGAAGATTCCGGTCATCGAGGGGGCATACGACGCGCATTACCGGATCGATCTCGACCAGATTTTCATGCCGACCTTTGCCACATTCCGCGACGCGTCGGCCCACATGGGCACATTGCTGCACGAAATAGGTATCGATGTCGTTCGACCGCAGTAGCCTTGCGAGCCAGAAGCCATCATATCCAATCTCGAAGCACAGGCGAATGGCGGCAGGTTCACCGATACGATCAGCGGCCTTGCACTCAAGATTGCGAAGGTGACTGATCAGTGCCGCGCTGTTCCCGGCAGGAATTGTCCGCAGCGAAGGCTTCGCCGCTCCTGGCGAGAGCGAGGCAACAAGCCAGTTGCGCTTGCTGAGCTCAACGCTGACAATGACAGAAGTCTTGGGGCAGTAATCTGACGACGAGTTCTCCATGTAGCGTTCTCCGTGAGGTTTGACGGAACAACGGCATAGCCGATCCGGCCTGCATAGGATCTACTACGACAAGGCGCTCGAATTCGGATCGGACGATCCCGCTGATGCCGCCGTGACCACGCGGGTGGTCACGATCCTCCTGCCGGCGGATTGGTGATGGCCACCGCCGAAACCTCGGGGCCGTTCGATCCGGGGAAGGCCGGGGCGTGGATTGCCCGGGGCAGGCCGCCGGCGGAGGCGGCGCAGCTCGCCGCGATCTGGCGGCGCTTTCCGGACCTGCCTGTGGGAGCCGGGCCAGAGGACCGGATGCAGCGCCTGCGGGAACGCGTTCGCGCGATGCGAGCGTTGAACGATGCCATCCCGCTTCGGAATCCACGGGAGCGGGAGCACCGCAACTTCGCCTTCACCGCCACCAAGCTCGCCGCAGGGCAGGGTGATGATCGCGATCGGGCCATCCTCGCCGGGCGGGACATCCATGGCTTCGCCTGGATGGCGGCAGTCCGTTATGCCGATGGGCTCCATGCCGCGCGGTCGGGATGGCCCTATGCTCCGCACGCGGAGGGGATAGAGCACGACGCCTACGATCACGGCTTCCGCGAAGGGGGTGGCGACCGCGAGGATCTCTTCGACACCGCCCGCAGGGCGCTGCGCGTTGCCGCACCACAGCGGGAGCCGATGCCAGTCCTATCCTCTTGCCCCTTGCCGAGCACATGGCTGAAGCCCGACGATGCTTGCCGGCCCACGCCCTGGTCGCATCGTCTCGTGATCTTCGGTGCGGCCGAAGCCGGGCTTGCCGCACCCACCAACAACAGCGCTGTACTGCTACCGCCGTTGCTGGCGCACGAGGGAGGGGACGGCGCGGCGGTTCTGGTCGTCGTTGGCGATGTCCTGTGCGCATTGGATGACGTGCGCGCAGCGGCAACCTGGCCACCGCCACCGGCGGACCTGAATACCCTGTTTGCTGCCGGCGACTTCACCGATATCCTCGTCGCGGCGCAGGGCGCGGACTTGGCGGTGATCGATGCCCACGCCGGCTTGCTGCCACTCGTTCGACACCAGGAGCGGTTGCGCCATACCCTGCCGCTGCAGCGGGCGCAGTTCGCCCTCTGGCTCGAGCGGGGTCTTTGTCCCGGCGAGACCCGCGCGGCAGGGCACATACGCTGGGGGAAGGCCATCCATGGGCTGGTGGCGCGGCTCGGCGAACTGACTGCGACATGGTCCGGCAAGGATGCCCAAGGGCATCGGATCGTCATCACGGTGACCGCGACCGGGGAGCCGGCACAGGGCTATGTCGCCGGCGACGGCGCCGCGCTCGAGCCCGTGCTTCATGTCAGTAACCGCAAGGCTGTCCGTGGGGCCATGACGCTGGCGTTGCGACGCTTTGCGGGAGGCATTCGGCTTGCCCCCCATCGCTCATACAAACGGGAGGAAGCTCATATGGAACTCAATTCGTCCGCGCCGCCGATCGGGCAGTGCCATCACCGACCCTTGGTCGGGGCAGGGGCAAATTCTCTGGCCAGCAAAGTGCGTGCGCTGCACGCAGCGCCAAACGGGACGCGAACATGACAGGCAATCTTGCGACATTCGACAACGCCTGGCGCGTGGCCGCTTCCATGGCCGACGGTCATGATCGCGATTACGCGCTTGTCCGCACCGGCAATCCCGGCACGCCCTATCTGGTCGAGGAACTGGCGGGGCAACCCGGCGTCGTGGCGTTCCTCTGTTCCGATCCCGCCGTAGCCCTGCGCTGGGTCAGCGAGGTGGAACGGACATGAAGCCCGCGCGGTTCTCCGTGCTTGCGACGCTGGTCCTGCTGACCGGCGGCTGCCACCGCGCTCCCGCGGTCGGGGCCGGGCCTTGTCTCATCGTCATCGATCTGGCGAAGCGCTCAGGTACACAGCAGTCTGCCCAACGACCGGGCTCCATGGGTATAACCCGGCGTTGCCAGCCATCCGGTTCCGGGACGAAAACGCCAGGTTCTCACGCCGATGGGGCCGGCGTGGCGATGGTGTGATCAGGGCTGGTGCACGTGATTGGTGAAGAGCTGATTTCGGCGAGGTTGGCGGACGATCCTGAACGACGGCTTCGCAGACGGGAAAACGGGATAACAGACATTAGAAGGCCACGGTGCTTGCTTCCAGGACCGACCCTGGACAAATTATCAGTAATCAATTTCGCCATCAAAGTGCATCCCGTCCGTTGTTCTGGCAATATCGTCGCGTGTAGGTTGAGAAGCGGGTGCTCTTATGATGTCGCTACAATACTGAATTATAGTAGTGATATTTTTGGCAAAGAGTTTTGCTTCTCCTGATCGCCGAGAATATGCGAATCTATGAACCGCATGGCCTTGCTCAATACTCATTGGATGAGTTTAATATTCAAGGTTTGCATCGCTTCTGCCGTCCGCTTGAGCTGGACAACGGGAACTGCGTCTGTAGCTGATAGGTGAGTTGCTGCTGCGCGATCAAAGACGGCTAGACAATTTTCGCCCGTCAGCCGGGATGCGTAAAGAATGCCGTCAATCAAAGGATTCTTGTAAAGCATGTCCGAGAATTGCTGCGCTTCGTCGAAACATTTGGCCCCTGTAATCTCTGTGGACACACCAAGCTTGAGACATCCCCCCTTACGCAGATCGATAAGATGAAGGGGCGCGATCGTGGCGATGCACACAGCCGATTTTGTCTGCAACTCGCTGATAAACAGAGTGCGGTCAGAAACTCCTTCGAAACGGTCTCGGACTACGGTTTCGGCAAGAGCTGTCGCGAGATTTTTGGCGGCATATAGTGTCGCGAAGCTCGTGGTCGTCCCGCCGAAGCGCGAATTCCCGACACCGACGCCAAGCGGTGTCGCCTGATATTCAACAGGTATGATCCGGATGTAATTCGAGAACTCGAAACGCACGATCTGGCTCGCGAGCAGCGCCGCCTCGACCTTCATGATCAGACAAAATCGCGCTTGGCAAGAACCAGAACCCGCTCAAGTTCGCCGGCCTTGAGCATAGCGATCGGTGCAGGCTCAGCAGTCGCCGGACGAGGCGTACGCAGCCAAAGCCAGGCGACTCTGGGATCGCCGATGATGTCGAGCACGTCTGCGATTCCAAGCGTAGGACGGTTCTGTGCAAATTGCTCTAACGGATAGACCAGCCCCTGGCCCAGCGAAGTGATCGCGATAAGTGCGCCTCGTGCCGCCCAGCCCTCAACATCCTCCGGAGCGAGTCCCAGTTCAGACGCCAATTGATGTGCATCGGCGACAGGGCCTGCCCAATCATTCACGGGCACCTTGGCACTTGCATCTACCAGGCGGCGCAGGCCGATCGCCTCGGAGACAATGTCACCAAGTCCCTCCCCTTCTTCGTGCTCCGCATCCACCGGCTGGAACAGACTTTGAGCCTTCTGGTCTTGGCTGTCATCGTCTCTAGTCAGCTTTCGCTTTGACCTTGCTCCCACTACTGGACGATCATCGCCCATCAGTGAGTATAGCGAGGTGCGCTCAGCGTCGCTCAGGCCATACGCGTCGAGCACCAGCGCATCGATTGCGGCAAGCTGGGCGGTGAGTGCCGGGGAACTCGCGTCACGCGCTGCGGCGGCTGCATACTCGCGGCTGAGCTCTCCCAATTCGGCGGGAAGATGCGCGGGGAGTGGAGCCTCCTCAAGCTTCGCGATTCTAAAGCGTTTGTCGAAAGAATGCTCGGAGAGGAAAGCATTGACCACCGGCCCATTGATGACGGCCGCAAGCGCATCGAAATCAACCTTGACGCCCTCGCGGGGCCATAGCCCTATGAACTGCTGCGTCGCGCGATGGCCATCGCGGTCGACTGCTGCTGCGAGGCGCCAATAGCCGCGGCTCAGCCGCGTCGCATTGCATAGAATTTTCGGCTCGTCCCAAGGGAGATTCCCGCCGGCCAGGATGCTTTCCGGCCGTACATCCATCCAACGCGCAGTACTGAGCACGAACTGATGAAGGCTCGCGCTGTCTTGGTAGCCGAGCTCACGGTTTGGACCTGGAACATCACTGGTGCGCTCGCGCTGCCCGGACTTCCACCTGAGGCCCCAACTTCCCTTTATGAGCGAACCGAGCTTCGGCAGATTGCCAAAACGGTTCCAGAGATCCTGCGACGGATATACCCACAGGTCGCCGGTCGGTTCTGTTTGGATAGGGCGCGATCTCTCGTGGTGTAGCAAGATCTGCCCTGTCGCGGCAAAAGTCCTCTTATCGCCGGTCGTCACGACTGAGGATCGAAGGCGTTGTTCGCCGTTCTCTGTGCCTTTACGTGCAATCACCAAGGCACTGTTAGCCTGTGACACATTGAATATGCCGTCTGGCAACGCCACCATCTCGATTTCGCGGTACAGCTTTTGGAGCGCAATGCGTTGACGCTTGTACCGCCGATCCACGAGAACGGTGTTGGGCAGAACAAAACCTAGCATGTCGGGCTCAGCTCGCAGCGCCATTTCGAGCGCATAAACAGCCTTGGAACGATTGATCTTGGCTGCCTCCGGATAGGCCTTGGTCTCATCTTTATTGAAGGCCTCGAAGGGCGGGTTGCACAACACCACTCGTGCGCCCTCAAGACAGGCTTCAAGCTCCCCCTCCTTGAAGAGGTCGGCTTCGTCGATCTTCCAGCCATTGGCATTGGGATAATCGGCCAGTATGAGCGAGAGCTTGGCAACCTCAGCCGCGAAAGGGTCGATCTCAGCTCCGCCAATATTCTTGACGAGCAGATCGTGGCGCTGCTTGTCGTCCCACTCGGCCGGCAAAGCGTCGCGCATGAACTTTAATGCAGAACCTAGAAAGACGCCTGCCCCGGTGAAAGGCTCGACGACCCGCGGCGGGCTGGCTCCGAATTCCCAAAGCCGCAAGCGGCCGAGAATATAGTCTGCGACATGCCTCGGCGTGCTGTGCGTACCGAACTCCGCCCTCGCCTTGTCAGTAACGAGTGTTGATTCATATACGTAGGCGAGATCGTCGGCGGATATATTAGCGACATTGAATCCGGACCGGAAGATCTTCCAGACTGGCTCCAAGGCTCCAATCGCCGAGCGCGGCCATGCTTGGGAAACGTTACCCAGTTCATAGAAGTCGTCCATCGCGTCCAGGACAGAGCGAACGTCTCCTGCGTCCCAGCGTTGCGCCCGGATGTGCTGGCGGTCCATCAGGATTTTTGCGGCGAGAAGCCGAAAAACACCTCGGAAGAAGATCCGAATAGCATCATCACCGTTAAATTCTCGGGTGTCGGCGACGGCTTCACGGATCAGTCTGTCGAGCTTTACGTGAATCTCGCCCGCAATCGCTGGCATGAGGCCGAGATCGACGAAATCAAGCTGCGCTTGCGGCTCGATATGACCGATGGACTTTGCTCGGTGAATGCGGTCAGGAGCCCAGGTGTCTTGCCGCTCAGCGAAGAAGCGCTCGATCGCGTCGTGCCCGAATTCCGCAAACTTTTCAGGCGTTTTGCTGGCGTGAACCTGCCATGCCGAAATCAGCTCCGGCTCGATTACCAGGAATGCTGGAGCGCCAAGCGCACGGTAGGAGCGGATAAGTTCGGCTGCTGTATCCGGGGCCGCCTCAATCACCGCAAACGCAGCAGAGCGATAGGATGGCGGAGTCTGCGTGAATGCCGCGAACGGTACTGAGCACGTCGTGTCGCCGTCGCCCCAGATATTGCTGAAGGCGTAATTACGACGCAGCGCGTCACTACGATATCCGAGTTTGACGGACTCGCGCTCGATGATGTCGATAAAGCTCATCGCCGTATCCCGGCAAGCATCGGCGGAAACGCGAGATCGCGCTGAGGATCAGGCTCACCGGCCAAGAGATGCTGCCTGAGCTGGACAACGAGAGGAGCGAGTTCGATGAGCAGGGCAAGGGGTGCCGACGTGATCGCGCGATCTTGATCGACCAATTCGACATGCCGCCGCTCAAAGTCGATCAACAAGCTAGACCTTTCGAGTTGGGGCCACGGAGCAGTCGCACAGAGGCCAAACAAGGCCGTAGCAATGGATGAAAACGCCGAAAGCGGCATCATGAGTGAAGATGCGGCACGATGGATCACGCTTGCCGCGAGCAGATCGTTTGCCGTGTAGCAGCTCGATCGACCTTGGTCCTTCGCAAGCGGCGGTAGCGCATCACGATAGGTGCGCCATTGTTGCTTAGTTAGCCGGAATGCCGAGCGCATCTGCCCAGTGGTGAAAAGCATGTCAAACGTCACTCCTTGGTGTTGGCCGGCAACACCAATAGGAGCTGTACCATAGCTCCCCCTTGGAGAACAAATGATGATTTCAGTCAGCGGCGCCGGTTGGCCGCACTCAAGAGACCGCGGATTGGGCGTTGCGAATGTCGGTTTTATCGAGCCTGCCAACCTCAGGCCGACATTCTGAAAAGTCCTGGCCTCGATCGTTTTCTTTCGCCCTCAATTAGAAGAGGCTAGTCGAATAGCCATCGATCAACCAGCTTGGGGACATGATTCCCAATCAGGCATGAGAGAACAAGCAAGCCGTGCAACAAACAGAACCCTCCTTCGACTTCGCCTATTCTGCTCCCGCATCCTATTATATCGACGAAAGCGGCAATACCGGCGATCTGACAGCGGCAAAACTTGAAATCTACGGCAAAGACCAGCGCATGTTTACGCTTGCCGCCGTGGGCTGCGATCTCGACCAGCCGTTCAAGGACCGGTTCGAGGCACTGAAGGCAGCCCATCGTATCCAGTCTTCCGAAGTGAAGTCCAGGCAGGCCTATGGCCGCCCTCAATTCATCGCCGGCCTCCTCGATATGCTCGAGGAGCGCGGTTGCCCGATCTTCATCGAGGCCGTCGACAAGCACTATTTCGTTATCGCGAACATCATGGATCGGATCGTCGTGCCCTATGTCGGGGCGTGCGACGTTCAGCCGCGCACGCTATGGATGAGGGGGGTAATGGCGGATCATATGGCGATTTACGGGCCGCCTGAGTTAGCCCAGGCCTTCATCGCCTCCTGCCAGAGCCGAGACTACGTCGAGGTCCGCGACTTCTACAAGCAGATCATCCGATGGGCTCAGACATGCCGGCTTCCCACCGAAGGGGTTGCCGATGCCTTCGTCCGCTTTACCCGCGACAGCCTCAAGGATTTTCGCAAGCTCCCGAAGGCTAAGGCGGTGGAGCGCGCGCTGCCCATTCCGGATACCTCACCCAAGGGCAAGCTCCTCTGGGTCCTGCCAAACTTGACGTCCTTCACCCACATCTATGCCCGGATCAACCGCTTCCTCGAAAAGCAAGTGTCGGGCGTGACGCTGTTCCATGACGAGCAGCTTCAGTTCGGCGACGTTCTGCATCAGAACAAGGGGCTGATGGAGGGCTTCACCGCCCAGGACGTGAAGCTGCCGCTCAAGACGGCGGATTTCGAGTTCTCAGCATCTGCGAAGCTGGAGTTCCTGCGCTCCCACGATTCCATCGGCATTCAGATTGCCGATGTCCTCGCCGGCTTTATGGCACGATATATCCAGGACGCCGTCTGGAGTGGAATGGCGATGGATGCTGACAGAATGGCCATATTCAACCGCCTTGTAACTACCGGCGAGCGCGAGCGGGGTACAGGGGTGAACATCGTGGCCCCAGAGAGTTTGCTCCGCTTTCTTGGCATAACCCCACGAGCGAATTATTTATAACTGTCAATTTGGAATAGAAATATCCGTCCTTCTGGCGGAAAGAGTATTGGATCGAGGAGGAAGCTGTAATGGAAGCGGTCGGCGATCTAGAATGGGAAAAGCATCTCAGAAAGGCACCCACGGATCTACCGGCCAGCCTTGGCAATGTCGTGGAATATCGGAAATCCGGCCTCAGTCTGAACCACGTCGTCGGGTGCCCACTCGATTGCGGCTACTGCGTGCGCCACCTGTTCGACAACTTCGAGATGAAGCGCCCCCACCTCGTGGTGGATGATGAACAGGCTGTGGCTGCGTTGATTGCGCATTGGGCATTCGTCCCCCATGTCACCCCCGTCCAGATATTCAATCGCGCGACCGATCCGTTTCTGCCTCTCGTGAAGCAGCACATGCTGCACTCCCTCGAACTGCTCGATGGGCACGGGTTCAGAAATCACGTTCTAGTAATCACCCGCTGGAAGGTCGCGCCTGAGGATGTCGAGCGCCTCGAGCGCCTGCGACATCTCAAGGTCACGGTTCTGGTGACCTGGTCTGGCATCGCGGACCCCCGTCTCGAACCGGTTGACAGCGTGATCGCGGAAAGGTCACTTGAGGTGCTTTCCGATCATGCCAGCCGGACAAAAAGGATCCTCTACTGGCGCCCTATCATAGCCGGCGTAAACGACACCGACGAATGTATCGCCAGGGCCAGTGCACTGTCGCGCTTCGCGGACGCCACCGTCTTCACCGGCCTGTTCCATCGGGAGCAGATCCGTGCACACTTTCGTTCGGCAGGCGTCGAGGATCTCTATCATGACGTGCCCAGGCGCAAGATCCTCCCGCGCGAGGTCGAGCAGCACATCCTGCGCCGCTACTCCGGCGCGCCGATTTTCCGCAAGACCTCTTGCGGTATCGCCTACGCCTATGGCGAAGCCGATTACAACGGCCATTACGGCATTCGGGAGATATGCGACATCTGCCCGTCGGGCCAGATCGAGATCTGCGCAGCGGGGCATCGGAAGCCCTCACCCGACCGGCTGTCATCGCTCGCCCAGATGGTCGGTCTGGCCCCTGGGCGGATTGAAATCGCCGCAGGCAAGGTGATTGTTGAGGACAGCACCGAGCAGCAGCGCTACTTTATCCAGCATTCCCTGGGGTTCCAGGTGCATGATCTTGCTCATCCGCATCTGCCAGAACGACACGGCCGCGCCGAGGAGGGCTGGAATTGAGCGAGATAATGTGGGCTGTCGATGTCGAAGGCAGCGGGAAATCACCGCCTGAAATCGTCGAGCTGGCGATCGCCGAGATGAAGGGGCTGACCCTGACCGGGCGCAGCAAGCATTGGCGCTTCAAGCCGAAGAAGGGAATCTCTCCCATGGCGGCCCGCATCCATGGGATCTGGGACGAGGACGTGGCCGATGCGCCCGATCTCGAGGATGTTGTTGATGACGTGCTGCTGTGGCTCGAGGACAAGCCCATCGTCGGCCATAACGTCAAGGTCGAGGTCGACATCCTCAGCCAAGCGCTTGAAGGGTGGGAGCCCGCAGCGGCCTATGACACGTTGAAGATCGCTCGGCGCCTTTTCCCCGCCGAGGAGAAGCATGGGCTAGAACACCTCGGATCCAAGTTGGGCCTGAGCCCTCGGGCCGGGAAGATCACCGGCGGAAAGGCCCACTCCGCCCCCTTCGATGCGGTCTTGTCAGCTCTCCTTCTGGATCACATGCTGGGCAACCGGACAGAGGATGACCGCCGCGCGATCCTCACCGATGCGGACATCCTCAGGAGCGCCCAGGGCTCGCTCCTGTGAGGCGGCCACCATTCCGCATCGCGGTCGCAGGAACCCATTCCACGGGCAAGACGACCTTCCTTACACGACTTAAGGAGTTGTTCGAGCAGCGTGGGCTAGTCGTGGCCTACGTCCACGACAGCGCGGTCAATGCTCAGGACAAGGGCTTCCCGATTCTTGCCAAACACACCTTCGAAAGCACGGCGTGGCTGATGGCGAGGGCCATTGAACTGGAGGCGGAGGCTACCCTCTCGGCAGACGTCATCCTCGTGGACCGTCCCGTCGCAGATGCTCTCGGATACCTTCAGGCGGCGCTACGGCACACCTCCAGGTCGATTGCGCCCGCCCGCCTTGAGGCGCTGGAACGGATCTGCGCGGCGTGGGCCCCGGAATACGACCTCGCCTTCCTGACGGTCCTCGATCCATCGGTCGAGCTCGGTGAGGGGCGTGACGGGGATGCACTTTTCCGCGCGAGGGCCGCCGAGGAGGTGACCCGTATAGTCGACAGGTTCATGCCCGACCGCCACCTTCTTCTCCATGGCGGTGCCGAAGCAGCCCTGGCGTTCGCCATCACCGCGTTCGACGACCCACACCGCCGAGCCTAAAGATGACGCTCGCGCAAATCGATCCTGCTAGGATCGCCGAAGATCGGGCGATCGGCCTAGCAGGGGAGCGCCGCATCGGCCTAGGATGCATGGCGCTGACTGGGATTTATGGCGCCGTTGGCCGTGAGCAAGCCGTCGCGACGCTCACCGCAGCCCTAGATAATGGCGTGACGCTTTTCGATACGGCCCCGCTGTATGGCAACGGCGCGAACGAAACGTTGCTGGGCGATGTGCTGGGCGCCCGCCCGGATGCGACCATCGTCACCAAGTTCGGCCTCTATGCCGATTCTAGGGGCAGTCTATATCGCGATAGTCGGCCCGAGACGATTAGGCAGTCGGTCGAGGCCTCATTGAGGCGCCTGAAGCGCGATTGCATCGACCTGCTGCTCCAGCATCGCACCGATCCCGAGACGCCTGACGACGACGTTCAGGCCTGCATCGAGGATCTGATCTCCGCGGGCAAGGTGGCCGAGTTCGGGATCTCCAGCGTTTCTGCCGACCAAATTGCAGCGCGGCCGATGGCACGCACCCTTGGCGCTGTGCAGAACGAGCTTTCCTTGGTGACCGGCCAGAAGATCGAGGAAGTCGCTGCCGCCATGGCGCGGGGAGCCTGCTTCATGGCCTTCTCCCCATTGGGAAGGGGCATCCTGACAGGTGGGCACCTCCATTTACCGCTGGCCAAACCGGCATGGTGATGATTCACTCGTCCCGTGGAGCGGGAGCGAACGATGCGGCAATCGGGGCTTTTCGGGTTATCGGACCATATGAAGCGGCTCTCGGCG
>Ga0310344_10003811_pt1 | contig 11211 bp, 13 predicted proteins | sample HC15DNA20200_MG_FD_203801 | JGI IMG/M metagenome (GOLD analysis project Ga0310344, IMG submission 203801) | Marine microbial communities from station ALOHA, North Pacific Subtropical Gyre - HC15-DNA-20-200_MG | ecosystem: Environmental > Aquatic > Marine > Oceanic | place: Pacific Ocean: North... | reverse complement strand
CGTTTGGCGGGCGACCGAATCGCCAGCCGCGCCATCGACGACCGCATCGGTGCCTACGTCGTACTCGAGGCGCTTCGACAGCTCGCCGAGGACCCCCCTGTTGCTTCCATAGCCGCGGTCGCGACCGCGCAGGAGGAGATTGGCCAAAGCGGAGGTGGTGCCCGCACGAGCGCCTACGCGCTCGATCCTGCGGTCGCGCTAGTGGTGGACGTCACGTTCAGTACCGACGTGCCGGACATCGAAAAAAAGGAACTGGGTGAACACAAGATCGGTGGTGGGCCAGTGCTCAGCCGTGGATCCTCCGCTCATCCAGTCGTGTTCGAGATGTTGGTGGAGGCTGCCGAAGCGGAAGGGGTTCCGTACACGATTCAAGCCCAGCCCAAGGCCACCCGTACCGACGCCGACGCCATCTTTCTGAGTCGCGACGGTGTTCCCACCGGCCTCATCTCGATTCCAAATCGCTACATGCACTCACCCAACGAGCTGATCAGTCTCGCGGACGTAGGGCACGCGATCCGCCTGATCGGAGCGTTCGTGAGACGGCTGGGGGCGGACGTGGATCTGACCCCGAGGTAGCCAGGCCTCGGATGCTAACCCCTGACCGAGTCGACTCGCATACAACCGGTGATCGTGCGTTGCACTTAGGTATGGCTGACCTAGAGGCCAGGTTGGCTCAGTTGACTGCCCCCCCAAAGGACCTCGGTTCCATATCGCTCTTGGTGCGGAGGGCTGAAGGTGGGAAGCGTGATGTCATTCGGAGCGGACATCTGCGTGCTAATGCTGGTCTGGTGGGTGACGAGTGGGCCCGTAACCCAGAACGCAGTTCTGACGCCCAAGTCGCGATGATGGACCTTGGGGTCGCGCGGCTCATCGCTAACGGCCAATCACTGAGTTTGTTCGGAGATCAACTGTTTGTTGAGCTAGATCTTTCGCGCGAAAATATGCCGGCCGGAAGTCGGCTCGATGTTGGCGCTGCGGTTCTCGAAATCACGGGGAGGCCTCACAACGGTTGTCAGAAATTTAGTTCTCGCTTTGGTGCAGATGCTCTGCGTTTCGTTTCTAGGCCTGACCTACGGCACAAGAATTTACGGGGCGTATATCTGCGGGTCCTTAGTGATGGCGGGGTAAAAGTGGGCGATTGTGTAACGGTTATACACCGGCCCAAATAGGACAATGTAAGACGGCCGCGAGCTCCATCGGAGTGTTTTATAAGATGGTTAGGGAAACTGTAGTAGCAGCTACCTTTGTGTATCGGCATGAGGCGGAGTTCGCGCGTGAGACGCTCCGTGCACATGGCATCGATGCTGTCCTATTTGCAGATGATGCAGGTGGAGCATATGCGGGGTTGTCTTTTACCGGGCAAGTTCGGTTACTCGTCCATAACAATGACACTGTACGTGCTAGAGCTCTGCTAGGCAGGGATGCGTCGACCCCTGATTTAGAGGCGTAATAAGCCATTCATGGCGGGGGTGTCGTTACTGGTGTATACCCTGGTCGCCCGGTTCTTAGCGGTGCGCCTTAGGGGTCTATCGCAAAAATCTTACCATTAACGGGCACGACTATGCCTACACGATTAATTCATGTTGCTCTTTTGAGTGTTCTCTGTAGCTGTGCGTTATCTGAGGAAGGTGCCCGAACCGGTATGGTCCGGGGAGAGGTCGATGTCCACGAAACCTCTATTTCTCAACTCGCGGTGGAACTTGCGTCTGGTCGTACCACCTCCGTTCAGATCGTAAGGTCATACCTTGCAAGAATTGCTGCGTATGACAAAGTCGGACCCAAATTGAATGCTATTGTCAGGCTGAATCCCGAGGCGCTTTCTGATGCCGATGCTCTTGACCGAGAGCGGGAGAGCAATGGGCCGAGAGGGCCCCTACACGGCATTCCCATTTTGCTCAAGGATAACTACGAGGTTGCAGGGCTCGTGACCTCGAACGGATCGCTAGCCTTCGCTGGATGGATCCCGAGCACTGACGCCTTCGTGGTAAGGCGCCTCAGAGAGGCGGGTGCGGTCATTCTGGGAATGACCAACATGCATGAATTTGCCCGCGGCATAACGACCATCTCGTCGGTTGGTGGACAAACCCGAAATCCCTACGACCCTTCGCGTAACCCGGGCGGATCCAGCGGAGGGACTGCAGCAGCCATTGCGGCGAGCTTCGCAGCATTGGGCTGGGGGAGCGATACCTGTGGGTCGATCAGGTATCCGGCTTCTCACCAGAGCCTTTTTGGGTTGCGTCCAACGCAAGGCCTATTCAATACAGACGGTATTTTCCCTCTTTCTCACACACAGGATGTGCCTGGCCCTTTGGCTCGTACAGTCACGGATTTAGCCGTTGGCCTCGATGCTACTCTTCCTGAGGGATCAGCTATCACGATGGGCACTTTCCAGTCCGCGCTTGACAGTACAGCCCTGCGTGGTTTGCGGATCGGAGTAGTCTCCAGCCTTTTTGGTAAGGCGGCTGAGGAGTTAGAGGTAACCCGCGTCTTACGGGCGGTTGTTGATACCATAAAAGCCCACGGTGCGGAAGTTGTGGATGTGACAGTACCGGATCTGGATACCCTTATTGCTAGGTCAGGACTGATCCGTCATGAGTTCAAATGGGACCTGGCCGATTTCTTGGCTGAACGGCCCAACGCACCAGTTAGTGCTCCTTCGGAGATCATTGATGGTGGTCTTCATCACCTGGCTCTGGAGAATATTCTCCTTAATGATGATGAAGTGAGCGCACGAGATACTGAACAGTATAGATTGCGCCTGGCAGCTAGGGATGAATTACAGGGAGCAGTTCTCGGGGCCCTTGATAGCAAGGCCCTGGATGTACTGACCTATCCCACCTTACGACGTAAGTCTGCAGTGCTAGGACAATTCCAATACGGCGGCAACTGCCGAATCAGTGCCCACACAGGCTATCCAGCGATTACGATGCCGGCAGGATTTACGGATGATGGTCTGCCAGTTGGCTTGGAATTGTTAGGCCGCCCACTTACCGATGACAGGTTGGTATCGATTGCATATGCGTTCGAGGCCGCTACGCGGTCCAGGAAACCACCGTATTCGACGCCACAGCTCGCAAACGGTATGGCTCCGGAATCGGTTGCCATTACGGCATACGTCAGTGGGCCTGATGGGGAAAGAGTGGCCGGTCAGTTCACGTTTGACATCACAGAAGGAACTCTTGATTACACGGTACGGGTGGAGGGCGAGAGCCCCGAGGCCATTAGGGCTGTTACGCTCGATCTCATTCGTCCAGATAGGAAGGGGCCGATCGTGCACATCCTACTTCCAGCCGGGTCGGCATCGGGTACAGGCACGATCACAGTTTCGCAAATAGACCGACAAGCCCTCCAGGCCGGAAGCTTTGCCATCGTTCTCTATACCCAGGATCATGCATCCGGATTGGTTGGATCGAGACTAACGCTTCCATAGCCTAGAATCAGTAGTCCAAGATCCGCCACGTTGACCGCGCTGAGGCGCACCTCTAGTGTTCAGCGCTCCCCACACGGGGAGCCGGACCCCGCCTCGGGCACGACTTGGCCCAAGGGTCTCCCGCCCAGCAGCTGGAGGTGACCAATCCGGGTGCCGCAGGCACAGACAGGATGGGTAGGATGTTCGACTCGCAAGAGCTAGTCCGGGAAATTCAGGAAATGCGCGACGACGGTCACCTTTCCGACGCTTTGCTACGGCGAGCAGTGCGTGAGATCGCTGCCTCCGACAAGCGCTCCAGTTGGGTGGGCGTCTACCTCCTCAACCAGGAGGGCACGGAGCTTTGGTTGCACAACTACGTTGGCTCACCCAGCGAGTACGTCAAGATTGAGGTAGGGCAGGGGATCTGCGGAACCGCGGTGGCAGAGAAGCAGAACCAGAACGTGCCGGACGTGAGCAAGGTTGAGAACTACCTGGCCACCGGTCCGGAGGTGCAATCTGAGATGGTGGTTCTGATCCGCGCCGGCGACGAAGTGTTCGGCGAGATTGCCCTCGACAGCGAGGACGCGAAAGCGTTCAAGCCCGATGACGAGGTCGAAGTGCAGCAAGTGGCCGACAAGTTGGCCGAACAGTTGATGGCGGAAAGGAGATGACGGCGCTGCGGTGAGCCAGGGCCTGAGCCTACCCCCCGATCTCCGCTGGGTAGATGCGGGGAATGCGGGTCCCTTCACTCTTGAAGGGACCCGCAGCTACATCGTGGGTCGGCGGCGCGCGGCGGTGATCGATCCGGGCCCCGCGTGCGCTTCGCACGTAACCGCGGTGGCGGCAGAGGTCGCTGGTGCTGAGTCTGTCGTCCTCTTGCTCACACATGGACACTCCGATCACGCCGGGGCGGCACCCGCGTTGGCGGTGAGACTGGGGGCCAGGATCCTGGGCGCGTGCCCGAACGGGTCCAGCGCGGGAGAACCGGGGTCGTCTGGTCCCCTGCCAGGCATTCCCCTCCGGGTGCTCGGCGACGGTGAGGGTGTTGATACGGACATGGGAGAGCTGACTGCGCTGAGTGCCCCGGGGCACACCTGTGACCACCTGGTTTTCCATTGGCGGGACCAGCGTGCTGCCTTCGTCGGGGACCTGCTACTCGGAGTCGGAGAGACCACTTGGGTTGGCGGATATTCGGGCTGCGTTGCCGATTATTTCGCCTCGCTCGACCGGGTCGAGAACCTGGGGGCAGGAGTCCTGCTGCCGGCCCACGGGCCGCCCGTGTTTGATCCAGAGGCTAGGCTCGGACGTTATCGGGCCCATCGTAGGGAACGTGTGACCCAGGTCGAGCGTGCCTTGGATGCGCACCCTGGCGCGAGCGCGGACGAGCTACTCACCACGGTCTACGGAGAGTCGGTCCCCGAGGGGCTCCTGCCGGCGGCGCGTGCGAGCCTAGTGGCCCTGATCGAGCACGTGAAGGCTGAGCGGTGACGGCTGTGGAGGGCTTGGCGGTGTTCCGCGACCGGGCGAGCGAGTTCGTAGACCCCTGCCTCCGGCTGCTGGGGGATCTAGTCACTGCGGAGTCACCCTCGGCCGTGCCGGACCGAAACCTAAGGGTCGCGGCCGGGCTTCGCGGCGAGCTCGAGCGGCGGGGCGCTTCCGTCGAGCGTCACCCGGCCCCTGGCTATGGTGAACACCTGGTGGCGCGGGTCGAGGGAGCGTCCGGCGCAGGTCCTCCCCTCCTAGTCATCGGCCACATGGATACCGTGTATGCGGTGGGCACGCTCGCGCGCGTGCCTTTCGCCATCGAGGTCGCACAGGACCGAGTGCGGGGGCCGGGCGCCTACGATATGAAGGCTGGGCTCGCTGTAGCGATCACAGCGCTCGACCTGCTCTTTCTGGGTGGGCACCGGCCCGCTGGCGACCTCCTCTTCCTGATTACCTGTGACGAGGAACTCGGCTCACCGACGTCCCGGGGGTTGATAGAGGAGCACGCGCGGTGCGCGCGCGGGGCGCTGGTCCTGGAGCCCTCCGTTTCCGGCGGCGCAGCCAAGACCCGCCGCAAGGGGATGGGCAGGTTCCGCGTGAGCGTGCGGGGCCGGCCCGCCCACACGGGGGTCGATCCGGAGGCGGGCGCGTCCGCGATCCACGAGCTGATCCGCATTTTGGAGGACATCCGCCTCCTGGGGGATTCGAACAAGGGCACCACGCTCAACGTGGGCGTCATCCAAGGGGGGACGCGGGCGAACGTGGTGGCGGAGCATGCCCACGCCGACGTCGATCTCCGGTTCTGGGCCGCGGGCGAGGCGGACCGGGTGGAGCGGGCGGTCCGCTCCGTGAGGGTCTCCGATCCCCGCTGTGCCATCTCGGTCGAAGGTGGGGTGAATCGGGGTGCGCTGGAGGTGACGGAGGCAAGCGCGGCGCTTTTCGCCCGCGCCCGCGCGGTCGCAGCTGCGCAGGGTTGGGACCTGGCGGAGGGATCCACCGGTGGGGTGAGCGACGGCAATCTCACCTCGGCTGTGGGCTGTCCCACGTTGGACGGCCTGGGTCCAGACGGGGGTGGAGCACACTCGCTGGACGAGCACGTGAGGCTCTCTGATATTGCACCTCGTATAGCCCTCCTCGCCGGGATCTTTCTACGGTTCTGAGGCGTCGGGCTACTTTCCGGAGCACCACACTCGTGCAGATTGAGCGGGCCGAAGTCTTCCTGGTGCCTCTGCGTCTCCGGGAGCCCTTCGAGAGCAGCGCCGCGACGGTCCAGGATCGGATCATCATGCTTGTCGCGCTGCACGGCGACGGAAAGACCGGTTGGGGAGAGTGCGTGGCGGGAGAGACACCCCACTACTCGCCGGAGACCACCGAGACCGCCTGGCACGTGCTTACCCGCTTGCTCCTCCCGGCGGTCGTCGGCAGAGTGCACGTTGGGAGCACAGGCGTTGTGCGAACCGTCTGGACACCGGCACGCGGCCACCCGATGGCCAACGCCGCGGTCGAGATGGCTGTGTGGGATCTGCAAGCGAAGCGTGATAACGTGCCCCTGTGCACGGCCATCGGCGGCACGCGGCGGGCGGTTCCCGTGGGGGTGAGTATCGGACTCCAGCGCAACGACGACGCCCTTCTCGAGCAAGTCGAATCTTCCCTCGAGGAGGGGTATCTGAGGGTCAAGATCAAGATCAGGCCTGGACGGGACGTCGGTATGCTGCGCAGCGTGCGAGACCGTTTTCCGACCGCGTCCCTGATGGTGGATGCCAATTCCGGCTACACCATCGCGGATCTGGCGCGCCTGCGTGAGCTGGACGACCTCGGGCTCATGATGATCGAGGAGCCGCTCGCGCCCGGCGACTTCCAGGGGTACGCTGAGCTACAGGCGGCACTACGTACGCCGGTGTGCCTGGACGAGTCCATCTGCTCAGTCGTCGACGCTGAGCGAGCGCTCGAGCTGGGCAGTTGCCGAGTCATCAACGTCAAGCCGGGACGCGTGGGAGGGTTCGGCGAAGCCCGTTCCATCCACGACCTGTGTTTGGGGTTGGGTATACCGATGTGGTGTGGCGGGATGTTGGAATCCGGCGTGGGTCGTGCCCACAACGTCGCGCTCTCGACCCTTCCTGGCTTCACCTTGCCGGGGGACATCTCGGCCAGCCGACGCTATTGGGAGCGGGATCTGGTCGATCCCGAATGGGAGGTCACGGACGGAGCTCTCACTCCGTTGGAATCGCCGGGGATCGGGGTCGAGCCGGACCGTGCCCGCATCGAGGATCTCTCAGTGCGGCGGACTGAGATCGCCTGAAGGAGATGGGTCAGGGCCGTGTGGTGGGGTCTCCGGCGGCAATTCCGGTCCCTGTGCGGACGACGCGGGTTATTCGGCTGATCGTAGACCGACCGTGATGGTAACCCCCACGTGCCCCATATCGGCCCGCTCCCGCAGACCCTCACGGATGCGAGGTTCGAGCTTCTTGTAGCTGGCCAACACGCCAGCGCGCAGCGCGGCCCGGAGCACCTTCATCGCGTTGACATCTGGGCGGCTGGTGCGGGTCTCGCGCTTCTGGTCGGCCACTTGCTCCGGTTTCACGTCGAACGGCACGACCCCTACATCGTCGGGCCGGGCGTGATCGAGATACTGAACGCTCACACTCACGTCGCCGTGCGCGTGGTGGTGGTGCAGGTCGCCAACGGTCTGAAACCGGGCAGCCAGCGGTGCAATCGCGACGCTTTGTGCGACCTTCATGTAGGTGCGCTCGACCAAACGGAAGATGCGACGTATCCGCTCCGGGTTGGTCGCATCCACGTCTGGTACCTCGGTATCCATCTCGCGCACGCTCGCTTGGAGGTCCGACGCCAGACGCGGACCATCCAGCTCGCCGCTTCGGGCGCGGTCAATATTCTCAAGGATACGGTCCGGGTTGGTCCGGAAGCCCATGCGACCTTCCTCGCGATGCGTGTAAATGGTCGGGCGAAGCATCTCGCCGCGGGACAGTGAGTGCTCAGGGCATCAGCATAACCGATGGCGGCAGAGACAGCCAAGGGGAGGAGACGCCAAAGGTTCCCGTGCCCAGCCCCAAGCGGTATTCTGAAATCTGAGCATGAGGGCTGGCACGCCCTACCGGATTTACCTTTGTGCGGGTGGAGACCCTCGATGAGACGGTGGCCTCTTCTGCTTCCCCTTCTCCCCCCTCTGGCAGCATGCGCTGGTTCCAGGGCCGGCCCGCCGGTGCTTGCCTATCACGTGCCGGTCCCTCCCGTGGTGGGCTACCTGGTCGGCGATACCTCCTGGGTTGACGTTAAGGCGGTCGACCAGGGCTTCGAGCTGGGCATGGCCGCCAGCGCGCGCTGGCGGATGGAATTCGTGCCTGCCGACGCCGACCACGTGCAGGTGACCGCGACCTTGGCGGAGCTGGCGGCGCGAGTTGCCAATCCGGTGACCACTGCCCAGACCGCCGACGAGTCGGTCCTTTCAGGTCCGGTCGTGTTCACGCTGGATACGCGAGGCCAGGCCAGTATCGTGAGGTTGCCGACGCTTTCCCCTCCAGCGGCGTTCCAGGTTGTGAGCGGTGCCAAAATCGCTCACACTTTCTTCCCGGGGCTTCCGGGGCGCGTCGTTTCGGTGGGGGATGGTTGGGTTGACACCGTCTCCTACGCGACTCAGGAGGGGGCTGCGGGAACGACCGTGCGTATGGTGATGAGCTATACGGCAGTTGGCGACACGGTAGTTGAGCGAGCGAGCTATCTACTGGTCCGCGCGAAGGGGACTTCCGAGCAGTCGGCCTCCGGCGTGATTTCGAAGACGGATTTCAGCCAGACCGTCGCGGGAACGACCGAGGGCTACTTCCTGTGGGACAGCGTGGCCGGAATTCTCCACTCGCTGGAGTATCGGAGCGATCTGCGTGGTACGATGCAGGTGGCCGCCCTACCTGTTCCGCTGGACGTGCGTATTCGCACCACGTTCCGGGTCATGCGAACGGATAGGGAGTGAGCTGCCAGGAACACCTTTCGCGCCAGTCGGGCGCAGAGATCTCTAGCGGGGACCGAATATGATCTCGGCCCGCGCGCCCACACGGACCTGGTGGGCCGCGAGCCAGCCCTTGGGCACCTCGAGGACGAGCATGGCCGGAGCCGCGCTGTCATGTAATGTGGTCGTCTCGGATTCCAGCTGTTGGATGTCCAAGACTGTGAGATTCGCGTTCAAGAAGGCGACGTCCAGGGCCACGTAGGTGTTGGACATCCAAAGGGTCCGGATCTGCTCATCTTCAAAGACGAAGAGCATCCCGGTACCGTCGGGGACCTCGGTGCGGTTCATGAGGCCCTTTTCCCGCTCAGCGTTCGTTCGCGCCACCTCCGCGACCACTGTGTCTGTGCCGAAAATGACCCAAGCCTTCCCGTGCGTGAGTCTGGGCCCGGCGGGTGCGACCATCCCCGGCTGCTGGATCGGCGCTGGCCCCCCGGGCGAGGGCGGATCCCCGCCCGCCCCGCAGCCAGAGGGGAAGAGCACCGCGAACGGAAGAAACGGTAGGATGGAGCTGGTTCGACGGGCGCGTCGCGTAGCTGTCATGCGCTCCTCAGATCGTGCTTTCCAAGAACTCACGGGTCCCAAACCTGCCTCGCCAAGAATGGGGCCCTCATTTATCTTAGCCCTTCTGCCCCAAGGCCACAGCCTCCCATCTAGCGAGGAATCTCGAAAAAATGATGCAGACGCGCAGGCCATGGTAGACCCAGAGCTCATCCGGATCCTGGTGTGCCCGGAGAGCAAACAGGCGCTCGAGGAATCCAACGCCGATCTGGTCCGGGGAATCAACGTCGCCGTGGCGGCAGGCGCCATTCGCAACCGGGCGGGGGAGGTCGTACGCGATCCCCTGGATGGGGGGCTGGTTCGGGAGGACGGGAAGTTTCTTTATCCGGTGCGCGACGGTATCCCGATCATGCTGATCGACGAGGCCATAGCCCTCAGTGACGTTCCGTGACGCCGCTTCCCGTCATCGCCGGGGCCGCTCGAAGACCAACGGCTAGGTGGTCCCCTGATGTGGATACCTGGGATGATGATCTTCTGGGTAGCGATCACCACGATCTGGTTCCGGTGGACGTGGGAGGAGTACGAGGAGTGGCGGCGGGAGGCCCGGGAGTTAGCCTGTCCGTGACGGGGGCCATCGGCACGACTATTCTAGCCATCGGCTGGATTCCATCTCGGGCCTTTATCTGACACGTATGTCTCTGATCAGCTTCCATCGCTTTCTGATCGCGACGGCGATCGTATTCTGCTTCGGTTTCGCGATATGGGAGCTGATGATCTGGTTGGCAAGTGGAGAGCCTGGTGCTCTGACGCTGGGCGGGACGTTCATCGCCCTGGGCGGCGTTCTCACGTTCTACCTTGTGCGGTTACGGCGTTTCCTGGGGGCGGATACGGAATCGCGTAGCGGCCAGGTTCCCGGTATCCGCTAACCAGCCGGGTTTTTCCCGAATGTCAAAGGTTGGCCACGTCATCGGCACCCACGCCTTGGGCAACGGCGGGATGGACATGGCAGTCCGCCGCGCTGCCAATGCCGGCATGAGTGCCGTCCAGGTATTCACGGCGATTCCCAAATTCTACGGTGACAAGGCGTCGATCCGAACGGAGCGAGTGGACAAGTTCCGACGTGCGCTTGCGGCTACCGGCATCCGACCTGAGCACGTGCTTGTCCACGCGGCCTACGTGCTCAACCCGGCCTCCGAAGACGAGGTAAAGTGGGGCCGCTCGGCGGGGGCGTTGGTCAAGGAGATGGAGCGCTCCCACGCTCTCGGTGTCGGTGGTGTATGCTTCCACCCGGGGTCATGTCCTCGGACCGACCCGGAGCCGGCTGCCCGGCGGGTGGCCGCGGCCATGGCGCAGGCCCTACGTGCAGTTCAGGGAGTGACACGCCTCTACGTGGAAAACTCCGCGGGGGCCGGCAACACCTTCGGCAAGAATGCGGAGGAGGTAGGGCTCATCCTGGCCCATCTTCCAGAAGAATTGCGGGAGCGGGCGGGCTACGGGCTCGACACCTGCCACCTGTTCGTGTCGGGCTACGACGTGGGGTCTTCGGTAGCTACCCAGGGCGCCGTTCTCGACGAGTTCGAGGCGGCTGTCGGAGAGCCTCCGGCGTTCTTCCACCTTAACGACTCCGTGGGAAAGCTGGGCTCTAACTTGGACCGTCACGCCCTGCTGGGGGATGGTCACATTGGCACGGAACCTTTCCGCTGGCTGCTTTCCGATTCCAGGACGCGCGGGATCCCGCTGGTGCTGGAGACCCCCCAGGAGCATACCGACATCGCGGATGATGATCCCAGCGGGGACCCGT
>Ga0310344_10003809_pt1 | contig 11212 bp, 8 predicted proteins | sample HC15DNA20200_MG_FD_203801 | JGI IMG/M metagenome (GOLD analysis project Ga0310344, IMG submission 203801) | Marine microbial communities from station ALOHA, North Pacific Subtropical Gyre - HC15-DNA-20-200_MG | ecosystem: Environmental > Aquatic > Marine > Oceanic | place: Pacific Ocean: North... | reverse complement strand
TGCTCAACGTGTTCCATAATTCCGCTTATGATTACCTCTTCACCATCAGATACAGCATCAACATCTATCTCTACAGCCAAATCTAGAAACCGATCTAAAAGAACTGGGCTTTCATTAGATACACTCACAGCCGCAGCCATGTACCCTCTTAAATCTTCTTCTTCAAAAACAACCTCCATAGCACGCCCACCTAAAACATATGATGGGCGAACAACCAGTGGGTATCCAACCTCGGCCGCCATCTTGATGGCTTCCTCCTCATTACTAGCCGTTCGGTTAGGCGGCTGCTTTAAACCCAATCTATCAATTAGCTGCTTAAACCTTTCTCGGTCCTCGGCAAGATCAATCGAATCCGGTGATGTGCCAATTATTGGCACCCCTGCAGCTTCCAGTGGCCTTGCCAGCTTTAAGGGTGTCTGACCACCATATTGAACAATAACCCCCTTGGGCTGCTCTTTCTCAACAATCTCTAGAACGTCCTCCAAGGTTAGAGGCTCAAAATAAAGACGATCTGATGTATCAAAGTCAGTGGAAACAGTCTCCGGATTACAATTCACCATGATTGTCTCGTAACCAGCCTCCTTTAAAGCGAAAGCGGCATGGACACAACAGTAATCAAACTCTATACCCTGACCAATCCGGTTTGGCCCACCACCAAGAATCATGATTTTGTTCGAAGCTGTAGGATATGACTCACACTCTTCCTCATACGTTGAATAAAGATAAGCTGTATCACTTGCAAACTCTCCTGCACAAGTATCAACCCTCTTAAAAACAGGCCTTATGTTGTTCTCGTAACGCATTGTTCTTACGTAGCTTTCTTCTTCCCCAATAAGCGCTCCTATTCGGCTATCACTAAATCCTTTTCGTTTGAGCCGGTATAACTCCTTTATAGTAAGTGCCTGGGAACCAGCGGATACCAAACCTACTTCATCATCAATAAGATCTTTTATCTGAGCCAAAAACCAGAGGTCAATACCAGTTAAATTAGATATTTCATCAAGAGAAAACCCTCGCCTAAAAGCGTCAGCAACGTACCAAATACGTTGCCCTCCAGCCATTTTTAGCTCTTCCCGAAGAGCATCAACTTCGGCGTCTGTTTCTAATGATTTACAAATAGGTGTAAAGCCGTCAGTTCCAGTCTCAAGCCCTCTAAGGGCCTTATTAAGGGACTCTTGAAATGTTCGGCCAATAGCCATCACTTCTCCTACAGACTTCATTTGAGTCGTAAGTCGATCATTAGCTAAGGGAAATTTTTCAAAGGTAAAACGGGGTATTTTTGTTACGACGTAATCAATACTCGGTTCAAATGAAGCAGGCGTAGCACCACCCGTAATCTCATTACGCAGTTCATCAAGCGTGTAGCCTATAGCAAGCTTGGCAGCAACCTTTGCGATAGGGAAACCTGTTGCCTTTGAGGCTAATGCGGATGATCTCGACACGCGTGGATTCATCTCAATAACCAACAAACGACCATCCTCTGGACTTACCGCAAATTGAACATTAGATCCACCCGTGTCCACACCAATTTTACGCAAAACATCAATCGAAGCGTTTCGCATAAGTTGGTATTCCTTATCGGTAAGCGTTTGGGCGGGAGCTACAGTTATTGAGTCTCCTGTATGAATACCCATTGGATCCAAATTCTCAATCGAACAAACAATAATGCAGTTATCTTTACGGTCCCTGATGACCTCCATTTCAAACTCTTTCCAACCAAGCACAGATTCTTCTAATAACACTTCCGTCACCGGAGACTGATCAAGACCTCGCCCAACAATCTCCTCAAATTCCTCACGATTGTATGCAATTCCTCCTCCGCTACCCCCAAGCGTAAACGATGGACGTACTATCGTTGGAAACCCAACATCTTTCTGAATAACCCAAGCCTCATCTAAAGTCTTCGCTACAGCTGCCCGTGGAACCTCTAACCCAATCTCTTGCATCGCAACACGGAATAGATTGCGATCCTCAGCCATCTCAATTGAATCTTTTGAAGCAGCAATTAATTCCACTCCATAACGGTCAAGAACCCCTTCTCGGTCTAGATCCAGAGCACAATTCAAACCAGTTTGACCACCCATAGTCGGGAGCAAGGCATCCGGACGCTCTTTCTCGATTATCCGCTCTACAGTCCTCCAGTGAATTGGCTCTATATAAGTGGCATCAGCAGTTGCTGGGTCAGTCATAATTGTTGCTGGGTTTGAATTCACAAGCACCACCCGATAACCCTCCTCCTTAAGAGCCTTACAGGCTTGGGCACCAGAATAGTCAAACTCGCACGCTTGACCGATAATTATCGGCCCAGCGCCGATAATTAGCACACTTTGTATATCATCTCTTCGTGGCATTATAATTAATCTAAATTCTATATTATATATTTAAGTATTTGTTAATGAATGTTTTTATTTTATTTTTTTAAGCCTTTATAGACTTCCATTAGTTCAATAAATCTTCCAAATAAAGGTTTAATATCGTGAGGCCCAGGACTTGCCTCTGGATGCCCCTGAAAAGAAAATGCTGGCCTATCAATTCGCTCAATTCCCTGAAGAGAACCATCAAAAAGAGATCTATGGGTTGCACGTGTATGCGCAAGCAGGCTTTCCTCATCAACAGCAAAACCATGATTCTGACTGGTAATCATCACCTGCTCGGTCTTTAAATCAACCACTGGGTGATTGGCACCATGATGACCAAATTTCATTTTTACAGTATTTGCACCACTAGCTAGGGCTAACAATTGATGTCCCAGGCAAATACCAAAAATAGGGATCTCTGCATTGAGTAGCTCTTGTATAGCATGAATAGCATACTTACAGGGCTCTGGATCTCCTGGTCCATTGGATAAAAAAACCCCATCTGGACGAAGCCGCATAACCTCATCAGCAGAAGTTTTAGCCGGGACTACAGTGACAGAACACCCCTCATCCTTAAGCAACCTTAAAATATTACGTTTCACACCAAAATCAAACGCCACTACATTAAAGCTAGAATCCGCATGACTTGAAGCAGCTCGCCTATCTTCCCAGCTGCTACCCTGGCTCCACTCATAGATATCTTTAGTGCTTACGACTTGAGCTAAATCCATGCCTTTTAGCCCGGGAAACTCTTGAGCTGCCTTTACTGCCTCTTCTGAGTCGATATTTGACCCTGAAAGAATACAACCTGCTTGCGCGCCTTTATCACGAATAATACGTGTAAGCTTGCGTGTATCTATATCTGAAATAGCTACAACATTATTAAGGCATAAAAAATCTGCCAAACTTGCCCCTGATCTCCAATTACTAACTACAGATGAAAGATCACGAACAATTAACCCTGCAGCGACAGCCCGATCTGATTCCATATCTTCAGAATTTGTCCCAACATTACCGATATGCGGGTATGTCAACGTTACAAGCTGACGACAATAAGAAGGGTCGGTCAGTATTTCCTGATAACCCGTGGTAGCGGTATTAAAAACCACTTCACCTAAGGCTCGGCCTGTTTTTCCCACAGATGAGCCTGTGAAAACCGTACCATCCTCAAGCGCTAGTATCGCTGGCTCTACCAACCTGAGCTCCTGCTTTTATGCGTGCGCCTTGTATAAACGAAACGGGACAGCCACAAGGCGTGCAGCCAATCCCGCTTATATCCTATGAATTAGGGAGTCTCAGAAATAGATTGTAAAGCCTTGTCGCATGGAAGGACACACTCAGATAAAAAATGACTATAGATATTAAGTCGTTTTTCCTCTTCAACTCATACATTAAGCGGGATTTAAAGAAATCCACCATCATCTGATGCACTTTAAATACCAAGAAATTCTTAATAACCAGTATATTTTTTCTTGTTTGATTACAAGTCTAATACGTTAGCCATCGTATAAAATCCCGCCTTACGCCCAGTCAACCACCTTGCTGCTCGAAGCGCTCCATGTGCAAAAGCCATTCGATCCACCGCCCGGTGAGTAAGCTCAATGCATTCCTCCGGACCACCAAATAAGACCGTGTGATCGCCAACAATGTTACCGGCACGAATAACGGAAAACCCAATGGAACCAGGAGTCCGCGCGCCAACATCACCATGACGCTCATATACTGCGACATCAGTTAACTCATCCCCCCTTGTCTGTGCAATCAGTTCCCCCAGTGCAATTGCTGTACCAGATGGAGAATCTATCTTACGTTGATGATGGGCTTCAGTGATCTCAACATCATAGTCAATACCTAATGATTTTGATGTACGACTAACAAGATCCATAAAAACATTCATGCCAACACTCATGTTTCGCCCATATAACAAGGGAATTTTTTTTGCTCCTGACTCAAGAAACTTACTCTCTTCATTTCCTAGACCAGTAGTACCAATTACTAATGCCGTATTTGTTGCTACACAGGCCCTAATATTTTCTTTAGTTGCAGAAGGCAAAGTAAAATCAATAGCAACATCAGCATTTTGTAAGGCACTCTCACAATCATCAGTTAAAAAAACATTTAATGGGCCTACTCCACAAACCTCTCCCACATCAGAGCCTATAGCAGCATCGTCAGGTTCAGTAACTGCTCCAACTATTTCTATATCTGTGGATTCCTTAGTACACCGTAAAATCGACTGGCCCATCCGACCAGACGCGCCAAGAATTGTAATTTTTAACATGAGCTATGCCCCCATTCGCTCAAAGAATTGTTTAACACCATCCAACCATGAACGAGCTCGTGGACTATGTCTTGAACCACCAGTTTGAAGAGAATTATCAAACTCCTCTAGCATGTTTTTTTGATCCTCAGTTAGTTTCACCGGGGTTTCTATCTGCACAGTACAGAACAGATCGCCTACACCAGCTGAACGAACTTGACGAACACCTTTACCTCGCAATCGGAAAATATCGCCTGATTGTGTCTCAGGAGGAATCTTCAATACTACCTGTCCATCTAATGTGGGAACTTCTACTGAACTACCTAAGACCGCTGATGCAAAGCTGATCGGAACATTACAACTCAAACTGCTACCATCGCGTTCAAAGATTGTGTGTGGTTTAACAGTAATATCAACATACAAATCACCTGATGGACCACCATTACGCCCAGCCTCGCCTTCCTGAGACAGTCTAATCCGATTTCCATCATCCACACCTGCTGGAACCTGCACAGCCAAAGTTTTTACCTTACTAGTTCGACCACGACCAGAACAATCGCTACAGGGTGTCGTAATAATCTTGCCTAGCCCTCTACAATTTGGACAGGTCTGCTGAACAGAGAAAAAACCCTGCTGTACACGGACTTGACCCACTCCGTTACACGAAGAACAAGAGGTTGGCTGAGTCCCTGGTTCAGCACCATCACCATCGCAAACATCACATTCAACCTGAGTTGGCACATCGATATTTACTGAGTCACCAGCAACCGCTTGTTCTAATGATAAAGACAATTCATAACGAAGGTCTGCTCCACGAAAAACTTGCGCACGACCTCCTCTATTTCCACCAAAAATATCACCAAAAACATCACCAAAAATATCACCAAATGAATCACTTCCGGCACCAAAACCACCGCCTGCTTGACCAGCTTCGACTCCAGCATGGCCGAACTGATCATAAGCTGCCCGCTTATTACTATCAGAAAGGACTTCATAAGCCTCTTTAGCTTCTTTAAAGAGAACTTCGGCTTCGGGATCATCAGGATTTCGATCTGGATGATGCTTCATAGCTAAACGTCGATAGGCTTTTTTCAAACCATCCTGATCAACATCTTTACTGCACCCTAAGGTTTCATAGTAGTCCCGTTTGGACATTCCTTAATCCTTAAAAGTGTTTTTTACATCATTAGGTAACAAACTAACCAACCAGACAATAAGCCATGGGGGTAACCAATAAGACGAAAATTTCTTTTTTAATAAGCACGTGTTAAGCACTCTTTTTCTCATCTTCTGCATTACTCTCATCTTCTGCATTACTCTCAACCTCTTCAAAATCTGCATCAACAACATTTTCATTGTTCTTATCAGCTTCAGATGGCTGAGGGTCATTCTCACTACTCTCGGCATAAAGTTTTTGAGCCAAAGTAGCTGAAACCTCACTTAGAGTCTTGATTTTAGCCTCAATTATTTCCTTGTTGTCACCAACTACAGCTTCCTTCAGATCTGATGTTGCAGACTCAATACGAGCACGCTCGTCAGCTTCAGCCTTTTCCCCTAACTCACTCAACATTTTTTCTGTTGCATGAACAAGAGCATCACCTTGATTTCGGACTTCTACCAGTTCCCTAAACTTTTGATCCTCTGCAGCATGTGCCTCGGCGTCTGCAACCATTTGGTCAATCTCATCATCGCTAAGCCCAGAAGAGGCCTTGATCACAATCTTCTGCTCCTTACCGGTCGCCTTATCTTTAGCAGAAACATTAAGTATGCCATTTGCATCAATATCAAACGCCACCTCAACTTGAGGCATACCTCTTGGCGAAGGAGGAATATCAGTTAAATCAAATCGACCTAGTGATTTATTATCCTCTGCTCGCTCTCTCTCACCTTGAAGAACATGAATTGTAACTGCTGTTTGATTGTCTTCAGCCGTAGAAAAAACCTGGTTTGCTTTGGTTGGGATTGTTGTATTCTTATCGATTAATCGAGTCATCACCCTACCTAAGGTTTCGATACCTAGTGATAGAGGGGTTACATCTAATAAAAGAACATCTTTAACATCGCCTGATAGGACTCCACCTTGGATTGCAGCACCCATTGCAACTGCTTCATCAGGATTAACATCTCTACGCGGCTCCTTACCAAAGAAACTCTCAACCTCGGATTGAACTTTAGGCATACGTGACTGCCCACCCACCAAGATCACGTCATCAATATCTGAAACTTGTAGCCCCGCATCTTTCAGTGCCGTCTTACAGGGACGAAGAGTCCTTGCAACCAAGTCCTCAACAAGTGACTCCATCTTTGCACGTGTAAGGTTAATATTAAGATGTTTTGGACCATCAGAATCCGCAGTTATATAGGGAAGATTAACCTCAGTCTGTTGCTTAGAGGATAATTCAATTTTTGCTTTCTCAGCAGCTTCCTTAAGTCGCTGCATAGCCATCGGATCTTTACGAATATCAATCCCACTTTCTCTCTCAAACTCCGTAGACAGATAATCAATAATCCTTTTATCAAAATCCTCGCCCCCTAGGAAGGTATCACCATTTGTAGCAAGCACTTCAAACTGATGCTCTCCATCAACTTCCGCAATCTCAATAATCGAGACATCAAAAGTTCCACCACCAAGGTCATAAACTGAAATCCTTCTGTCACCACGTTTTTTATCTAGCCCATAGGCCAGTGCTGCTGCGGTCGGTTCATTTATAATTCGCTTTACATCTAATCCAGCGATACGACCTGCATCCTTGGTTGCCTGGCGCTGCGAATCATTAAAATATGCAGGCACAGTAATCACTGCTTCAGTCACTGGCTCACCAAGATAATCCTCTGCCGTCTGTTTCATTTTGCCCAGCACACGTGCAGAAATCTCTGGTGGAGACATGCTCTTTTCATTCGCAGAAACCCATGCATCACCATTGTCTGCCTTCACAATACCGTAAGGCACCATTCCAACATCTTTCTGAACGACATCGTCTTCATAACGTCGACCAATCAGACGTTTAATAGCAAATATAGTATTAGTAGGGTTGGTAACCGCTTGACGTTTTGCAGTTTGACCCACAAGGACCTCATCATCTTTACCAAAAGCTACAACAGAGGGTGTTGTACGATCTCCCTCACTATTTTCGATGACTCGAGTCTGGTCACCATCCATAACAGCAACACAAGAATTGGTTGTGCCTAAATCTATACCAATCACACGTCCCATGGCTATAGCTCTCCCGATAACTTCAATTAATTACTAGGATGTAAATGGGGGATTTTTAACCCAATTCAAGGGTATCAATAATGCTCTCGTCTGCTTAGCCTCAAGTTAAGTCATCATCAGGCTCTTTAGACACGATTACCCGAGCTGGGCGCAGAAGCCTTTCATGCATAACATACCCCTTCTGGACCACCGTTATAACGGTATCAGGTTCTACAGTATTAGAAGATGCTAGGGTGATTGCTTCATGCTTACTAGGATCAAAGGGCTCTGCTTCTGGATCTAACTCTTTAATATCAAACTGTTCAAATGCAGAATCTAATAGTCTTAGTGTGGCCTTCTTACCCTCCAAAAGCACTTCCACATCAACTTGTTCAACAGAAACCGCAGCCTCTAAACTATCCCTGACAGGTAAAAGAGCCTGCACAAGCCGTTCAGCTCCGTAGAGACGAGCATTTTCAACATCACGACCTGCACGCTTTCTATAATTCTCTAATTCTGCTGAAATGCGAACATATTTATCATGACTCTCAGCTGCCTGCCTACGACAAAGTTCTATCTCATCAATCTCTTCTGGCATCTCAGAATCATTTTTTTCCTGGGCAACATCTTCATTTGACTCACTACCACTTTGAAAGCTATCTGTAATAACAGACTCATCTAAAGAATCTTTCTGAGCATCATCACTAGAATTCTGAGTCATCCAATATTCCCTCTTTATAAGCACAGCTTCATAGCACCTATCAGACTAAGATCTGATATCTTGATGGAATATGCGGCCTAGTTTTTATTCTTCAAGGCGCTACTAAGAAGCTTGGCTGTGATATCCACAATCGGTATAACGCGCTCATAAGCCATACGCGTAGGGCCTATGACTCCAAGCACGCCCATAGTATCGTCTTCTGTAACATAAGGTGCGGCTACGATGCTGCACTCATCTAGGAGTTGATATCCTGACTCTTTACCGATGTATATTTGAACTCCGTGTGCATTTAAGGTCTGATCGAGTAGGTGAAGAAGATCCTGCTGGCCAACAAAAGCCTCAAAAAGTCGCTTTAAGGTCCCCATATCGCCCAAGCCTTCCAACCCCATCAAATTCGTCTCTCCAGCAACAACAAACTCGCCTTCCTGCGCTTCAGAGGGAAAAGCTTGTTCAGCAATCTCTAGAGCATCAACCATAAGAGCATTCATACTCTCTCGAGTTTCATGCAGCTCCTTCAGCAACCTGTCTCTTACCTCATTAATCTCACACCCTCTGAATTGTTCTGTAAGATAATTACCAGCACGACGCAACTCCTCTTCTGAAAAATCTCGATCAATATGCAAAATCTTATTCTGTACATCTCTGTCATTCAGAACGAGGATCGCAAGAACACGACGCTCTGAAAGAGGCAGGAACTCTATCTGACGTAAAGCAACATGAGACCGGCGTGGAAGAGTTACCACACCTGCTAGTTTAGTCACTGCAGAAAGCAAATTAGACGTTGATAGTGCTAATGACTGAGGGTCGCTTTCTCTCAAAACATCCTCAAACTGAACCAACTCCTCATCTTTTGGCGGACAGAGCTTCACCAATGTATCTACAAAGAATCGGTAGCCCTTTATTGTGGGGATACGGCCCGCAGAGGTATGGGGTGCAGTAAGAAAACCAAGTTCCTCAAGATCGGACATGATATTTCTGATGGTTGCAGGACTAACATCTAACCCGGAATGTTGAGAAAGTGTCTGTGATCCAACGGGTTGCCCATCTTGTATATAACGGTTCACCAACGCTCTCAGGAGATGTTGAGCACGCTCATTTGGAAGCTCTGTTAACTTACCCATAACATTAGTAAATCAGTATTAAATTAGACACCAAAGAATCTTATAAAAGACGCTAGCAACCGGCTGGCTCTGCTGTCAATAATATACACTTCTTATAGCTTTATATTTGTTTTAAGCGTAGCAGACGCTACTTCAGTACAATATACCTATAATTGTTCCTAATCTAAGACATATGACTACTAGGTTCAAAAAAATTGGTCTCTGGGGAAACCTTGGAGAAAAAGAGGTTGTAGAGCCAGCACTGGAAATACTTTCTCAGTTAGAGGCTCTTGGACTGGCTGTTTTGATTCCTGACCAGGAAAACATTCCTATGGGATTTCGAGGAACCTCTTGCTTACCTGCAGATCAGTTAGGCGCTGAGGCTGATCTTATTATTGCTGTTGGTGGAGATGGAACCATGCTACATGCTGCGAGACGTGCAGCAATGTACTCCGTACCTCTTTTAGGTGTTAACCGTGGAAGATTAGGGTTCCTTACCGATGTTTCACCAGAGTTAATGGCTGAAACGATAGGGGCTGTTCTCTCTGGTGACTATGTCACCGAAGTGCGATTTATGCTCGAAGCAAAAATCACAAATGCAAATAAAACGATAGGGCCTATGCTTGCGCTAAATGATGTTGCCCTAAAAACAGTCCATGCCGGTCATATGCAAGATTTTTGCACATATGTGGATGGTGAATATGTAAACACACATGGTGGAGATGGATTAATTATTGCAACACCAACTGGATCAACTGCCTACGCTTTATCATGCGGAGGACCCATTATTCAACCAGATGTCGACGCCCTTGTTATTGTTCCTATAGCTCCTCATACCCTTTCAGACAGACCCTTAGTTGTAAGGTCATCAAGTCAAATAGTTGTGAGAATTGAACCTCGATTAGAAAGCCAATCAGCAAATGTAGCTTGTGATGGAGAGGACCTTGGCGAGATAGGAAAAGAAGAATCACTGACTATTAACATCTCGAAGAAAAACGTAAAGTTATTGCATCCTCGCGGGCATAGTTACTATGAATTGCTCCGTTCCAAATTATCTTGGGGACAGAATAATCGTACTCAGAAAAAACCGGATTCAGGTCCAGGTAATTAATGCTCAGACTGATAAAAGTCAAAAACTATACGGTAATTGACGAAGTCGAGGTTAATCTTCAGTCAGGCTTAAGCGTGATGACAGGTGAGACAGGTGCAGGCAAATCAATCCTGGTAGATGCCTTAGGCTTAGCACTTGGTAATCGAGCAGATGCAAGTACCGTACGCCCTGGCACTGAACGAGCAGAAATTAGCGTTATATTTGAATTCTCAATTGACCATCCTGCTATGTCCTGGCTTATTGAGCATGGATTAGATAACGAGGAATCTTGTCTGCTAAGAAGAGTTATTTACGCAGAAGGTCGTTCACGAGCATTTATCAATTCTACACCAGTTACCAGGCAAGACTTAAGAACGTTAGGCGCGCTTTTAGTAAATATTCATGGTCAGACAGCACATCAAGCCTTGCTTCATGGGACTGCGCAAAAAGAAATTCTCGATGATCATGGCAATACAAACTTGTTAGCGAAA
>Ga0310344_10003808_pt1 | contig 11215 bp, 10 predicted proteins | sample HC15DNA20200_MG_FD_203801 | JGI IMG/M metagenome (GOLD analysis project Ga0310344, IMG submission 203801) | Marine microbial communities from station ALOHA, North Pacific Subtropical Gyre - HC15-DNA-20-200_MG | ecosystem: Environmental > Aquatic > Marine > Oceanic | place: Pacific Ocean: North... | reverse complement strand
TATGATAAATTCTCCTTCTGCTTTTTTAATACCTGCATTATTGCCACCACAATATCCTAAATTTTCATCATTTTGAATTAATTTAATATCAGGAAATTTCTTTTTACATTCTATTTGACTGTTATCTGAAGAAATATTATCGACAACAAGTATCTCTATATTCTGATAAGAAGATTTTTTTATCGATTCTATACAATTCAATAATAATTTTCCAGCATTATAATTCAAAACTACTATGCTGACAAGAGATTTTTTATAGATACTCAAATTCTTTCAAAGAGATATTTTTGATCCTTCCCCGAGTAAAAATATTTTGTCATCTGATAATGAATTTCCTTTAATTTCTGATTTACTTGCAATGATACTATTTTTAATTTTTACAATAGAATTCACTTTACAATTATCCATAATTATTGAATTCTCTAACCTAGTTACAGAAATAATTGAACTGTTGCCAACACTAACGTTAGGTCCAATTGAAGAATTCGCAATAATTTCACAGTTATCTCCTATTATGACTGGTCCTTCTATTTTTACATCAGTACCAATCTTACAATTCTTTCCAATTATCACTTTATTAGAATCATGTCTACGTACAAAATCTGGATGTTTGGAAATTATTTCTCCATTAGCATGAAGAATATCTTGTGGTGTACCTGTATCTTTCCAATAATCTGTAATTTTTTCATAACTGATATTGTTATTCTGTTTTAACAAATTATCTAATGCATCGGTAATTTCTAACTCATTTCGCCATGACGGTTTTAAATTATCTATTATTTCAAAAATTACTGGATCCAACAAGTAAATTCCTGTTACTGCTAGATTTGAAGTAGGTTTATCTGGTTTCTCTGTAATCTTTGTTATTTTCCCATCTTTAATATCTGCAATTCCAAAACTTGAAGGATTATCTACTTCACATAATAAAACCGTAGCATCATAGTCTGAATTTTTAAAATTCTCTACAAAATCTTTTATTGATTTTTGTATAATATTATCTCCAAGAAAAACAAGGAATTTTTCATTATTCACAAATTCTTTGCATAACATTATTGCATGTGCAATTCCTTTAGGTTCATCTTGTTTGATATATGTTATATTGACACCAAATTTTTCTCCATTTCCATAATATTCTTGAACTTTATTCGCACCTATTCCTCCAATAATTATTGCAATATCGGTAATACCTGTTTCAGATATTGCTTCTATACAAAATTGTGACATGGGTTTATTGGCAATTGGTAAAAGTTGTTTTGGACCTGTATGTGTTAATGGACGTAATCTTGTTCCATGACCTCCGTGTAAAATAATACCTTTCAAAAATTTTCACCGTTGATTATTTTTCCATGGAGTTGAATCAAGAACTGTCTTTGAAATATTACTCAATATTTCCGGATTGTCTAGATACCATTGAATTGTTTTTTGTAATCCTTCATCAAAAGTAGTTTTTACTTTCCAATCTAATTCTTCTGATATTTTTTCTGAAGTCATACTATATCTAAAATCATGCCCTGGTCTATCTTCAACAAATTCTATTAATTCATTTGGCTTATTCATTATACTTAGAATTTTTTTAACAATTGTTAAATTATCTAGTTCATTGTTAGCTGATATGTTATAGGAATCACCTTTTTTTCCATTAAATAGAATTTTTTCTACTGCATCACAATGATCATCAACATAAATCCAATCACGAATATTTTCACCCTTACCATAAATTGGAATTTTTAAATTCTGATTTGCTAAAACTATCGTTTTGGGTATTAGTTTTTCAATAAATTGTCTTGGACCAAAATTGTTTGTACATCTTGTAATTACTACATCTGAATCAAATGTTACAGAATATGATTTTATAAGAAGTTCTGCTGCTGCTTTGGTTGCTGCATATGGACTTGATGGGTTAAATTTTGAATGTTCATTTGCTGTTTCTGTAACTAAACTCCCAAAAACTTCATCCGTTGAAATTTGTAACATGCGTTTTTTTTGTTTCGTAATAATATCTAAAATTGTAAAAGCACCTCTGATATTAGAAACTAAAAATGGATTTGCATCATTAATACTTCTATCTACAAATGATTCTGCAGCAAAATTCACTACTGCATCACATTTCTCTATTTGTTCTTCCATTAATTTTTTATTCGAAATATTGCCTTTTACAAAATTATATTTTTCTGAATTCTTCATACCTGATAAATTTCTATGATCGGAGCCGAATAATTCTGCATCAATGTTTGTTATCTCAATATCGTCTCTTTCTAGTAATTTTAAAATAAAATTACTTCCAATAAAACCAAGTCCACCTGTAACTAGAAGTTTCATATGAAACACTTTTTCTCTTTATTAATAAAATATTGTTATAAATCATATCACTCTTTCAATGTTTTGATATTATTTCTTCCAAACTTTTATTGCTTGAAACAATTCAGATTCAAATTATGTCTGATGATGATTTTTCTATCATAAGACTTGAAAAACATCCTACCAAAGATATTGTTGATAATCATGAAAATGGGTCATTGACAGTAATATGGCGTGATTGGGATAATTTACTTAAACATGAACCAAAAATGGTCTATGTAAGCTCTGTACTTCCAGGAGAAGTTAAAGGCCCACACATACATACTAAACGTAATAGTTATTTTTCATGTATTCACGGAAATGTAGTATTCATTGTTAAAGATAAACAAGGAAAATATCATGAAATTAAATCAAATTCTGATGAACCAACTTTAGTGTATATACCAAAAAATATTGCTTCATCTCACATTAATTTAGGAAACGACGTTGCACGAATTCTAACACTTGCTGATCTTGCTTGGAGACCAAATGATAATGAAATGAAGAATGCCATTTTTAATGATTATGATTGGAAAAAATGGAAGAAAAACTAATTCTCTACTATGACAGAACAAATTCATAATTATAAGAAAATTTTCTTTATAGAAGATGTTTATGATATTGAAAAACTTAATGTTGAAAAGATTAATTTAGAAGAAAATAAAATTTTCACACTTAGTAATGATGCACATATTTCCTTAAAACAAAAAAATATTTCTCACAATATTGGCGAACTGTTCATCACTTCGAATGATCAGAATATTATTTTTGAACAATCAGTAAAATTAAAAAAATGGTATGATGAATTTAAAATTCCAGAAAATCTATATTTCAATGGAATAAACATTCTTGGAGTATATGATCATAACGAATCATACCATCTATTTTTAGAATGCTTACAAAAATTAGTATATGTTAAACGAATTTTAGAAAATTGTACTTACAAAAAAATAATATGTTCTGAATCGTTAAAAGATTTTGTTAAAACAATTCCTGAAATATCAAATAATTCTATTGAAACTTTTCAAAAAACAACTTCATCAAAATCATATTTTGATAAATATCAAATAAATATTAAATTTGGTAGAATACCACTTTCTCTTGAAGTAAAACGAAATCGTTTAAATCAAATTAGAAAATGGTATGAAAAAGGCTTATTGTTACAAAATCTTTCATTTAAAGGATCTACTAAAAATAGTATTTTACTGCTTGAATTTGATCCTGTTACCTATGAAAAATTGTTAAAACAATTGAGAAATCAGAATATTGACATAATTTTGTTGAACACTAGAAAATCTGCAATATATAATTACAAATCATTATCAATTGTCAAAAAATATGGATGTAAGATAATCAATCAATCTGAATTCATAAATACTCATAAAAATGAAATTTCTAAAAAAACAGAATTTTTTAAGAATCAATTAAAAAAATTTTGGTCTAATGATGAATTATTTACTAATCTATTTGTCTTTGAAAATTGTAGATTTTGGAATATTATAAAAAAATATTTAAGCGTAATTTATGAATCAAGAATAGAAGAATATCTAAAATTAATTATTCTCTCTAAAAATATACTAGAAAAAAATAATTTTAATTCAATTGTTTCTCTATACACAAATAGTGAATCTGAGAATGTGATATTAAAAATTAATAATAATAGAATCCCACATGTTTTACTTGAACATGGATATGCTAATTTCACAAATGAAGTTTCTAAATTTGATATTTTCCATATGTATGATTCATTCAATGATAAAATTGCTGTATGGGGGAAAATTCAGAATAATTATTTAACGAAAGTTAAAAACATTGAACAAAATAGAATTATCCAAGTAGGTAGTCCACGTCATGATGCTTTGTTTGAATTAGAAAAAAAACCCAGTAGAAAAAAAGAAAATCAAGTGTTGATTTTGCCATCTCCGCTTGTAAATTACAGTGGCCTAACTAACACTGAAACATTTGAGCGGTATGAATCCCTTGTTAAAAAATTATTACAAATTTTATCTGACCTGAAAATGGAAGTAATTGTTAAATTACATCCAACACAAGATTCATCCGTTGATTTTATCAAACAAATTTTCCAAAATTTTGATAAAACAATACCTATCTTCCAATCTACCTCCCTTCTTAATCACTTAAAATCTGCAAATACAGTAATACACATTGAACCTCATGGTGTTGGATTATCTACTTCAATTTTGGAGTCATTAATACTTGGCATTCCTACCATGAATATAATCATAAAAAATAAAATCTATGAATTTGAATGTGTAAAAGATAATTCTATCTTATCTGTTCATGATTCTGATGACATAGAAAAATCAGTCTCGAATATTTTATTAAATCAATCATTCCGACAAAATCTAGTTAAAAATTCAAAAAATCATATAGCAAATTATCTAGTTAATCCTGGCACTGCTTCCCAAAAATTTGCAGAAATTCTAAAGTCTATAAATTAAAATCAAAGACCCTTGCCAACTTCAAATTTTTCATGCCAAATTTTATCTTGATCTTGCATGAACAATTCTTTGTTATACCATTTATCCAAAACATCATAAAATTCTTTTATTTCCATTCCAATAATTTCACAAAATCCTTCCACAATTCCTTGATCAAGATTTTTGTCATATTTTTTTACAATCGGTATCATTTCCTCTCTAGTTTTCATACCATATCTAATCCATCTTGATGCCATTTGTGTTGTTGATGAATGTCCGTATTTTGTATATTTCAAAAATTCACTTATCAAATATGTTATGGAATCAATAGAATTGTAATCTTCTATTGCTCCTTCGCGTTTGTATTCGTGACCCAGATGTCTAAACCCCCATCTCTTAGCAACTTCAAAATTATGATGTGAATTCCAAGGAACAAAATAACTAAGATAAATTGGTTCTAGTCCGTATGTTGCACATTCTTCATATTCTGGGGTGATATTATCCGCTATTTCTTTTTCTGAAACAACTCCTTTCTCAACCATCTCTGTATGTATTGGACGTACAACATCATTTTTTGATTGCATCATTGCTGATGGTGTTTCTTCATCATATTTTCCACCATATGTGTAATTAACATCTTCTCCATACACAAGTAATTTCAAACCTAAATCCATTGTTTTTCTAACTGGAAATGAATAAACTAATGAATCAATATACCATGTTGGAAAACCATATTCTTCAAACGTATATCTTCCAACTCTTTTGAATAATTCTTTTTTTTCATCATTTAGTTCATATCTTATAATATCACAATCAAATGCATCTGATAGATTTTGAAGATTTTTCTTTCCTGTTTCAGTTGGATGAATATTTTCTACAGTAAGCAAAACAGGATTCATTTTCATTATTTCTTTCATAACATACACTTGAAAATGTGAATCTTTTCCTCCTGAAACAGCTATTGCACAATCATATTCATCACTATTCTCTGTTCTATATTTTCCACATAGTGTTTCAAATTCTTTTTTACGATTATCCCAATTCGTTTCTTTCTGCTTTTTGTAATGAATACATGCTACACAAACTCCATCGATGAATTTTATTCCAGGGCGTGTATCTGGCATTAAGCATTCTGAACAATATTTCATATCTGACACAGTAATTTCTATTATATATGTACAATTCTATTCATTCACCATAGAAATAATAAACTTGATTTTATTGTTATTATATATGAAAATTCTAAAGTGGAAGCGTAATCTAGAATTAGATTATGGTTATACAACTAACAAGCTCTTAGTTGTAGGTGATACTTCAAGAGATATTTCTAAAGTGATAGAAGATTATACACTAATCAATGAAGCAGGGGTTGACTATATTCTTCAACAAATACCAAACTCAAAAAATATTTTTCGCGGACAAGGTATTGATCTAGGTGGTGGTGTATCATTAATTTCATCATGTATTATGAAATTTTTTAATCCTGAAAAAATTTTTTGTTTGGAGATTGTTGAAGAAGTTGTTAAAACATGTCACGAAAAAGTCCAAGCATTTATTCTTGGAAAAAAACTTGATAATATAATTTCTGTAGTGGGTGATTTTGATCATATTGAGCTACCAGATGACTCATTAGATTTTATAATTTTTTGGGATTCTCTTCATCATGCACGTGATCCAACAATATCTTTGCAAGAATGTAAACGAGTAGTAAAAAATGATGGTTTTGTAATTATAATTGATAAAGTTCATAATAATTCAATTCCAGATAATGAAATAGAAAGAATGTTAAATATTCAATACGATGAATCATTTCTAGAACGTTCATTTAGAGCAAAAGACACTGTTCTTCTTCGTAAAGATGATGGTGAACATGAATATAGATTCTTTGAATGGGAGAATTTCTTTAAAATTTCTGGTTTTAATATAGTGGAGAATTTTTTGATCAAAACTGAAACAGAGAATAATAAAAATACGAAAAATGATAATAATCTCAAAGAAATTTTTGTTAAATTCAATGTTGGAGGATTTCAACAACAAAAAATCATCTATGTCCTAAAACCTAATTAATCATACAATTTAGCAGATAAGGCTAAAACCGTCAATAAGAGAGATTTTTTATGAAAATATTGATTGTTGGCTATGGGTCAATTGGAAAACGGCATTTAAAAAATCTGATAAAAAATACATCATTTCAATTTGTAGTATTCTCGAAACAAAAAAATGACCAATTCTTAAAGAAAAATAAAATTAACGTCTATAATTCTATCGAAGAATGTTTGGAAGAAAAACCTGAAATTGCTTTTATTACAAATATCACTTCTCTTCATATTCCTTTAGCAATAAAACTAGCAAAACACGGTTTAGATCTGTTTATTGAAAAACCATTATCCGATTCTATGAATGGAGTAAACGAATTAAAAAAAATAATTAAAAAGAAAAAATTAATTACACAAATGGGATGTAATCTACGTTTCCATCCTTGTATAACAAAAATTCGTCAATTAGTCTTACAAAATAAAATTGGCAAAGTGATATCAATTCAATCAGAATTGGGAACATATCTTCCAGATTGGCATCCTAAAGAAGATTATTCTCAAGGATATGCAAGTAAAAAGAGTCTAGGTGGTGGTGTTATACTGACAATGATTCATGATATAGATTATCTGTATTGGATTTTCGGTAATCCTCATTCGTTATTTAGTATATCAGGAAAATTTAGTGATCTTAAAATCTCTTCTGAAGATTATTGTTCAGGAATAATATGTTTCAAAAAAAATATTTTTGCTGAACTTCATTTGGATTTTTTCCAAAGACCTGAGTTTCGTAGTTGTAAAATTAAAGGAAAAAATGGAACTATCTATTGGAATTCTGATACAAATCAAGTTAAGATATTCATAAACAAAAAACGAAAATGGGAAAATGTTTTAACAATGAAAAATTTTGAAAGAAATGATATGTATGTTTCTGAAATACTTCATTTCTTGAAATGTGTAAAAGATAGGAAAAAAACCATTAATACTATAGATGAAGGTATTGAAACAATGAAAATTGCTTTAGCTATGAAAAAATCATCAAAATCTAGGAGAATGGTAAATATATGAAATTCAAAGAAGTAAACAAACTATTTGATCTTTCAGGAAAAGTGATTGTATTAACTGGAAGTGCTGGTCTTCTTGGTTCACAATATGCTGATATATTGAGTGATGCAGGTGCAAAGCTTATCCTAGTTGATAAAAACTCAAAACAAAATAATAAACTAAAACAAAAATTGAATGACAAATATCATACAAACCCTGTATCCATTGATACTGATATTACTTCTAAAAAAGAAGTAAAAGAATTAGCAAATAATTTGAATAAAAAATTTGGTCATATTGATGGTCTCATAAATAATGCATTTCTCAACCATGCAAAACAACAGTCTAAAAATGGTAAAAATTCCTTTGAAACTTTTCCTATAGAGGTTTGGAATAAATCCATTGAATTGAATTTAACTGCTGTTTTCTTTTGTTGTCAAGAATTTGGAAAAATTATGGCAAGACAAAAAAAGGGTGTTATTGTAAACATATCTTCAATTTATGGAATTTCTGGTGCTGATCAAAGAATTTATGGTTCTAGTAAACTAAATTCTCCTGTATCATATGCTGCATCAAAAGGCGGAATAGTTAACCTAACGAAATACCTTGCTGCATATTGGCACTCAAAAAATGTTAGAGTAAATACATTAACACTTGGGGGTGTCCAGGATAATTCATACCAAAATAAGGAATTCATAAAAAATTATTCTAAAAAAACAATTTTGGGCAGAATGGCTAAAAAAGAAGATTACAAAGGGGCGATATTATTTTTGATTTCTGATGCATCTTCGTACATGACTGGTTCTAATCTAATCATTGATGGTGGTTGGACCGCATGGTAAATTAGATTTTTTTCTTTTTATCAAAAATTAATTCCGCAAGTTTAAATTCAAATTTTGTATCAATCATCAAACCAGTTTCTATATCAACTATAAGTGGATGCATTTTATCAAATATTTTTTTTCCATTTTTAACAAAATCTTTTGTGTTAATTGTATAAAGTCCATTCATCTGATAAACTCTAGGTGCATCTTGACGATTCTTTGGTTTACTTTTTTTAGTCTTTGCTAATTGTAAATAACCCTTAGAATTTATTTCGGCAATATTGAAATATGGATTAAGATGTTGTTCATAAACACTGCATATTACCGATGATTTATTTTTTTTTATTAATTCTATAGATCGTTTAATATCTGAAATTTTTATGAATGGAACAGTACAGTCTAGAGAAACAAGAATATCAAATTTGTAACCCAATGAATTTAACTTTTTTATTCCATGTAATATGACATCTTTTCCATCTGCATTATGTGTTGCAAGATTTTTTGGTCTCATAAATGGTATCTCCGCATTAAATTTTTTTGAAATACTTGCAATTCTTTTACTGTCTGTAGAAACAATGACATGACTAAAGATTTTTGATTTTATTGCTTTTTCAATTGCATGTGCAATTAGAGGTTTACCTCCAATTATTCTTATATTCTTATTTTGTACGCCTCTAGAACCTCCTCTTGCAGCAATAAAACAAATTGGTTTCATTACATCACTTCGATTTAGTATCCTTCATATCAATAAATTGTTTTTGAATAGAAATATTCCAAATATCTGAATTTTTCAAAATATTCAAAAATTTTTCAGTTGTATTTTCAACATAACCAAAAAGGTTCCTCTTAGAAAATTTCTTATTCTTAACACTGTTAATTGCGTCCAGAATAATTTCTTTTTTTGGCTCAACATTAATTATTTCCTCATTTTTACTTCTGTTTTTTTGTCTTGTTCCAATGTTTATTGATGGTGTTCCAAATACTTCTGCCTCTCTCACTGCGGCACTGGAATTACCAATAATAAATTCAGCATTTTTTAATATTGTTAAGAATGAGTGAAAACGAACAGATGGAAATATAGAAAATTTTCTATTACCATTTAACTCATTAATTCCTTTTAGAATTATTTCTGTTCCTAAATCATTATTGGGATAAATAACGATATAATTTTTCTTTGAATCAATTAATGCTGAGACTATCTGATTAATCTGATCATCTAATGTTTCTAATTCTGTTGTTATAGGATGAAAAATAAAAACACCAAAATTTTCAAACGGAATATCATAATGTTTTACAACATCTTCGATTGTTGGAAGTTCTACACTTGTCATTACCTGAATATCTGGTGAACCGATAGTGAATATGCTATCTTCTGCTTCGCCTAACTGAATTAATCTATTTTTTGCATCATCATTTGCTGCAAAATGAATATGAGAAAGTTTTGAAACTGCATGTCTAATTAATTCATCTACTGTACCTGAAATTTCTCCTCCTTCGATGTGTGAAACTAGAATATTATTGAATGCGCCTACAATTGCACCCGCTAATGTTTCAATTCTATCTCCATGCACAATTATCATGTCTGGTGAAATTTTTTTCACATATTCTGAAAACCCTGTAACTGTATTTGTTAGTATAGCTTCTTGATTTGTTATATCATCCTGATTATTAAAAACTGTAATATTCTTGTATCCTTTTTTATAGACTTCATCTGCTGTATTACCATATTTTTCTAATGTATGCATTCCTGTTACAAAAATATGACATTCAAAATTACTATCCATTTCAATAATATCCATTAATGGACTCAATTTGCCAAAATCTGCTCTCGTTCCGGTCAAGAAAACAATCTTTCTATTCATCAATCATATCCCACTCTAACTGTTTATTTTTTTTAATATCTACTTTAGATTTTTTATTAACAATTTTTTCAAAATCACCTGCTTTGATTTCTCCAGTTCCTGGCCGTTTTACCCAAATATTTTCCTCTGAAAACTTTTCTCCTCTTTCAATATCTCTTATCGTAACGATTGATGAAAAAGCAAAATCGGCTACTGGTTTTTCTTCATCCAGGAATTCTTTCTTACCTTTTAATGACTCAAATATTGCCTTACTGCCAATAATCAGATCTCTTAATCCTTGTGGGTCTATGGATATTGGAATATCTGGTCCAGGCCAATTCTTATCTGACGTAAAGTGTTTTTCTAGAATTGATGCACCTAAACTAACTGCGCCAAAACATGTATAATTTCCAAAACTATGATCACTTAATCCTATTGGAATTTTAGGAAATTTCTCTTTTAATTCTGTAATGGAACTTAGTCTAACTTTATCATATGGTGTTGGATACATTGATGTAACGTGCATTATGGCATAATCTATCCCTGCTTTTTCTAAAATTGTGACACTTTCAGATATTGATTTTAGATCATTCATTCCTGTACTTAGAATAACTGGTTTTCCAAACCCTGCAACATGTGAAATTAATGGTAAATTATTACATTCGCCTGAACCAATTTTAAATGCTGAAACTCCA
>Ga0310344_10003807_pt1 | contig 11215 bp, 13 predicted proteins | sample HC15DNA20200_MG_FD_203801 | JGI IMG/M metagenome (GOLD analysis project Ga0310344, IMG submission 203801) | Marine microbial communities from station ALOHA, North Pacific Subtropical Gyre - HC15-DNA-20-200_MG | ecosystem: Environmental > Aquatic > Marine > Oceanic | place: Pacific Ocean: North... | reverse complement strand
ATCCTATTGAATATCAAAATCATATATTTGATAAATTAATGGAAGCCGGAAAAGATTTAGGTTTAAAACCTTACGGTATTAGAGCTATGAATAGTTTACGAGTTGAAAAATCCTATAAATTGGTAGGTACAGAATTATCTATAGAATATTCTCCTTACGAGTCTGGATTGGATAGATTTATACATCCAAATAAAGGAAATTTTATTGGCTTAGAAGCACTTAATAAATGGAGAGAAAAAGGTTTTCAGAATAAATTAGTGACACTTGAAGTGCATAATATAAACGATGCAGACGTCCTAGGAAATAATCCTATTTATAAAAATAGTAAAGTGGTTGGAAGAGCAACAGGCGGAGATTTTGGTTTTAGATTAAATAAATCAATAGCTTTAGGCATGATCAAACCAGAGCTTGCGACAACTGGTCAAAAATTAAAAATTGATATTTTAGGTAAAATGCACGACGCTACAATTTTGGATGAAAGTCCATATGATCCAGAAAATAAACTATTAAGAGCTTAAATGAAAATTTTAGTAGCAGTTAAAAGAGTCATTGATTACAACGTTCAAATTAGAGTTAAAGAAGATGGTACTGGCGTTCATACCGATAACGTTAAAATGTCGACTAATCCCCCAGATGATAATGCTGTTGAAGAAGCGGTGAAGCTTAAAGAAACTGGTAAAGCCAAAGAGGTAATTGCAATCACAGTAGGAGAAGAAAAAGCACAAGAAACTGTTAGAAAAGCTTTAGCAGTTGGTGCAGATAGAGGAATTCATGTGAAAGCAGATAATTATATTGAACCTTTAGGCGTTGCCAAAATTTTGAAAAAAGTTATAGAAAAAGAAAAACCAGATATTGTTTTTATGGGAAAGCAAGCTATAGATGATGATTGTAACCAAACAGGGCAAATGCTTTCAGCATTGTTAGGTTGGTCACAAGGTACTTTTGCATCTAAAATAGAAATAAAGGACAAATCAATTCAAGTTACTAGAGAAGTGGACGAAGGTTTAGAAACATTAGAAATAAATCTTCCAGCTATTATTACCTGTGATTTAAGGCTTAATGAACCACGTTATGCGTCACTACCTAACATAATGAAAGCTAAAAAAAAACCAATTGAACAATTAATTGCTAAAGATTTAGGTGTTGATATTTCAAATAGAATTCAACAGTTAAAAGTAGAGGAACCTCCCAAAAGAAAAGGTGGAGTTAAAGTAGCTAATGTAGCAGAATTAGTTAGTAAACTTAAAAATGAAGTTAAAAACATTTTCTTTGAATACAATTAATGCCGCTTCCAAAATTGATTTAGATATACATGTTTTGGTAGCAGGTAATAAGTGTGAAAATGTTTGTAAAGAAGTTGCAGCAATTCCATTAGTTAAAAAAGTTTTACACTCCGATTCATCTAATTATGAAAATTATTTAGCAGAAAATTTGACTCCATTAGTTGTAAAATTAGCAGATAAATATACTCATATAGTAGCATCAGCAAATACATTTGGAAAAAACTTTATGCCAAGAGTTTCGGCTATATTAGATACATCTCAAGTAAGTGATGTAATAAAAGTTAATGGTCCAGATACTTTTATTAGACCTATTTATGCAGGAAATGCTTTTGCTACAGTCAAAAGCAATGATAAAAAAAAATGTGTTACGATAAGACCTACATCATTTGATCCAGCTCCAACTTCTGGAGGATCTTCACCAATTGAAAAAGTTGACGCAGCAGATATCCCAAATATTTCTAAATTTATTAGAAGAGAAGAAACTAAATCAGAAAGACCAGAGCTTGGAACAGCCAGAGTAGTTATTTCTGGCGGGAGAGGTATGCAAAGTGGTGAAAACTTTAAGCTTATAAACGCTATAGCTGATAAATTAAATGCAGCTGTAGGAGCATCACGTGCAGCCGTTGATGCTGGCTATATAAGTAATGATCATCAAGTAGGTCAAACAGGTAAAGTAGTTGTTCCTGATTTATATATTGCGGTCGGTATTTCTGGAGCAATTCAACATTTAGCTGGAATGAAGGAAAGTAAAATTATAGTAGCAATAAACAAAGATGGTGAAGCTCCTATTTTTAGTATAGCGGACTACGGATTAGAGGCTGACTTATTTGAAGCATTGCCACAGTTTCTAGAAGAGTTAAATAAACTCAATACTATCCAAAAATAAGAAGTTTGATATAGTTAAGACATGCCTAGAGAAGCAATGGAATATGATGTGATTATTGTAGGAGCGGGTCCAGCAGGACTATCTACTTCAATAAAATTGAAACAACTCGATCCAAATTTAAATGTTTGTATATTAGAAAAAGGATCTGAAGTAGGAGCACATATTTTAAGTGGAAATGTTTTTGAAACCAAAGCGCTAGATGAATTGTTACCAAAATGGAAAGAACAAGGAGCTCCTGTTAAAACGAAAGTTTCTAAAGAAAAGTTTTTATTTCTGGGAAAAAATAAATCTTTAAGTTGGCCAACTTGGCTTTTGCCTTCAGTTCAAAAAAACCATAAAAATTATATTATAAGCCTAGCAAACCTTTGTCGCTGGTTAGCGGAACAAGCAGAAAAATTAGGTGTAGAAATTTTTCCAGGTTTTCCAGCTAGTGAAATTCTTTATAGAGAAGATGGTTCTATTAAAGGTGTAGCTACCTTAGATATGGGCCTAGATAAAGATGGAAATAAAAAAGAGGGTTATCAAGAAGGTATGGAGCTTCATAGTAAAGTTACTGTATTTGCTGAAGGTTGCAGAGGTCATTTAGGAAAACAATTAATAAAAAAATATAATCTTGATATAGGAAAAAATCCTCAGCAGTACGGCATTGGTTTTAAGGAAATTTGGGAAGTAAGTGACAAACAACATCAGGAAGGATTGGTTATGCACACAGCAGGCTGGCCATTAGATAACAAAACTTACGGAGGAAGTTTTGTTTATCATGCTGAGAAAAAACAAATTTATATTGGATATGTTATAGGTCTTGATTATCAGAACCCACACTTATCGCCATTTGATGAATTTCAAAGGTTTAAGACGCATAAAGATATAAGAAAAATGCTAGAAGGTGGCAAAAGAATTGCTTTTGGAGCTAGAGCTTTAATTGAAGGAGGTCTTCAAAGTTTACCCAAAATGTATATGCCAGGTGGATTATTAATCGGTTGCGACGCAGGAACTTTAAACATGCCAAAAATTAAAGGCTCTCATACAGCAATGAAAAGTGGAATTATTGCAGCAGAAACAATATTTGAAAATATAAAAAATAAAAAAGATTTATCAATATATGAAGAAAAATTTAAAAAAAGTTGGGTTTATAAAGAACTACATGCTGCAAGGAATGTTAAACCAAGTTTTAGCTGGGGTTTAATCTTAGGTATTATTTTTACTGGTTTAGATCAAATATTATTTAGAGGTAAATTACCTTTAACTTTAAAACATAAGCATGCTGATCATGAAGCCCTAAAACCAGCAAACAAAATGCAAAAAATTAACTATCCAAAACCAGACGGAAAAATAACTTTTGATAAAACAAGCTCGGTTTATTTAACAGGGACAAATCATGCTGAAAATCAACCAGTGCATCTTAAATTAAAAGATACTAATTTGCCTATAAATTACACTTTGAAAGAATATGATGAACCTGCCCAAAGATATTGCCCAGTGGGAGTTTATGAGATTCAAAATGAAAAATTTGTAATAAATTCACAAAATTGCATACATTGTAAAACTTGTGACATCAAAGAACCTTCACAAAATATTACTTGGGTTGTTCCAGAAGGAGGAGGCGGACCAAAATATGGAAATATGTAACTAAATCAATAGATGAAAAAAATATTTTTAATTTTAATATTAATTACTTTTTCCAAAATAAGTTTAGCTTCATCTATTTTTGATGATTTAAAACATACAAAAAAAACTTCTTACTTAGATTTTGTCCTTCTAAAACTTGAAAATAGATTAATACAAAGACATGGTTTATTAGGAACTCAATTTATTGCCTTAAGAATCCAATACGAAAGTGTTGGATCTCAAGTAGATTTTTCAGAAGAAGAAAATAAAATTTTTATATCTATTATAGGTGTTATGGATAAAAAAAGATATAAAGAAAAAAAATACAAACCAAAAATTTCAGATTGCAACATAATAAGAAATATACTTCTTTACGGCAAGTATGGATATAATATGGTTTTTCAAAAAAGAAATATATTTCTCACAAATACTGATATGGAAGAAATTTTTATTTCAAGATTTTTAAATAATTTAACTTTATCAGATAAAGAAAAAGAATTTATACTCGAAAATACTTACGCAAAAGTCCAAATAATTGATCCAATTAGAGGAAATGATTTTTCATGCGGGGGTAAGATTGCGGCAGATCTTGAATAATTAATTAAGACAAGTCTATCGCATACTTTTTAAGTTTATCTAAGGGAATTATTTCAAGGGTTTTATAATTTGTTTTTTTTAAATAAATTTTACATGCTGTTCCGGCATTTATAGCTTCTGAATAAGTGCTAGCGCAAACACACCAACTATCTCCTTCTTTTAAACCAGGAAAATCAAATTCAGGATGTGGTGTAATTAGGTCATTCCCAGCATTTTTAGACCATTCTAAAAATTCTTTTGTTACTTTTGCGCAAACAGTGTGAACACCGTGATCAATATTATCTGTATTGCAACAACCATCTCTAAACCATCCAGTTAAAGGTTCAGTTGAGCAGGTTTCTAATTTTTCTCCCAATACGTTTTTTTGCACATTATCTTCAGACATTAAAGTTTTGTCGGATTTGGTTCGTTTTTATAAATTTTTTTTGGATCAAAAACTTTTTCTTTTTCTTCAAATTTAATTTCTATTTCATCTGTATTTTTGATCTTACCTAAGGGAATAGATCTATAGAAACAACTTCGATAACCAACATGGCAGCTTGCTCCATCGCCGATATCAACAGATAACCAAAGAGAGTCTTGATCATCATCAATTCTGATTTCTTTAACTTTTTGAACAAAACCACTTACTTGTCCTTTGCGCCATATTTTATTTCTAGATCGACTCCAATAATGCGCTTCCTTAGTTTCTATAGTTTCTTTTAAAGCTTCTTCGTTCATATAAGCGTGCATCAATATGACACCGGTTTTAAAATCAGTAGTAATGACGGGAATTAGACCATTTTTGTCAAATTTTGGTGCTAAATATTTACCTTCTTCAATCTCTTTTATATTTTCCCTTTTTTTAAACATAAATTACATTATATATATAATTATTAATTAGTATAATAATGATCTTAATAACATGAAATTAGTTAAAGAAACAAACGAGATTCAGAAAAAAAAACAGTCAGTTTCTGACGAAAAAGCTGAGGAAGCCATAAAAACAATAATAGAGTGGATCGGGGAAGATTCTAATCGAGAAGGTTTAAAGTCAACACCTAGACGAGTTGTAAAAGCTTATAAAGAATATTTTGAAGGATATAGTCAAAATCCATCTGATTTTTTAAGGAAAACTTTTACTGAAATTGATGGGTACGACGACATGGTAATTGAAAAAGATATTAGTATAAGAAGTCACTGTGAGCATCATATGGCACCAATTATTGGTGTAGCTCATGTAGCTTATATTCCATCAAAAAAAGTTGTAGGTCTAAGTAAACTAGCAAGAGTAGTTGAAGCGTTTTCAAAAAGGTTGCAAACACAAGAGCGTTTAACAATGCAAATAGCAACAACAATTATGGATGTTTTACAACCTCGAGGTGTTGCTGTAACAATAGATGCTTTGCATCAGTGCATGACACATAGGGGAGTAAAAAAGGAGAAAACAAGAACCATAACTAATTATTTTTTAGGTGCCTTCAAAGACGATTTAAGTTTTCAAAACCGATACTTGCGATATATTAATAAAGATTAAAACTTATTAATAATTGACCACTAATTTTATAAATGAGCGAGAAGTTCAAAGCGATAGTACTGAATCAATCTGGAGAACAGTTTAATAGAGAAATTAAAACTTTAGAAAAAAGTTTTTTTAAAGTTGGAGATGTTTTAGTTAAAATTCAATACTCAAGTTTAAATTATAAAGATGCATTAATTTTAAAAAATGGAGCCAAGTTAGTTAAAGAGTATCCACATATTCCGGGAATAGATTTTTCAGGTGAAGTTGTAGAAAGCAAAAACTCAGATTTTAAACCAGGAGATAATGTTGTATTAACAGGTTGTAGAGTTGGTGAAATTTATCCAGGAGGCTACTCACAATTGGTAAAAGTAAAGAGTGAGCTATTAGTAAAAACACCCAAAACAATTTCAAATAAAAATGCAATGATATTAGGAACTGCTGGATTAACTTCTCTACTTTGTTCGTTTGCAATAAAGTCTAGAGAAGAATTATTATTGGGGGAAAAAGTTAAAGATGTTTTAGTAACAGGTTCTACAGGTGGAGTAGGAAGTATTGCTGTGATGGTGCTTTCGAAATTTGGATATAATGTGACGGCAGTGACTGGGAAAAAAGAAAAAGAAAATTATTTAAGAGAATTGGGAGCTAAAAATATTATTCATAGAAAAGAATTTGAAGGTGAGCCTAGAGTTTTAGGAAAAGGTCTATGGGATGGAGTAGTAGATACAGTCGGTGGTGTAATTTTATCTAATGCAATTTCACAAACAAGACCTAACGGAATCGTTGCGGCATGCGGAAACGCGGCTAATATTAAACTTAATACGACTGTTATGCCATTTATAATTAGAGGGGTAAAATTATGGGGAATAGATTCCGTGATGATCAGTAAAAAAAGAAGAGAGTTTATATGGTCCCAAGTAGAAAAATATGTAGATTTTGATTTTTTGGAAAAACATACCAAAACTGTAAATTTAGAAGAATTATTAAAAATATTTCCTGATATGTTGAAAGGTGAAATTTCAGGAAGAGTTTTGGTAGATTTAAATAAATAGTATGGATTGGGATAAACTTAAAATATTTCATGCTGTTGCTGAGTCTGGAAATTTTACTAAAGCTACATATTCACTAAATTTAAGTCAATCTGCTATAAGCAGACAAATACAATCTCTTGAGCAAGAATTAAAAACTCAATTATTCGAAAGACATGCTCGAGGTTTGTCTTTGACAGAAAATGGTGAGTATTTATATAAAACTGCACATGAAGTTATCTCAAAATTGAAAGAAGTTGAAACTACTTTAACGGATAAAAAAAATAAACCTAGTGGAAAATTAACAGTTACTACAGTGGTAAGTTTTGGTACTACTTGGTTAACCCCAAGAATTCAAGAATTTATGAAACTTAATCCTGAAATAGAAATAGAATTAATTTTTGATGATAAAGAGTTAGATCTTAGCACAAGACAAGCTGATATTGGTATTTGGATGAGACGTCCTAAACAATTAAATTATATTCAAAAAAAGTTGATTGATATTAATTATCATATCTATGGATCCACTAAATATTTAGAAAATTATGGACATCCAAAAAATATTTCAGATTTAAATAAACATAGGTTTATTTCTTATGGAAGGGGAGCACCTTCGCCAGTTTTCAATCCTGATTGGGCTTTAAAGTTAGGCGTTAAAGAAAATAAAAAGAGAAAGCCAATTATGAAAGTTAATAGTGTTTACGGCTTGTTGTTAGCTGTACAAAGTGGTGTAGGTTTGGCTGCTCTTCCTGATTATATTACTGTTTCGGTTCCCAATATTGTTAGAGTTTTGCCTCAAATTCAAGGACCTAAATCCGAAGCTCATTTTGTTTATCCCCAATCTTTAAAAAATGTTGCTCGAGTTGTTGCTTTTAGAAATTTTCTTTATAGCAAAGTCAGTAAATGGGAGTTTTAGGTATTATTTATAAGTTTCAGTTTTTATTTTTAAAGTGGCACCTTCTTCAATTGACAGTTTTTTTTGATTAAGTACACCTTCAATTTCAGCAGTGCCTTTTATATTTATCTTTTCTGAATTGACGTTTCCTTTTAACTTGCCGCCTAGAGTAGCGTCTTTTGCACTAATATTACCATTAACATTGGAGTTCATGTGCGTTACAATTTCATCAGCCTTAATATCACCGCTCACTTTAGCATCAATTATTACTTTGTCCTTCTCTACCAAGTCACCTTCAATTGACACGTCTGATAAAAGTATCGATGTTTTGTCTTCTGACATATTATTCCTATACAACTTAGCATATACATAGATAACGTTAGCTCCTATACACTTTTTAGTTGCATATAGTGCGACATAATGATATTGATAATCATTCTCATTGCAATTGATAATCATTATCATTATGAATTGTTTTTTATTAAAAATTGTAATGAAAGGAAATTAATGAAAAAAATTATTTTATTAGTATCAATTTTTTTTACTTTGTTAGGCGTTTCGAATGCCAAAGAAGTAAACATTTTTAGTGCTAGACACTATGATTCTGATGTTCAGTTATATGAAAAATTTACTCAAAAAACTGGCATTGTAGTGAATGTTGTATCTGGAAAAGATAAAGCACTTCAAAAAAGAATAATCGAAGAAGGAAAAGACTGTCAGGCTGATTTGTATATCACTGCAGATGCTGGAAGATTAGGAGCTTTCCAAGCAAAAGGAATGTTTCAAAAAGCAGGATCGAACGCTTTAAAAAAAGCTATACCTTCTAATTTTAGATCACCTTATTGGTATGGAATTGCTAAGAGAGCACGTGTAATTTATTATGATCCATCACGTACTAATCCTCCAAGCGATTTAAGTTATGAAGATTTAGCAGATTCCAAATACAAAGGAAAAGTTGTTATAAGAAAATCTAGTAACGTTTACAACCAGTCTCTTGTTGCATCTTTAATTGCCAATAACGGCAAGAAAAAAACTGCAGAATGGGCAAAAGGAATAGTAGATAACATGGCTAGGAAACCAAAGGGTAATGATAGAGCACAAATCTTAGCAGTTGCTGCCGGAGAAGCAGATTATGCAGTAGCCAATACATATTACATTGCATTGATGCTATCTGGCAAAAAAGGAGCAGAACAACAAGCTGCTGCTAAAAAAGTTAAACCTTTTTTTCCTAACCAAGATGGAAGAGGAACTCACATGAACATCAGCGGAGGAGGAGTATTAAAACATGCTCCAAATAAAGATAATGCAATTAAACTATTGGAGTTTTTATTAACAAAAGAAGCTCAAGAACATATTGTTAATAATACATTTGAATATCCAATGATTGATGGAGTTCAACCTAATAAATTGATAGCCCAGTTTGGTCTTAATTTTAAACAAGATCTAAAAACCAAGGTATCAAAATATGGAAAAAACCAAGCTAATGCTTTGAAAATAATGACAGAGGCAGGCTGGGAATAATTCCCCATAAGCAAGCATGAAGCGCGCAAACAAGACAGAATTTAATTTAAATCAATCCTCCCCAAGAGAATATAATTTAAATAAGTCCTTGACTGGTTGCGCGCCATGTTTAAAAAAAGCTCAAAAAATTGAAAGACAGTTTAATAAAATATCATTGAATGAAAATAAAATAGAAGAAATAAAAAAAATTGTCAGATCAATTTTTAAGGGCTTAAACAATGATACTTAAAAAGTTTAATTTCTGGTATATAAATTCATTTCTCATTTCATTATTAGTAGCTTTACCAATAATTACAGTTTTTTTTGGTTTTTTTGAATCAACTTCAGACTATTTTTCTCTTTTAAAAGATACATTTTTATTAAAGTATATTTCTAACTCTATTTTACTCTTATTTGGTGTATTATTATTGTCATTTATATTTGGGGTGGGAGCTGCATATTGTGTTTCATTTTATGAATTTCCAGGGGTAAATTTTTTTAAATGGGCTTTGATATTATCATTTGCTGTTCCTGCTTATATTTATGCTTACTCTCTAACAGCCTTTTTTGAAAATTATGGCACTCTTTTCTCAATACTTACTTATTTATTCGGGCCTTATGAATACAATCCTTTTATACCAAAATTAGATGGTTTATTTGGTTCAATATTATCAATATCTTTTTCACTGTTTGGTTATGTTTACGTTTTAACAAGAGCATCATTTTATTATCAATCACAAAATTTGATAGACGCTGGGAAAAATCTTGGATTATCATCAAAAAAAACGTTTTTAAAAATTATTCTTCCCTCAGCAAGACCAGCTATAGTAGTAGGTTTATCTTTGGTAGCAATGGAAACACTATCTGATTTTGGGACAGTTTCCTTTTTTAGCATATCAACTCTTACTACAGCTATTTATAATGCTTGGATAAGTTTTGATGATTTAGCCTCAGCAAACCAAATATCATTTATACTTTTACTTTTCATTTTATTTTTATTTTTTGTTGAAAATTTTTCAAGAAAAAGAGCAAGATATCATTCACCTACAAGGGGCGGTTTTGTGAATAGAAAGAAAATTAAACTCACAGGTCAAAAATCTTTCTATGCAGCAATTTTTTGTAGTTTTTTATTCTTTTGTAGCTTTCTTTTTCCTGTAGCTCAGATGGTTTACTGGACTTTAAAATTTCCTAAATATCTACAAGATTTAAATTTTTGGAGTATAGGATTTAATACTCTTTTATTAGTATTTCTATCTTGTGTTTTAATGATTGTTTTTGCATTTATAGCAAATTATGGAAATAGAGTTACCAAAAGTAAATTTCTTGAAGTGTTAACAATCTTTTCTGTTTCTGGTTATGCTATTCCAGGCGTAATACTTGCGGTGGCCTTTATAACTTTAGTTTCTTATTTAGACAGTTTTTTATTTATTAATTTTAAAACAATGTTTATTGGATCTATTTTTGGATTAGTTATAGTTTATTTTGTAAGATTTTTTGCTTTGTCTTCAAACGGTATTAAATCAGGATATTTAAAAATAAATAAATCAATGGATGAAAGTGCTTATCTTTTGGGTTATTCTAAATTTAAAACTTTCACCAAAGTTCATATTCCATATCTTAGAAATAGTGTTTTTTTGATAAGCATTTTAATTGCAATAGAGATAATAAAGGAATTACCAATAACTCTGATACTTAGACCATTCAATTTTGAAACATTTGCAACTACAGCCTATATTTATGCTTCGCAAGATCTCCTAGAAGCAGCTGCCGCACCATCTTTATTTCTCATTTTAATAGCAAGTACGTTTATTTTATTTGTTTCTAAATATATATTATCTGATAATTAATAAATCTTATGAGTCAAAATTTTTTAGAAATACAAGATGTCACTTTTGCTGCAAGCAAAAAAAACAAAGTTAA
>Ga0310344_10003806_pt1 | contig 11215 bp, 5 predicted proteins | sample HC15DNA20200_MG_FD_203801 | JGI IMG/M metagenome (GOLD analysis project Ga0310344, IMG submission 203801) | Marine microbial communities from station ALOHA, North Pacific Subtropical Gyre - HC15-DNA-20-200_MG | ecosystem: Environmental > Aquatic > Marine > Oceanic | place: Pacific Ocean: North... | reverse complement strand
CGAGTTTGGCCGTACGAATTACTGCCAGGGGAAATTGGCGGCAAGTAAATTTGGTCGGGATCATCACCCCCGGTGTTTTTCGATTTGGGCAGCTGGTGGCGGGATCAAGCCGGGGATTACCTACGGAAAAACCGATCCTTTCAGTTACAACGTCACACAGGACGGGGTTCACATCCATGATTTCCAGGCAACCCTCCTGCACCTTTTGGGGATTGACCACGAACAGCTGACCTACAAACACCAGGGCCGCCGTTACCGACTGACAGATGTTCATGGCAATGTGGTGCCGGAAATCGTGGCGTGAATCGGTAGGAAACCACGAGGAATTATTATATGAATCTGTTTTTTGAAACTTGTTCGATGTCGATTTGGATTGCGGCAGTCTTGTTTTTAAGTACGTTTGTCCCTAGCGCATTTTCCGACGACCCGTGGGTTGTTTATGAAGGACGTTCAGGGCCAGGAAGTGGCAAACATGTGGTGCTAATCTCAGGGGACGAAGAATATCGCTCCGAGGAAGCACTGCCGCAACTCGCCAAGATCCTGGCAACCCATCACGGTTTCACCTGCACGGTGTTGTTTGCAATCGATCCCGATAGCGGCATCATCAATCCGAACTACACAAGCAATATCCCTGGGCTGGAACTTCTTGAGACGGCAGATTTGGCGATTGTTTTTACCCGTCTGCGCGATTTGCCAGATCATCAAATGCAGGCGATCGATGACTATTTAAAGAGTGGTCGGCCTGTGCTCGGACTTCGAACAGCAACCCATGCCTTTGAGTTTGATGAACAAAGTCCTTGGGCCCACTATGGCAACAGCTATGCTGGGAAACAACAGGCCTGGGAAGGTGGATTCGGTCGGCTTGTGTTGGGTGAAAAATGGATTAACCATCACGGTGCACACAAGCATGAAAGTACGCGTGGAATTGTGGCGGTGGGGGCTACTGGGCATCCCATCACGCGGGGGATTCGCGCCGGCGATATTTGGGGTCCGACGGATGTGTATGGTGTGCGGTTGCCACTGCCAGGAGATAGTCAACCGATTATTTCCGGAGAGGTGATGACGCGCAAAGGCGACTTCGACGCCAACGATCCGTTTTATGGGATGTGTCCTGACGACGGCCCTCCGGTCGAAGGTGAGAAGAATGATCCCTTGATGCCGATCGTGTGGACCAAAACTTACCAGCTGCCAGATGGCCAGGCGGGCCGTGCCTTAACATCAACCGTTGGAGCTTCGGTGGATCTCCTCGCGGAAGGAACACGACGCGTGTTGGTCAACGGGGTTTACTGGTGCCTGGGGATGGAAGAACAAATCCCCGATCAAGGGACTGAGGTTGCATTGGTAGGAACGTATGAACCCACCAAGTATGAGTTTCGCAGCGATGAGTTCTGGAAGCAGCGCCAGATGAAGCCTGCAGAACACCAGCGTTAAGTTCTGCATGGAGTCAGCGTGCGTCAGTTCGGAGGGTGTTCTGCCTGGCAACCCAGGATGATCCGGCCCGTACCCCACAACTATTCTTTACTGGCATACTTCACTGGCATCCTTCACTGGCATCTTTTGCCGGTGCCGCTTGAGTTAGCCAGGGCATGCGTGTACTTCAGTCGCGACGGCGAGGCAGGCCAATGCCGAGCATCACAAAACCGGCCAGCATCATCAAGCAGGTTGACGGTTCGGGCACGCTAAAATGCTGTAGGGCGTAATCGTAGGCTAAATTTCCACACACCGATCCCATGACCCGTCCCCGAAAGTCGTCTGGCGCAACATGAATGCCGCCCCAGAGTCGCGAAATTCCAGCTTCGTCGGCAGCATCGTAATACGAGGCCCACTGCAGCGTGACCTCGTTACTGGGGCCGATTTCGAAGTCAAGAAATTCAGGAGTGAACGTCATTTCGCCTAAACCTTCCGGGAAGTACTGGCTCCCGGTAAAGCGGGTCATGACCTCCGCTGCGGCCCGGCTAAAGGTGCTGTGGCCAGAAACATAGGAGGCAAAGGCGGGCGTGACAAAGTTGTTTTGCTGGTAAGGGACCCAGTGCTCCGCCAGGATCCAGTCGGTGCCACTCAACTCTGTTTCTGGATCGTCAGGCTCGCGGTTCCAGGCGAGTACGGCAACCTTGTCAACCAGCTCCTCCTCGGTGAAAAACGGGAAAAATTCGCCCCTGTGATCACGGTTGGCCTTCACGTACGCGTTGCGGTGCTTACCACCTTCGGCGATCGATTCGGCAGTAATCAACTCGACAAGTTCTCCTTCAAGGGGCAGTCCATCCGAGTGGTACGACGGCAGCTGAGCATCCGAAGATTGCCCCAAACTCCCCTGGTAGCGGATCATGGTAATAGGCCGTACGTAGTCATAGACGCGTTTGCTCCCCCATGCGGCGATCGCCGCATCGTGAACCGCTCCATTGAGGGCGAAGTAGAGCTTTGTGTCCCACTCCAGGTTGTCAACGACGGGCCCGGTGCCGCCAATCCGCTTTTCCAGCAGGGGGTGCTCAGAGACCTCGTTGGCAATCACGTTCCAGTGTCCTGGGGGCGTTTCCGATTCAGGGCCATCCGCCCAAAACTCCGCCAGTATGCGGCCGTAATCGCCAACCTTCACCAAATTGTTGGCATACGGTTGTCCTGTGACGGGATTGACGGAGTATCCCCGATTGGTGTGGGTTCCCAGGGGCCGATTCCCTGCCGTGTTGGGTGAAATGTTGATCGATTCGAGACCGGGCCCCTTGTTGGGGTCGAGGGAGTTGCTCAATCGCAGGACCTGCAGTGTGTTTTCGGTGTACGCAGCCGAGCCCAATTGGGGAGCTGGTCCCGGGTCAATCCCCGACCAACTGTAAGGTCCCGGTTCCCCGTTTTGTCCCATCGCAAACGGGGTGACATTCCCCCAGTGGGGCCCAACATATTCCTGCAGGTTTGAGCCGAGGACAATCCCATTCTGGGCGGTGAACGACGTAATAAAGAGTGGCTGCCAGTGATTGGGATCTACCAGTGGTGTATTGAAGGTGTCGGTTACCGATGCAAAATCAACCGTCATGGGTGGGTTGACGGAGTGATAACCGGTGTTGTCCTTGTAAGCGCCGGCCGGGTCTCCTTCGTTGGATCCGTCGTTGGCCGTGGCGTCGATGATCATTTGACCGATCCGATTACCAATGGCAGCTGGCGAATTGCCCACCGTGGTGGTGATTGTTTTGTCATAGTTGAGGCTATCCATCAGGTCATCGAACATCTGTTGGGATGTGACCGGATCGGTTGCCAGGCTATAGCGGTGGGAAAGAACCCGGTAGGCTGCGTAGCTCATTGCTTCGTTGCGGGCTGCCGGGATGTCTACCGCCGAGTGCTTGGTTGTGTAGAAATGGCCTTGCGCGGTTGAATCAAACGTCGCCCACGTGTCGTACAGTGCTGCTGACGTGTGGTACAAGTTGCGCGAATGTACGGTGGGGGCAGGGAAGTCAATACGAATGGAGTCCAGCAGCGCCTGGTTCCATTGTCGGGAAACGGAGTGTTGGCCAAAAGTGGGAGACGTAACCACCAACCCCAGACAGATTCCCACCACCAAGAGCGTCAAGCAAGGGTTGCTCCTCAAGCGGGTTTGTAGGCGGTCAAGCCAGTACAAATCGTTCATTTGTCTTCTGGGAAGAGTAAAGGATTGCCAACGCATGTGTGGGACCTTGTACGCTTTGTGGGATGCGTGCGTAGATGTATCAGCGTCGGTGTCGGTCTGCACACGGATTGGTAAAATCACGTGCAGTAGACCGTTGGTATTAAGGACCAAAGTCCGTGTCGAGACCAAGCGTTGCAATGTGGGGAAACACTTGTAAGTGAACCCGCTTGGTCGAATTCAATGGAGGTTAATTGGATTAGAACGAAACCAGGAGGAGACAAGCAGGAGGAGATGAGGTACTTGGGGGGGGCTACCAATCGTGCCCGTAGATTTCTGCAGCGGGGCGACCTTGCCTTGACCTCTCCATTTTCCTTCGGGAAGGGCAATCTGTCAAAAAAACCGTTGGCCAGAAAGAACCTGCTGGATGGTTTTTCCAACGATTCGAACGGTTTTAACCTTTGGATCGAAGATTCCTGGTGAAACCCCCGTTCGAAAAAAGGACCTGTACAGTTTGGTCCTTTGCGGAGCACCGAGTGACAGCCCTCAGGCAAGAATGGGCTCGACAATTTGGCCGTGCACATCAGTGAGTCGCATGTCGCGACCCCCGAATCGGAAGGTCAAACGTGTGTGGTCGACACCTAGTAAATGGAGCATCGTGGCGTGCAGATCGTAAATGGTGGTCTCGCCCCCGACCGCCCGGTAACCGAATTCATCGGTCTGTCCGTAAACGGTCCCACCGGCGATTCCGGCACCAGCCAGCCAGACCGTAAAACCGAACGGATTGTGGTCGCGACCGCTACTACCTTGAGCAAACGGGGTCCGTCCAAATTCTCCGGACCACACTACGAGCGTTTCTTCCAGCAGCCCACGCTGGTCGAGATCCTTGAGCAACCCGGCAATTGGCTGGTCGGTCGCCAAAGCATTTTCACGATGATTTTTTTCCAGGTTGCTGTGAGCGTCCCAGCGATCATTTCCCGGTGTTCGCGGACAGGTCAGCTCGATAAAGCGAACGCCCCGCTCAATCATCCTGCGGGCGAGCAGGCATTCTCGGCCAAAGATTTGTGTGGGTTCGAAATCGGCGTCCAGCCCGTAAAGGCGATGTGTCTGTGCCGATTCGGCGGAAAGGTCAGCCAGGTCCGGCACGGTGGTTTGCATGCGGAATGCCAGTTCATAGTTACGGATGGTGCTCTCGATGCCATCATCGTGTTCAAACCGCTCGGCTACCAACTTGTCGAGGTTCCCGAGGAGGGCGCGCTGCTCTGCAGGTATTGGCGTTGGTGCCTTGAGATTTGCGATCGGTAGTTCCTGGGGTTTGAAGATGGTTCCCTGGTGGAGGGCGGGGAGAAAACCAGCCGAAAAGTTGTCCATGCCACCACTGGGAATTAAGCCGCCATTGATGACGATAAAGGCTGGCAGGTCGGCCGATGCGCTGCCCAAACCATAGCTGATCCAGGCTCCCATGCTGGGCAAGCCTGCTTGACCAAACCCGGTATGGAGAAAGTAATTCGCCGCATTGTGTTCAGAGAATGGGCTTACCATGTTTCGCACCACTGCCAGTTTGTCCGTACAGGTGGCAATGTGCGGAAAAAGTTCGCTCACCCATGTGCCAGACTCTCCATGCTGGGAGAATTTCCAGGGGCAGGCCATGGTGGTTCCAATATTATTGAACTGAGTTGGTTCGATCCTGGCGGGAAAAGGCTTGCCATGTTCCTGCTTGAGCCGCGGTTTTGGATCAAAACTATCGATTTGTGAAACACCACCATCCATGTACAGGAAGATAATATTCTTGGCCCGGGGAGCATGGTGAAATTGTTCCAGGCCACGTTGCGGATTCTTGGCCTGGCTGTTTGCGGCCCACAGCGACTCCAGTGCGATGGCACCGATGCCACCGGCAGAGCGCGACAGGAATTCGCGACGTGAACAGGGGTGTGGCAGAAATCTTCCGCAGTGCATAGGTTCTCGATAGGTGCGACCTTACGGGTCGAGCAAGTTGCAAATCGTCAGCCCTCTTGGAGGCCGGTATTCTAAGGAAGGAACACGAACTCTTTTACATTATACAGTGTCAAACAAATCTCAGCCCAAGTTTTGATGCGCTGGTCTTGCGTGGGGTTGTTGCCCAGACGTTGGTTCAAATAGTGTTGAATGGTCTGTCGCTCTGTGTTGTCGGGTGGGCGAGCCAACGCTGTCAAATAAGCGTTTGTCATGGCCTCTTCATCTTGCTCATAACGGTTGACCAGCTGTGCGGCCCAGGAGTGGGCCTGCTGGCGAACAAAAGGATCGTTGAGCAAAATCAGTGGTTGGGAAGCGGAGTTGCTTTGAAACCTCCGCCCAGTGGTTGTAAAAGGGGTGGGTTTGTCAAAAGCGGTGAGCAAATGACTTGGAGCGTTTCGTCGGACTTCCACGTAAATACTACGCCGACAATTTCCGTCTACAGGACCGCTCCAATCGGGGCTGCGGTTATGCCGCATAAAATTGGTAATGTGGATTTGCACACTCGGGCCGTATTGTGCATCGTCCAGATCGCCAGATACGGCAAGAATTGCATCACGAATATTTTCGGCATTTAACCGGCGGACCGGTGCCGCGTGGAACCATCGATTGGTGGGATCGTGGTGCCGTGATGTCGCGACAGGTGACGACGACATGCGGTACGTAGCCGAGAGCACAAGCCGACGAATAAGTTGCTGGATATTCCAGCCACTTTCCACAAATTCGGTCGCCAGGGTATCGAGCAATTCAGGGTGGGAAGGAGCCGTTCCCAGTTCACCAAAATTGTCGGCCGACGTCACCAGGCCTTGTCCAAACAAGTGTTGCCATACGCGATTGACAAAGACACGAGCGGTGAGCGGGTTGTGGGGATCCACCAGATGTTCGGCCAATTGCAATCGCCCACTACCAGGAGTCGCCGGTAGTTCTCCATTGAGGACCGAGAGGAATCTGCGTGGTGTGGTTTCACCGGCAAGGTCCTGGTGATTGCCACGGATATGAATGGTTTCGTTTTCGCCATTGCCATCGAGCATGGCAAGCGCCAAAACCGGTTTGGGAATGCGTGTTTCGATCTCTTGCCGCCTATCCACATAAAGCCTGGCTTGCTCGTGATAGGCAGTGAGCAGGTCCGGCTCCTCGGCAGGAAGTAAATCATCGTGTGCCAGCAACCAGTTCACCAGACTTGCCGCACGGCTATCTCTCTGCCCCTCGCCGACGTCGGCAAGTGCTGCGCGGAACTGGTTTGCCGTTACTGTTGCCAGTTCGTAAAGGGTCGCTGGCGGTTCCTTGCTTGGTACCGTTTCCCAGTTGCCTTGCAGTTCAAGAGGGCTTGGTGGCTGTTCGCTGGAAAAGCGAACCTGGCAAAGTTCAAAGTGGTCAGCAGGTGAAAATTCGACGTGCACCCGGTGTCCGAGGTACTCATCGACCTTGTGTGCAGTCCATGTATATTCGCCTGGTGATTCGAGCTTTAATTTAAGGTTGGTGTGCAAAGGTCCATACACCGTTCGGTGAGAATCAACGGCCAGGAAGACATCGGCAGTGCCGCGGTAGTGATACCAAAGCGTGTCTCCAACCACCTCGAAGGTTGGCGTGCGGAACAGCCCTGTTAAATGAGGGCTGATGTGGCTGGAACAAGCACTCCGGTGTTGGATGATTCGCCGCAGGGGCTGCCGCCGATTGGTCGTAAGTATCCACGTACCAACATCTACAGGCCCGTCACCAAAACAGGTTTCGGCAGTTAACCAATCCTCCGGGTTGGCTGCATCCCAACCTTCCGAGAAACAAACGATACGATGTTTTGTGGGATCATACGGATGGCGCTTCGCCACCAGGTTGAGTTCTCCCTCCTTGTGGGTTGCGATAACCTCCAGGTTGGAGACCCGTTTGCGGTTTTTTTCCTGTTGATCGCGTTGATGGGATTCGATTTGGTACAGCGTCCGTTTGATTGCCTCAGCTGTTGCTTCGACGATGGTCTCGCCATCTCCATTCAAAGCTACAATGGCAAACGTATGTAATGGATGTTGGGGATCATCTTTTGCCTGGACCAACTCCTTGGCCAGGCTAAGGGCAGGTTTTGATGACTCTGTCGTTTCGCTGCCCGATTCCTTTTTTTGTAAATCGTGTCGTGCCTGGTTGGCGGCGGCCAGCAGTTGATCGGGTAACCCAGCGAGCCGTGGCTGAAGGCATCGCTCGTAGCTTGCAAAAATCAAGGGGCCCATCTCTTCATTCAAAGTGATCAACTCATCGCGGGCCTGAACAATTTCCTTGGGGTCGGCAATGTTGGCCAGGTGGTACCCACTGCTTTGCAGAAATCCGCAAAGTGCGTAGTAGTCTGCCGTGGTAATGGCGTCGAATTTGTGATCGTGGCATCGCGCACACGCAATCGTCAAGCCGAGAAAAGTCTTTCCGAAGACGTCGATTTGGTTGGCAACGCGATCAGCCTCTTCTCCACGAATGTCGACGGGACTGTGGGTTGCCTCGCCAAGATGCCAGAAGCCAGTGCCTTGAATGGATTGGTTGGTTTTCGTGATGGGGTCGATACGTGGCTCCGGTAGCAGGTCCCCGGCGATGTGCTCCCGTACGAACTGATCATAAGCCACGTTGGCTCTGAAAGCGCGAATGACATAATCACGGTAGCGCCAGGCATAGGGAATTGCATAGTCCCCCTCATGGCCTTTCGTTTCAGCAAAGCGGACCAAGTCCAGCCAATGTTGGGCCCAGCATTCACCAAAGGCGGGACTTTCCAACAGTTGTGATACGACTTTCGCCCGACTGTCAGGGGAGGAGTCTTGCAGGAATTTTTCGATTGCCTCCGGTTTGGGAGGAAGTCCGGTGAGGTGGAACGTTACCCGGCGAAGCCACGTCTGCGGATCGGCTTCCTCGGCAGGTACTAAACCTTCGGACTCCAGGCGAGCAAGGATGAACGCATCGACCGGATCGTGGACCCATTCTGGTTGATTGACGGTTGGCACTTCGGATCGTTCAATGGGTTGCCAGCTCCAGTGTTGTGTTGACGAACTCTTCTGGGCCGTTTCGGCATGGCTTGAGCTCGGGGCGATTGTCAAAAGCGCCAAGAGTCCCCAACAGAGAATCGCGCGACGCGTCGCCCGGCAGTTCAGAGGACTGGAAGCGGTGGCTGGCGTTTTCGTTGCGGTAAGCCTGATATGTGAAAAAACTTGTTGCGCTGCCATGGCGGGTTTTCCACAGGTTCGGCCAGATACCCGATTCCAAGACTTCAATCGATCCTTATGACAACTCAGCCTACGACATTTGCAAAGTTGGCATATGCCCCAACTAACGGGGTCTTTCCATTCTACAACGAAATTATGTCATCGGGCAATTGTTGTGGTCGCGGCCTGACGCCTGCTGCTTTTTGTGTGATTCGTGAGGCGAAGGTGGCTCACAAAAAAGGTTTCGGCCGCTAAGAATCCTTGAAAGAAAGGCTTTCAAAAGTTATCGTATCAGCAGATCACATTCCTGCCGAATTACTGTTTGCGGCATGGGGAGTTGTCTGTTTTCCCACGGACCGCCTTCAATAGTGTCAAGTTGCACACAGTTCTTAGTAGAAAGGCCAATCAATGATAAGTTATTCGCGCCGCGGTTTTTTAAGACGGGCAGGGGCAGTTACGGCTGTGATTCCAGCGGGAGGCCTGTTGGGGTCTGCAGGTTTGGTGGATCACTTGGGGGCGAGCGAGACGGGCACCGGCCAGGATGCAATTCCTCTGGGACTGGTTACTTATAACTGGGGCCGCGATTGGGACCTGCCAACGGTGATCGCCAATTGTGAAAAAACAGGCTTTGCAGGAGTGGAGTTGCGATCGACCCACAAGCACGGAGTAGAACCCGATCTCACGAAAAGTCAACGGCACGAGGTTGCCCGGCGATTTTCGGACAGCCCCGTAGAACTGGTTGGGCTGGGAACAGCGTGTGAGTACCATGCTGAAGATCCCGCAGTGGTCAAAAAGAACATCGAAGAGTCGCAGGCATTTATCCAGCTTTGTCATGACTTGGGTGGTGGGGGAATCAAGGTTCGCCCTAACAGACTCTTAAAGGATGTGCCGGTGGAAAAAACCCTGGAGCAGATTGGCCAGGCACTGCGCCAAGTTGCGGCTTATGGCGATGGATACGGGGTTGCCATCCGACTGGAGGTACACGGGCATGGAACCCAGGAATTACCTCACATAAAAACCATCTTGGACGTCGCGGATCATCCTAACCTGTTTGTCTGTTGGAACTGCAATCCCCAGGACCTGAAGGGGGAGGGCTTCGACACCAATTTTGACCTTGTCGCCGATAAGATTGGTACGGTTCACATTCACGACTTAAGGTCCAATAACTATCCCTGGAAAAAACTGGTCAAGAAACTCAATGCGTCACACTTTTCAGGTTGGGCTCTGCTTGAAGAAGGGAAGTCTCCCGACGACATTGTGCAGGCAATGCATGAGAATCGAACCATCTGGCAGCAGCTGAATTCCAGTTAAAAGGGAAACCCACAAGTTGGCTGGCTTTACGGCAGTTCCTCTCGTGGCGGGCAACGCACGATCTATATTATCCATCAAATCAAGAGAAGGTGCTCATTATGAACCAACCGAAGATTACAAAACGAATCTCCCATTCGTTGACCCGTCGCGAGTTTGTCCAGCGGGCTGCAGTGGCAACCCTGGCAGTGCCAGGCGTTGCTCCTGCCATTCATGCCGCTGACAAGGCCGGTTCCCGGTCAGCGGTGATCGGTTCGGGAGAGCATACCTACGAGTGTATTCATGATTGGGGTCACGACCAGTTGCCACGAGCAGCCCACTACGGCAATGCGTCCCACGGCGTTGCAATTGACGAGTCAGGATTGATTTACATTACGCATTACGGAGATCCGGGTTCTATTTTTGTGTTTGATCCCGACGGCAGTTTTGTGAAATCGATGGGTGAATGTCACCAGGTGCCCGGGACTGAGGGTCATGGTAAGGAGGCGCGAGGTCACGGTATCGATATTCGCAAAGAAGGTGGTCAGGAGTTTATTTACCTGGCTGCCAGCGACAAGACTATGGATTTTGCCAAGATGGATCTCGACGGGGAAATTGTTTGGCGGAAAGGTCGCAAAGAGCTTCACGAAGATACGGGGCAATATGATTCCAAAACGGCCTATCGGCCCACGAACGTGAGCTTTGCACCCGACGGAGGCTATTTTCTGGGCGATGGCTATGGGGGCAATCTGATTCACCATTACGATCGGAATGACAACTACGTGCGGACCATTGGAAGCATTGGTACGGGCGACGGTGAATTCCAAACCCCGCATGGTCAATGGCTCGACCAGCGGGATGGGCAGCCCAAACTGGTGGTTGCCGACCGGGCCAACAAACGATTGCAGTGGTTTGACATGGAGGGGCAACACGTGAAGACGCTCGGTGGATTTTTGTTTCCCGCCGACATCGACATTCAAGGGGATCTTTTAATGGTCCCTGACCTGCACTGTCGCGTCACCTTGCTCGACCGTGATGACAACGTGATTGTGCACCTGGGTGACGATCCGGTATGGCGAGAAAAGGCACTGGAAGGATTCAAAATGCGGGGCGAGCGGCAAAAGTGGCAGCCCGGAAAATTCATCCACCCGCATGATGCCTGTTTTGACGCCGACGGCAA
>Ga0310344_10003802_pt1 | contig 11222 bp, 9 predicted proteins | sample HC15DNA20200_MG_FD_203801 | JGI IMG/M metagenome (GOLD analysis project Ga0310344, IMG submission 203801) | Marine microbial communities from station ALOHA, North Pacific Subtropical Gyre - HC15-DNA-20-200_MG | ecosystem: Environmental > Aquatic > Marine > Oceanic | place: Pacific Ocean: North... | reverse complement strand
TGTTCTCGATCGGGGGTTCCTTTATGGGGACTCGGTGTATGAGGTGTTTCGAACCTATCGGGCCGTGCCACTTTTCCTAGAGGACCATTTTGAGCGACTTGAGAATTCCGCGCAGTTAATTCAAATGCAGATCAGCCAGTCTCGAGAGCAGCTTCTGGAGGAAATTCGCCGGACTGCCATAGAGGCTGGCATCTCCCGCGAATCAGATGCCTATGTGCGTTATCAGATCACACGGGGAGAGGGGGCCGTTGACCTGTACCCTGATCCGAGCCTCAAGACCCGGTACGTCATCATCGTGAAGGCTTTGCCATCGTGGAATCCGGTTTTCTACGAGCGGGGGGTCAACATGGCGATCCCCAATGTGCGGCGCAATCCCGTGAATTCCCTAGACCCCAACATCAAAGGTGGAAACTACCTGAACAATATTATGGGGCTGACCGAGGCCAGAGAAGCGGGAGCAGATGACTGCGTCATGCTGAACCGCGATGGTTTTGTAACTGAGGCTGCGAACAGCAATGTCTGGTTCCTGATCCGCGGGAGATTGGTGACGCCAGGATCAGGAAACCTTAAGGGATTGACCAAGAAGCACGTACATCGCGCGCTGAAGGCTGCTGAGATGGAAAGTTTTGAGGAAGATGTGCACGTCAATGAACTGCTCGATGCGACAGAGTGTTTTATTACCAGCGCCACGCGAGAAGTCATGCCGGTGGTGTCGCTGACGCTGCTTGACGGCGAACGCCTTGAATTCCCTGTCGGCGGCGGTGAAATGACCCGTCAGACTCGACAAATCTTCTCGGACTACGTCGAGGCTCACATCTCGGAGCATGCGCAGGACGCCCTGGCCTAACCCGCGTAGTGGGCAAATGAGAATGTTCGGACTCCCCCTGCATGAGTAAGACTCAAGTCCTGTTGCTGTTCGGAGGTCAGTCCGCCGAGCATGAAGTGTCGGTGGTCTCAGCACGATCGGTGTGCCAGGCAATTGATGCCGATCGATATGAAGTGATCCGGGTCGGCATCTCCCGGACGGGTCAGTGGTTACTCGAGAATGGTGAAGTCTCTCTGCTGGAGCAGAGCGAGATTTCAGACGCGAACGGCCGGCCCGTACAGTTGGGCGCCGGTCAGCGTGACCTTGTTGGGTTGGACGGCAACCCTGTTCGCAATGCCGCGTTCGACGTCGTGTTCCCCCTGTTGCACGGGCCTCGCGGGGAAGACGGTTCTGTGCAGGGTTTGCTCGAGCTGGCGGATGTCGCGTACGTCGGAGCGGGAGTCGCCGCATCCGCGGTGGGGATGGATAAAGAGCTGGCCCGAGCAGTCTTTGCTCAGGCCGGACTGCGTCAGACAGAGTACCTGGTTATTCGTCGCAGCGTGTGGAATGCTGACCGCCAGGGTACGCTTAAAGATATCGAAGCCACGCTGCGCTACCCGCTATTCGTCAAGCCGGTGAACCTCGGCTCCAGTATCGGTATTTCAAAGGTGCATGACATCCAGTCGCTTGAGAGTGCTATCGACCTCGCTTCGGGTTACGACGTAAAGATAATGGTGGAGGCTTCTGTAGAAAACGCACGCGAACTCGAATGCGCTGTGCTGGGTAACGATGACCCCAACGCCTCCGTCATTGGTGAGATCATTCCGGGCGCCGAGTTCTATGACTACACCACCAAATATATTGATGACCGCTCCCAGTTGATTGTCCCGGCAGAACTGCCGGAATCGATCAGCGCTGAGATTCAGACGATGTCCGTTGAAGCGTTTCGCTCGATAGACTGTGCAGGGCTTGGGCGGGTGGATTTTCTGTTGGCGCCCTCTGGCGATATTTTCTTGAACGAGATCAATACCATGCCTGGCTTTACGCCCATTAGCATGTATCCACGACTCTGGCAGGCGAGCGGTATTCCATATCCTGCACTGATCGATGAACTGGTCCAGCTGGCCCTGGCCAGACACCGTGAAACGCAACAAGTCAGCGTGAATCGATAGGAGATTTGCCTTGCGGCGGCAGCGATGGGAATGATGATCTTCTACACTGCAGTGGGCGTTAAAATCCTGCACTATCTTTTTAGCCGGGGCATTGAGTCCCGCCCACAGGCATGGCGGGTTGCCGTCGCAAATTAGAGAAAAGTATGAAATACCTGCACACCATGGTTAGGGTCAGCGATCTTGATGCATCGCTGGATTTTTATTCTGCGAAGTTGGGTCTGGTCGAACTACGTCGCTACGATGAGCCCAAAGGACGTTTTACCAATGTTTTTCTTGCGGCCCCTGGCGATGAATCGGCCCAGGTTGAGTTAACCTTTAACTGGGATCCGGAAGATTATGGCGCCGGCCGTAATTTTGGACACCTGGCCTACGAGGTAGAGGACATCTACAGTCTGTGTCAGCGCCTAATGGACGAGGGGGTGACCATCAACCGTCCACCGCGGGATGGCCGTATGGCATTTGTCCGTTCTCCCGACGGCATCTCAGTTGAACTGCTGCAAAAAGGTGAGGCCTTGCCTCCAGCCGAGCCTTGGCTGTCCATGTCCAACACGGGATCCTGGTAAGACGCACTTCGATGCAGTCCCCCGGCGCGCCCCTGGAAATCAACATAGTCACGCTAGGGGACCACGGCGGCTTGATAGGGATGTGCTGTTGCCCTGGCCGGGTCGAACAGCATAACGATGGGGTTCATCGCCCCAGAGATCTTGCTGAAGATCTGGCCGTCGTCAGCGATTGGCAGCCCGATCTGGTGATTTCTCTCGTCGAACTGCGCGAGTTCGATTTTCTGGGTGTCGCGCAGCTGCCGGAGGAGTTCGAAAGACGGTTCCGGTGGCAGCATCATCCCGTCAGGGATCTTGCTGCCCCTTCTGAAACAACCGGAGAAAACACTGTTTTGGGTGAGTGGTTCGCTGCGGTATGTCGGGGGGAGCGCGTTCTGCTGCACTGTGCGGCAGGACTCGGGCGGACAGGAACCGTGGCGGCCCGCTTGCTGATGATGGCAGGCGAAGAAGCGGATACAGCAATCAAGAGGGTTCGTGCCGCAAGGCCCGGCACCGTTGAATCAGGCGCCCAGGAGCGCTTTTTGCGCCAGTCGGATTAGTTCGCTCAAGTGGGGCGTATTTGCCCGACATCGCCGATAAGCACGTCAGCATGGGGCTGTAACTGCTCAACACTGCCCGCGCCGCCCGTCACCCCAATACACAGCGCCACACCTGCCTTTCGCGCCATGGCGAGATCGCTCACCGTATCGCCCACCATGATGAGATCCGAAACGTTTAACTGAAGTGTCGCCGCGATTCCTTCCAGAACCGCCGTATCCGGTTTAACGGGGCCAGTGTCGTCACCGCACCTGATGTCAGTGAAGAACCGTCTCAGGTCCAGCGTATCCAACATGGCTTCGGTAGCAGATCGATTGTCGGTTGTGGCGATGGCCGTCCGGATGCCTGCGTCGTTGAGTCGCTGCAGGGACTCGGTTACTGCGCCTTTAGGAATGATCTCTTTTGGATTTGGCCTGGCTGTCATCGCAGCGCCGATATGTTCTTGACTGAGCTCAAGTGCTCCGTCCCAGTTAATGCCGTGCTGATAAACCACGCTGGCGATGATCACTGTAAATTGGTGCAGCGGCGCAGTCGCCAGGGGCCCCTGGCCGGAGGTCGTGCCGTTAGCGGGGTCATAGCCGGCCGCACGATATAGCTGCCCCAGAAACTCATTGCCAAGATCCGCTGCCTCAGCGAGCGCCGCAGCACCTCTTTCCAGTCTTGGTCCCCAAATGGCATGAAAATCAATCAAGGTCCCGTCCTTGTCGAAGACAACACAACGGGCGGGTGTCTCGATATCAGCCACATGAATCAGGTTGTTGGCCATAGCCTGCCAATGTAGCCGATTTGCGAGCTGTTGCGTAAACCAGCCATTTACCAAAAACGTGAAATAATCAGCGTTATGCGCGATTGTGATTATCTGATCGTCGGTGCCGGCTCGGCCGGGTGCGTGCTCGCGGCCCGCCTCAGCGAAGATCCTGCTGTGAACGTCGTCCTTCTCGAGGCTGGGGGCAGCGACCGCAGTATTATCGTCCAGATGCCCTCGGCGCTTTCCATGCCGATGAATACCCGCCGCTTCAACTGGGGATTTCAGACCGAGGCGGAACCGGGTCTGGATGGGCGTGTGCTGGATTGTCCGCGCGGACTCGGCCTCGGCGGCTCCTCCTCGATTAACGGGATGGTCTATGTCCGTGGTCACGCCGAAGATATCAACCAATGGGAATCCAGGGGCGCGGCAGGCTGGAATTACGCTTCCTGCCTGCCTTACTACCAGCGTGCGGAGGCCTGGTATCGCGGCGCAGACCAGTACCGCGGCGGCAGCGGGCCGGTCAGTGTCTGTGCGGGTAATGACATGAAACTGAACCCGTTATATCGGGCATTTATCGATGCAGGCGTTGAGGCAGGGTATCCGGCTACTGAGGACTACAACGGTTACCAGCAGGAAGGATTTGGTCAGATGCATATGACGGTCGATCGCGGACGTCGTGCGTCTACCAGCCACGCCTATCTCAAGCCTGCGCTTAACCGGAAGAATCTGAGAGTGATCAGCGGTACGTTGGCGACCAAGGTGCTGCTCGAGGGCAACCGTGCTGTCGGTATCGCTTACGAAAAGGACGGCAATGACTTTGAGGTGTTTGCCCGGGCAGAAGTGATTGTGTCCTCGGGCTCTATTGGTTCTCCAGTTCTGCTTCAGCGCTCCGGCATCGGTTCGCCCGCAGGACTTGAGGCAGCTGGGATCCCGGTTGCACACCCGTTGGAGGGTGTCGGCCAGAATCTGCAGGATCATCTTGAGGTCTACTTTCAGCACCGCTGTCTGGAACCGATATCCCTGAACTCCCGCCTGGGTCTTATCAGCAAAGGGATGATTGGATTGCAGTGGCTGTTGTTCAAAACCGGACTCGGCGCGACCAATCACTTTGAATCCTGCGCCTTCATTCGCTCAACTGCCGGGGTCAAGTCGCCGGATATCCAGTATCACTTTCTGCCCGGCGCCATGAGATACGATGGCCGCGCCGCATTTGACGGCCATGGCTTCCAGGTCCACGTCGGCCCGAACAAGCCCGTGAGTCGGGGGTCGGTATCGGTGGTGTCTGATGATCCGCGCCAGCACCCAAGAGTCCTGTTCAACTACCTGACTGCAGAAAAAGATGTTGCAGACTGGCGTGCTTGTATCCGATTGACGCGCGAGATTCTTGGACAGTCGGCAATGGATCGTTTCCGTGGCGAGGAAATCGCTCCCGGCAAAGAGGTGCAAACAGACGCCGAGATTGATGCCTGGGTCAGGCAAAGCGTTGAGAGCGCCTACCATCCCTCGTGCACCTGCAAGATGGGGGCCGATGATGATCCCGCTGCTGTGCTGGATGAGAACTGCCGGGTGCGCGGTATAGATCAACTGCGGGTGGTGGATTCGTCCATATTCCCAACCATCACCAACGGCAATCTCAATGCGCCCACTATCATGGTAGCCGAGCGTGCCGCAGACCTCATTGCGGGCAATGCTCCGTTGCCGGCATCAGATGCGCCGGTGTGGATCGATCCCGCCTGGAGTGATACCCAGCGCACGGGAAGGCCCCGACGCGATATGGCCGGTGGCTCGGCAACACGCTCTTGAGTCGCGCAGCAGAAGACGCCGAAATCCTGTCAGTAGTCGATTCGACAGATTCGGTTATCGGCGAAAACCGCCGGGATGAGATTCACCGTCTGGGATTGTGCCACCGAGCAATACACGTGCTGGTGTTCAATCCGGAGGGAGCGGTGTTTTTGCAAAAGCGGGCCCTGCACAAACAAGAGAACCCCGGCATGTGGGATTCCTCCGTGGCAGGGCACGTGGATGCGGGCGAGAGTTACGACGAGTGCTGTGTTCGTGAGATCGAAGAGGAGGTAGGATTGGTTCTCAACCGTGTGCCGCCACGGCTTTTTAAACTGGAAGCCACTGAAGTCACCGGGATGGAATTTGCCTGGGTCTACCGGGTAGACACGGACCAAACGCTCAGTCCCAACGCGCAAGAGATATCCGGCGGCGGCTGGTTCGAGCCTGCCGAGCTGGACGACCGGATTGATTCCGGCGACCCTTCTTTATCCGGGGTTTTCTGCCTGATATGGCAGACCTATAGAAAACTCAAGAAGCCGACCTGAGTGTCGCGGGAATCAGGGCATACCGGCAGCACTTTCGTTATAGGCCCGAGCCACTTCTTCACCGATGATCGCGATACCGGATTGAACGGTTTCAGCATCCTGGGCATAGGAAACCCGGATGCATTCGTGGCGGTGGGCCCACGGATCATGCATTCCCGGGAAGAAGTGCTCCCCCGCGATGACGAGCACTCCTCTTTGCTTTAACCGCTGGTACAGGGTTTCGCTGGTAATGGGCAGGCCCTCAAACCAAAGCCAGAGGAATATCGCCCCCTCAGGGGTGTGGATCCGGCAGGGCATGTCACCCATGGCGGCAGTTACCCAACCGACCGCTTGTTTCACCTTGTCGCGATAGTAGGGCCTGATGACGTTGTCTGACAGGTCGAGAATGCTGCCGTTTTCCAGCATGGCGCTCACGAGCGCCGGTCCTGTGCTCCCGGGCGCAAGCGATATGATGGCGTTGGCTGCGGTTATCGCACGGATCACCTGTTCGTTAGCCACAATAATGCCGGTGCGAAGACCGGGTAGGCCGAGTTTGGACAGGCTGAGACAGGCAATCGTGTTTTCATCCCAGAGATTGCTCGCCTGAGGAAAGACAATATTCGGAAAGGGTCCACCATACGCGGAATCCAGAATAAACGGAATGCCATGGTCATGCGCGAGTTCCCGAAGATGCGCCACCTCCTCGTCAGTCAGAACATTGCCCGTGGGGTTGGTTGGACGGGAAACAGCAATTGCACCCATTTCATCAGAGATCGTCAGGCGCTCGAAGTCCACGTGATACTTGAACTCACCATCACCTATAAATTCGATGGAAGGCCTGTAGGCGTGAAAAAATTCGGCGCCCATTCCGACGTCGGCATAGCCGATGTATTCCGGTGCGAGAGGCAGAAGGATCTTTCGTTTTTTTCCCTGGCCGAACTCTCCGGCGAAAAGATGGAACAACAGATAGAAAGAACTTTGGCTGCCGTTGGTGATGGCGATATTCTTTGGTTCAACATCCCAGCCGCATCGGGATTTCAACAGGGCCGCAAGCCCATCGATAAATCGGACGTGACCTCTTGCGCCGTCGTAATCTCCAGTGACTCTTTCAAATTGCTCGCCGTCGGCAAGCAGGTCAACCATGGCACGGCGGAAGCGATCTTGTGCCTCGGGAATGCGGGCAGGGTTGCCTCCTCCGAGAAGCCGCATGTCAGCACTGCTCGTAGCAGCGCTTTCAATGTCCTCCATCAGCGTCAGGATTCCTGAGCCTGAGGATAGAAAATCGCCAAATTGGGAAAATTGCATCAGGGGATTGAGTCGTTAGAAGACCTATTGGTCGACTGCGTTAAGATCTTTCTCCGCGTTGGCAAGTGGTGCGGTGTTTTCTTTTACTAACTGCACGACAAGGCGATCGCCGAGGCTGTCGATACTCATGTCGGTCAGAATACGGGCAGATTCAAGCAGAACCGCATCTCGCGGAAGATCCTCAGACATCTCGTTAGCATCATCACTGAATCCGTAGGCCTTTTTTAGGTTCCCAAAGATGCGTTGCTGCTCCGTTTCTCTTTGATCCCGGTCCGCCTTGCGCTGGGTTTCCAGAAGAGAGATCTCAGTGGACTGGGTTAGCGCCAGGTCGAGTTCTCGAATGCCGGCGAGGTAAGTGAAATCGGGATCATCCATTATGCGCCTGCTGTGAACTTCGCGGAGCTGTTCGAGATTAACTCCGGAGTCGGCAAACCGGGAAAAGGCGGCCGCGTCAATCTGCGCGAACGGCAGGGCGTTGTCGAGGGCCTTTTCACCATAGGGGAGATCCGGTTCGGCACCTGGCAGTACAAAATCGGGCACGACGCCCCGATGCTGGGTGCTCTCACCGTTTATCCGGAAGAATTGGGCAGTTGTGAGCTTCAACTGACCAAGGGGCTGCTCTTGATCCTCGGAGTAGGGATCTAGGGGTATGAGACGCTGTACAGTCCCTTTCCCATAGGTTGGCTCCCCAATGATGATGCCGCGTCGGTAATCCTGTATCGCACCTGAAAAAATTTCCGAGGCCGAGGCGCTGTCACGATCGACGATAACCGCGAGCGGTCCGGCATAGCCAATGCCCTTGTTGGGGTCACGGTTCACGCGGGTTCGGCCTTGGGCGTTTCGTACCTGCACCACGGGACCTGAGTCAATAAAAAGACCTGTCAAACCGATTGCCTCTTCGAGACCACCGCCCCCGTTGCCTCTAAGGTCAATAATCAGACCATCCACACCCTCGCGTTCAAGGTTACTGATCAGGGAGCGCACGTCGCGGGTGGTGCTGCGATAATCGGCATCGCCGCGCGAACGCGCGTCGAAGTCGACATAAAAAGTCGGGATATCGATCACCCCAATGCGACGTACCTCATCGGGGCTTGTGACTTCCAGAAGCATGCTCTGCGCGGCTTGTTCCTCCAGTTTGATCTGGTCCCGGGTGAGTACCAGAATGCGTGACTCGCTCTTCCCGGTCTTCGGGTCAGGCCGGATCTCAAGCCGCACGATGGAGCCTTTTGGTCCCCGGATCAGATCAACGACATCATCCAACCGCCAGCCGATGACATCGACAATCGGATCACCGTCGCCCTGGCCGACGCCGGTAATCCGGTCACCCGGCCGCAGGCTGCCGTCGAGTTCTGCAGGACCGCCCGGGACAACACGCTGGACTACGGTAAATTCATTCTGTGACTGCAGCACTGCCCCGATCCCTTCCAGAGACAGACTCATGCGGATCTTGAAATTTTCGGTGGCTCGCGGTGAGAAGTATCCGGTGTGCGGCTCAATCGCCGACATATACGCATTGATAATGGTCTGAAAGACGTCCTGGCTGGAAATCTGCAGGATGCGCCGTTTCTGCTGCTGGTATCGGTCACTGAGCGTGTCGACAATTTCTTCGCGCTGTTTGCCCTCGAGCTTTAAGAGGAGGTAGTCGTTTTTGACCCGCCGTCGCCACAAGTCGTTTAGGGCTGTTGCATCTATCGCCCAAGGGGCCTCAGTGCGGTCGAAGGGATAAGTCTCGTCGACCGAAAAATCAAAGGCTTGCTCCAGTAACCCGAGGGCGTAGTCGATTCTGTCAATGACCCGACCGCGATAACGGTTAAAGATAGAAAACAGCGGTTCGGTATCGTGCGACCCGAGATAGTCGTCGAGTTCAAATCGAAGCGCCTCGAATGATTCAATATCCTCCGCGAGGAAATAGCTGCGGTTGGCGTCCAGCACATCGAGGTATCGATCCAGAATTCTGGATGACAGGGGGTCATCGAGCCTGGGTTTCCGGTAGTGGTGCCGTTCGACGAAATAGTTGACGTATTTCAGTGTTTGGTCGTGATGCGGCTGTGCACTCAGTGCTGACGCTGCCGATATGGACGCGCTGACCCCGCTTCCGATGAACGCAACGAATAATCCAACCGCAATCACTCCCGGGCAGTGCTTGGATATGGCGCCCTTGATGAAACCGGAGAAATTGAAATAGTTCAAATCAGACTCGTGAAGAAAAAAGCCGACCCAAATTATATCTTTTGTGTCTCAGCATCCTGTGGGAAAAGCGCGACAAGATCATCCTCGCTGGCTTTTGCGATACCCTTCTCGGTGATGATGCCATCCACGAATCTGCGCGGCGTGACGTCAAACGCGGGATTGGCCGCTGAACTGCCGTCGGGGATGATCCGAACCCGGACGAGTTTGTCCGCCTCGCTGTCATGACCGCAGATGTGGGTGACTTCCTCCTCTGCGCGCTCCTCAATCGGGATACTGCGAACGCCATCCGAAATCGTCCAGTCGATGGTGGAAGAGGGGAGCGCGGCATAAAACGGAATCCCGTTGTCATGGGCTGCCAGTGCTTTGAGATAGGTCCCGATTTTGTTGCAGACATCGCCGGAACGGGTGGTTCGATCCGAGCCGACGATGCAAAGGTCCACTTCGCCATGCTGCATCAAGTGGCCGCCCGCATTATCGGCGATAACGGTATGGGGGACACCGTGAGCAGCGAGTTCCCATGCCGTTAGCGAAGCGCCCTGATTGCGCGGCCGGGTTTCGTCTACCCAAACATGAACCAAAATGCCCTGATCATGGGCTTTGAAGATCGGCGCAAGCGCGGTGCCCCAGTCGACAGTGGCAAGCCAGCCGGCATTGCAGTGTGTGAGGATATTCACTGGCCGATGAGAGCAGGCGTTCGCCGCTTCCGAAATAAGCGTTAGCCCGTGGTCGCCGATAGCGCTGTTGGTAGCAACGTCCTCGTCGCAAATCTGCTGTGCTAAGTCCCGAGCAAGGTCGGCTCGACTCGATTCAGGCACTTCCAGCAACAAAGGCAGCATCCGATCAAGCGCCCAGCGCAGGTTGACCGCTGTCGGCCGTGATGAAAGCAGTTCGTGGTAGGCTTCTTGAAGGTGTATCTCATCCGAGTCGATTGACGCTGCGAGAAACAGCCCGCAGGCAGCTGTAGCTCCGATTAGCGGCGCGCCGCGGACAACCATCTCACGGATCGCGAGTGCCGTTTCTCTCGAGGTGTTAAGCGTCCGCACCTTAAAGGTGAAGGGCAATAGAGTCTGGTCGATCACCAGAACCTCTGGCTTTTCCTGAGAGAGCCAGATTGATCGGAATGGGTTGCCGTTGACTTGCAAGCTGGAGTCTTAGCGGTTCTTGAAGTCTGCCGGGCGTTTCTCGGCAAATGCCGTCATCCCTTCTTTTTGATCGTCCGTGGCGAACAGAGACTGGAACATAACCCGTTCTGCCGCTACACCTTCGGCAAGAGTAGTCTCATAGGCTTTATTGACCGCGGTCTTTGCCATAAACACCGAAGGCCGAGACATCGCAGCAATTGATTCAGCTGTGTTTAAAGCCTCTTCCAGAAGATCAGCGACAGGGACTATCCGGCTGACCAGTCCGGCGCGTTCGGCCTCTTCGGCGTCCATCATGCGTCCTGTCAGGCACATTTCCATCGCTTTAGATTTGCCTACAAAGCGCGTGAGCCGTTGCGTTCCGCCTGCGCCTGGAATGATGCCAAGTTTGATCTCGGGCTGACCGAAGCGGGCGTTGTCGGCGGCCAGGATAAAGTCACACATCATGGCGAGCTCACAT
>Ga0310344_10003800_pt1 | contig 11224 bp, 7 predicted proteins | sample HC15DNA20200_MG_FD_203801 | JGI IMG/M metagenome (GOLD analysis project Ga0310344, IMG submission 203801) | Marine microbial communities from station ALOHA, North Pacific Subtropical Gyre - HC15-DNA-20-200_MG | ecosystem: Environmental > Aquatic > Marine > Oceanic | place: Pacific Ocean: North... | reverse complement strand
GTTCTTTTGCTATATCATCAATATCTTTATCTGATTTTGGTAAAAACTCATGAAGAGGCGGGTCAAGTAATCTAACTGTTACGGGCAAACCATTCATTATTTTAAAAATTTCTACAAAATCATTCTTTTGATAAGGTAGTAATTTTGTTAAAGCTTCTTTTCTATCTTCTAAAGTTTTAGATAATATCATTTGCCTAACAGAAATAATTCTTCTCTCATCAAAAAACATATGTTCTGTTCTGCATAAGCCAATACCTTCAGCGCCAAAATCTCTGGCAATTTTTGTATCTGCTGGTGTCTCTGAATTTGTTCTTACTTTAAGTTTTCTGTACTGATCCGCCCAGTTCATTATTTGAGAAAAGTCTCCAGATATATTTGGTTTTACTGTAGGAACTTCACCAAGCATGATCTTTCCGCTTCCTCCGTCTATAGTAATAATATCACCTTCTTTAATTTTATGATCTCCCGACTTAAAAGTTTTGTTATCATAATCAATTTTAATTTCACTTGATCCAGAAACACAAGGTTTTCCCATTCCTCTTGCTACCACCGCAGCATGACTAGTCATTCCTCCTCTTGCAGTAAGAATACCTTTAGCAGCATGCATTCCATTTATATCTTCTGGGGAAGTTTCTATTCTTACTAAAATTGTATCTTGCATTTGTTCTTTTAATCTTTCAGCTTCATCTGCAGAAAAAGTTACTTTCCCACTTGCCGCTCCTGGAGAAGCAGGAAGACCTTTTGCAATTACTTTTTTTTCAGCTTTTTCGTCTAAGGTAGGATGTAGCAAAGTATCTAATGTATTTGGATCAATTCTTAAAATGGCTTCTTTGTTTGAAATTAATTTTTCTTTAACCATATCAACTGCTATTTTAATTCCTGCTTTTGCAGTTCTTTTTCCAGATCTGGTTTGTAACATCCATAATTTATTATTTTCTACTGTAAACTCAATATCTTGCATATCTTTATATTTATTTTCTAATTTTTTAAAAATTTTTTTTAGTTGTTGAAAAATTTTTGGCATAGATTTACTCATGGAAATTAAATTTTCTGGTGTTCTTGTGCCCGCAACAACATCCTCTCCTTGTGCATTAATTAAATATTCTCCAAAAATTTCTTTTTTTCCTGTAGAGGGGTTTCTTGTAAAAGCAACACCTGTTGCACAATTATCTCCCATATTACCAAATACCATTGCTTGAACATTAACTGCTGTGCCCCAATTTTCTGGGATATAATTAATTTTTCTATAAATTTTTGCTCTTTTGCTGTTCCAGGATAAAAAAACTGCACTAATAGCTCCCCATAATTGTTCGTTAACATCTTGAGGAAAGTTTTTATTTGTTTTTTCTTTAATAGTATCTTTAAAATTTTTTATTAAACCATCCCAATCTTCTTCTTCAAGTTCGGTATCTTGTATTACCCCTTTGGTTAACTTGTAATTTTCTATTAATTCTTCAAAAATGTGGGAATCAATTCCAAGAACTACGTTGCCATACATTTGTATAAGTCGTCTATAACTGTCCTTAGCAAATCTTCCATTTGAAGTTTGATTTTTAAGTCCAATTACAGTTTTATCATTTAATCCTAAATTCAAGATAGTATCCATCATACCTGGCATGGAAACTCTAGAACCCGATCGCACTGATACTAGAAGAGGATTCAGCACATTTCCAAATTTTTTTTTTGAAATTTTTTCAATTAAACTAATTTCTTTTTTTGTGTCTTTAATAATTTTTTTTGGAATTTTTTTATTATTTTTATAAAAATATTCACATACTTTGGTTGATATTGTAAAACCAGGCGGAACAGGCAAGCCTAATTTTGCCATTTGAGCTAAATTTACTCCTTTGCCACCAAGAAGTTCTTTTGAATTTATACTGCTTATGGCACCTTGATTATTAAATCTGTAAATTAATTTATTCAATTAAACACCCTCTACTTTTGAAAAGTCTATAAAATTATCATAAGTCTTACAAAACATTTGTAAAAGTTCTAAACGATTTTTTTTTATATCTGAATTTTCATCATTTACAATTACATTTTCAAAAAAAATGTCAGTTGCTGGTTTTGCCCCTAATAAAACTTTTAAAGTTTCGTCATAACTTTCATGTTTTTTGGTACTTGAGAAATACTGACGTATTTCATTAATTTTATCATACAAATTCTTTTCTTCATCTTTTTTAAATAGAAAAGATTCTGGTTGACCTAAAACATCTTTACTCTTATTTTTCATTTCTTGATCAATAATGTTAGAAGCTCTTTTGTAAGTCTCTATAATATTTTTACATATATCTTTAGATATATTTTTATTTATAATTAAACATTTTTTATAAAGTATTAAGAAATCATGGCTACTATGTGAACTATCGACAGCTTCTATAATATCATTTCTAATTTTCTTATCTTTTAACAAATTTTTAAATCGTTCTCTAAGAAAAGTAAGCAATTCCTTTGTTGTAGATTTATTTTCAAATTTTACATTTTGTTCTTCATATAGAATTATTGAATAATTTATTATATCTTTGATTTGAACGCTTAATTTATTTTCAATTATAGTTCTTAATAAACCAATAGCATTTCTTCTTAAAGCAAAAGGATCTTTAGAGCTTGTAGGTTTTTCATTAATTCCAAAAAAACCTACTAGCATATCTACCTTATCAATAATTGAGACTGCTATACTTAATGGTTTTTTAGGAACTTCACTGTTAATTCCAATTGGTAAATAATGATCGCTAATAGCCATATAAACATCTTCTTCAAATCCTTGTTCTTTTGCAAAATATTTACCCATGACACCTTGAAGCTCAGGATATTCTCCGACCAAGTCTGAAACTAAATCTGCTTTACAAATAGATGATGCTATTTCTACTTTTTCTTTACTTAAATTCAATTGTTCAGAAATTATGTTTGCTAACTTTCTTAATCTTTGAGTTCTACTATAAAGCGTACCTAATTTATTAAAAAAGTGTAAATTTTTTAATTTTCCTACTTGTTTAATTAAACTTTGATTCTTATTTTTTTCCCAAAAAAATTTAGCATCTGAAAGTCTAGCTTCAATTACTCTTTGATTTCCTACTTTAATATAACCTTTTATATCAGGCAAATTAGCAACCAACAAAAACATATTTGTTAATTTGTTACTACTATCAAAAAGTGGAAAATATTTTTGATGTTGTTGCATAGTAACAATAAGAACTTCTTGAGGCACTTTTAGATAAATTTCGTTAAATTTACATAAAATAACATTAGGTTTTTCAACCAAATTAACCACTTCATCAATAAGTTTTTCGTTAAAATTATTCTGTAATTTTCTGGAATTTGCAACAGTTTTCATTTTGCTTAGAACTAAACTTTTTCTTTTTTCTTGATCTAAAATAATATTTTGTGATTTAATAATTTTTAAGTAAGTTCTAAAATTATTAATTTTTTTTATCTTTTCATCATTTGCTCCATCTATTACGGTTAAATTGCTACTTTGAAGATGAAAAAAATTAAAGTTAATTACCTTGTTATTAAATAAAGCTATAATTGATTTTAACGGCCTAGCCCAACTCAAATCATACGTTGACCATTTCATTGATTTTTTCCATGAAAAAGCTTGTAGCGTTTCAGGAACAATTGTTTTTAATTCTTCTAAAATATTTATTATTTTAGGTTTTGTTTCTGCAAAGTAAAACTCTCCTTTTTCTATTGTTTTTTTATAAACATCAGATTTATTTAGGTTATTTGATTTTATAAATCCATCTAACGCTGTTTCGGGTGTTCCTACTTTTGGGCCTTTTATAATTTTACTTTTTTGCTCTATTTTTTCAGGTATTTGATCAATAAAAAAAACAAGTCGTTTAGGAGTTGAAAAAGATTGACTTTTTTTAAAATTAATTTCCTTTTTTTCTAATTTCTCCTCTAATAATTTTTTAATTCTTATTCTAGCGTCTACTTGAAGTTTTGATGGAATTTCTTCACTAAATAATTCTATAAACAATTCAGCCATTTTTATTTTTGACTTTCCAGCCAGCTTTGTCCTGAACCTTTTGCTAATTCTCTTATTCTAGAAATGTACTCAGTTCTCTGCGCAACCCCTATAACTCCTCTTGCATCTAATAAATTGAAAATATGGCTAGCTTTTAAACATTGATCATAAGCTGGCAGTGGAAGATTTTTTTCCAATAAAGACTTACACTCTGATTCAGCCACTTCAAAATTTTTAAGCAAATATTCAGTATTTGCAAATTCAAAATTATATGCTGAAAATTCTTTTTCTGACTGATGAAATATATCTCTATATTTTATTCCTTCATTGTTCCAAACGAGTTCGAATACATTATTTTTTTCCTGTGTAAACATACATATTCTCTCTAAGCCATAAGTTAATTCTACAGAGACGGGTTTACATTCAATTCCAGCCATTTGTTGAAAATAAGTAAATTGAGTTATTTCCATGCCATCACACCAAACTTCCCAACCACGTCCTGCTGCTCCAAGCGTAGGACTCTCCCAATCATCTTCTACAAATCGAATATCATGTTCTTTATGATTGATGCCTATTTTGGATAAACTTTTTAAAAAAATTTTTTTTATATCATCTGGAGAAGGTTTAATTATAACTTGAAATTGGTAGTAGTGCTGTAAACGATTAGGATTTTCTCCGTACCTACCATCTGTAGGTCTTCTAGACGGTTGAACATAAGCTGCCTTCCAAGGTTTAGGTCCTAACGAACGTAAAGTAGTCGCTGGATGAAAAGTACCAGCACCAACCTCTATATCATAAGGTTGTAATATTACACATCCATAATTACCCCAAAATTTTTGTAAATTTAATATTGTCTCTTGAAAATTTACGGGAGTAGGTTTTCCTTTTTTCTTTTTTAATTTTTTTTTTTCAGGCATTTATAAACCAAATTTTTGCCATTGAGCTCTTTCCTCTAAAATATTTGCAATATTATCAATTTGATTATCAAATGATGATGATAATTTTTTAGCTATAAAACCTTTCGGTTTTTCAAGTTTTTTAATTTGTACATCTTCACCAAATTTTTCTCTTAAAATTTGTTCAGCATTTCCAATACCATCTATTAATCCTAACTTTAATGAAGCTGACCCAGACCAAAATTCGCCTGTAAAAGTATTGTTCTTTTCAGTATCTATAAGTTTTGTCCCTCTGCTAGATTTAACTACATTAATAAAATCTGAATGGAGCTCTAATTGTATTTTTTTTATTCTTTGAATATCCTCTTCTTTTTCTTCTTTAAAAGGATCAAGAGTGCTTTTATTTTTGCCTGCTGTATACACCCTCCTTTCTACTCCAATTTTTTTAATTGCATCCTGAAATCCAAAAGATGCGGAGATTACACCTATTGAACCTACAATAGAACTTGAATTTGCATAAATTTCGTCTCCTGCGCAGGCTATAAGGTAGCCTCCTGAAGCTGCTACATCCTCAGCAAAAACTAAAACTTTTTTCTTATTTTTTTTTGCAAGTTTTTTTATGTAACTATATATTAAATGCGATTGAACTGGAGATCCGCCTGGGGAATTTATAGACACTGCAACAGCTAGGGCTTTCTTAATAGAAAAGGCTTTATCAATAATTTCTTGTTGACTAGCAAAATTAATGCCTTGTCTGAATCTTCCTACTGAACCAATAATTCCAGTTAGTCTTATATGCGGAATTATTTTTTTCTTTTTAAAAATTTTAAAAATTGAAAACATTTTTTGATATATATTCTAAATATCATAGTTTTTAGATTCTTTTAAATTTTAAGTAAAGTTGTAAAGCTACCTTAGGTTGTAATTTTTCGGGTGCGTCACTAGTGATCTAAAAGAGTTTTTTTTTAATACAAAATAAAAGCTATAATTATTTATATGGGATCAGTAATACCATTAAAAAAAGAAATAAATAATTCCTATTTAGGGCTTAAAAATCTTGTTGGAAGTAAATTAGACGATGTAAGCCAACAGATAAGACATAAACTCGCTAGCGAAATAAACCTTATTCATAAAATGACTGACTATCACGTTAAATCTGGCGGTAAGAGAATCAGGCCTCTGCTAACTTTAGCTTCAGCAAAATTATGTGGATACAAAAATGGAAACAGAGATGTAAATTTAGCTGCTTGTATTGAGTTAATTCATAACGCTACTTTATTACATGATGATGTAATTGATAACAGCGATCTTAGAAGAGGTGTTAAAACTGCAAATTATGTTTGGGGTAATCAATCTTCTATTTTGGTTGGGGATTATTTATTTAGCAGATGTTTTGAAATGATGGTGGATGATGGTTCGCAAGAAATTTTAAAACTGTTATCATCAACTTCTTCAAGAATAGCTCAGGGAGAAGTTTTGCAGTTAGAATATAAAGGAGAAGTAGATTTATTAGAAGAAACTTATTTTAATATCATAAATATGAAAACAGCAGCATTATTTGCTGCTGCAGCTAAAGTTGGAGCATGTTTAGGAAATAGAAATAAAAAAGAAAAGGATGCCTTAGAATCTTATGGAAAAAATCTTGGCTTGGCATTTCAAATAGCCGATGATGCATTAGATTATTTTTCAACAAAAACTATTTTTGGAAAAGAAATTGGTAAAGATTTTTATGAAGGAAAAACTACATTGCCATTAATTATAATTTTTCAAAGAGCTAATAATGAAGAAAGAAATTTTCTTAAAGAAATATTTAAAAAGAAAAAAAGAAATAAAGATGATTTTAGTGAAACTTTAGCTCTAATAAATAAATATAAAGCGGTACAAGCAAGTTTTAAAAGAGCAGAATATTTTGTTAATGTCTCTTATGATGCTCTTGGAATATTTCAAAGCAGTGAAGAAAAAACAGTCTTACAAAATTTAACTAACTTTAGTCTTAATAGATCTTTTTAAGGATAAAGTATTTCTTTTTTCCAATTATTTGAAATTTTATTATATTTAAGTCTTTCGTGAATTCTAAATTTATCTCCCAACCAAAATTCAATTGAAGATGGTTGTAAACACCATCCTGACCAGTGTTTAGGTCTTGGAATATTATTTGAATCTTTATATTTGTTTTTGAATTCATTTATTTTTTTTAATAATTCTTCTCTCTTATTTATAACTTTTGATTGGTCAGAAGCCCAAGCTCCAATTCTACTTTCGTATGGTCTGCTATTAAAATAAGTATCTGCTTCTTTGTCGCTGACTTGAATTACATTACCTGAAATTCTTACCTGTCTTTGAAGACTTTTCCAATGAAAACACATAGATGCTTTTGAGTTTTTTTTAAGGTCATCGCTTTTCGGGCTATTTAAGTTAGTATAAAAAACAAAACCTTTTTTACTTATACCCTTTAAAAGAACCATTCTCACACTAGGCTCATTATTTTGGTTTGATGTAGCTAATGACAGTGCATTTGGATCGTTAATTTCCTTCTTTTCCGCTGCATTCATCCATATATTAAATAGTTCTATAGGATCTTCTAAATCCATAAAACAAGAGTCTAATCCTAATGAGTTTTTTTGATTCATAAAATAGTCAAAATATTCTATATAATGTAATTTAATGTCATTTAATACTTTTGGAAAGATATTTCGTTTTACTACATGGGGAGAATCTCATGGGCCAGCTATAGGCTGTATTGTTGATGGTTGCCCTCCCAATATTCCTTTATCTATTAAAAATATACAAGAAGACTTGGACAGAAGAAAACCAGGAAAATCTAAATTTACCTCTCAAAGAAAAGAAGCGGACAAAGTAGAGATATTGTCAGGTATATTTCAAGGAAAAACTACGGGTACCCCAATATCAATGATTATTTATAATAAAGATGCAAAATCTCGAGATTACGAAACGATAAAAAATAAATTTAGACCTGGACACGCTGATTACACTTACTTTTCAAAATATGGAATTAGAGATTATAGAGGCGGAGGAAGACAGTCCGCAAGAGAAACTGCTTCTAGGGTAGCTGCAGGAGCTATAGCAAAAATTGTTTTAAATAAATTAATTGGAAAAAAATTTAAAGTTACTGGTGGTGTAGTACAATTAGGAGTTTTAGGATGTAACAAACAAAAATGGAATAAAAATGAAATAAGAAGAAATCCATTTTTTTGTCCTGACAAAAAATCTATAAAATTATGGGAAAAGTATCTTCTTGCGATTAGAAAAGCAGGTTCTTCTTGTGGTGCAATTATTGAACTTAGAGCATCAGGAGTTCCCGCAGGATTAGGTGCTCCTATTTATTCTAAATTAGACGCAGACATTGCTAGTGCCTTAATGAGTATTAATGCTGTAAAAAGTGTAAATGTAGGTGCAGGCACAAGTTCAGTTTTTTTGGGTGGAGAAGATAACTCAGATGAAATTAGAAACGTGAGTGGTAAAGTAAAATTTAAATCTAATAATGCTGGAGGTATTTTAGGAGGTATATCTTCTGGTCAAGATATAATTGTTTCTTTTGCAGTAAAACCTACATCTTCAATTTTAATAAGCAAAAAAACTATAAGTAAAAAAGGAATTAATACAAATATTTCTGTAAAAGGTAGACATGATCCATGTGTAGGTATTAGAGCAGTACCTATAGGTGAAGCAATGATATCTTGTGTTTTATTAGATCACTATTTAATGCATAGAGGTCAGTGCGGTTAAGAAGTTTTTTTAATTGTGCTTTTTGCAACTACCACATTAGATTTTAAAACGTTTTCAACTTTTTCAATAATACTATCACAGTCTAAGCCAGCTTTTTTATACATTTTTTCTGGTGTATCTTGATCTAAAAATCTATCTGGTAAAATCATAGATCTAAATTTTAAACCTTTATCGAAAACTCCTCTATCAGATAACAATTGCATTACATGTGACCCAAAACCGCCTATCGAACCCTCCTCGATGGTAACTAATACTTCATGATTTAAACTTAAATCCATAATTAATTTTTCATCTAAAGGTTTAGCAAATCTTGCATCAATAACTGTACTTGAAATTCCTTTTATTTCCAATTTGTTAGCTGCCTTTAAACATTCTTGTAATCTTGCTCCAAAGTTTAATATGGCAACTTTTTTTCCTTCTTTAATAACTTTTCCTTTTCCTATTTCTAAAACTTCTTTAATGTTTGGAAGTTCTATACCAATACCAATACCTCTTGGATATCTAAATGCTGATGGTTGATTATTTATATTTACCGAAGTATTTATCATTCTTACTAATTCTGCCTCATCGCTAGCAGCCATAACTACAAAATTTGGTAATGTTGCAAGATAAGTAATATCAAAAGACCCTGCGTGTGTGGGACCATCGGCTCCAACTAAACCAGCTCTATCAATAGCAAATCTTACAGGAAGTTTTTGTATTGCTACGTCATGAACAACTTGATCGTAAGCTCTTTGAAGAAAAGTTGAATAAATTGCAACAAAAGGTTTATAACCTTCTGTTGTTAAACCTGCAGCAAATGTTACTGCATGCTGCTCAGCTATTCCTACATCAAACATTCTATCTGGGAATTTTTTCCCAAAAATATCCATTCCGGTTCCAGAAGGCATAGCTCCAGTAATACCTATAATTTTCGTATCATTTTCAGCATGCTTAACTAGTGTATTGGCAAATACTTTGGTATAGGAAGGGACATCGGTTTTTGATTTAGATTGTTCCCCAGTTACTACATTAAATTTACTTACGCCATGAAACTTATCTCCAGATTCTTCTGCCGGTTTGTATCCTTTGCCTTTTTTTGTAACAGTGTGTATTAAAATAGGTCCTTCATATTTTAGATTTTTAACATTATTAAACACTGAAATTAAATTATTTAAATCATGTCCGTCTATTGGTCCAACATAATAAAAACCTAATTCATTAAAAAGTGTACCTCCAGAAACTATATCTCTTATAAATTCTTCAGCTTTTCCTGCCTTATCTTTTATTTTTTTAGAAAATACTGAAGTAATAGATTTAACTGTTTCTCTAAAACCAAAATAAGTTTTTCCAGACAATAGTCTTGCTAAATATGAACTCATAGCTCCAACAGGACGAGCTATTGACATATCATTATCATTTAATATTACTATTAATTTTGATTTCATTGCTCCTGCATTGTTCATGGCTTCGTACGCCATACCTGCACTCATTGCTCCATCACCTATCACCGCAATTACATGATTAGAATTGTTTGATAAACTTTTGGCAACAGCCATGCCTAATGTTGATGAAATTGAAGTTGAACTATGTGCTGCCCCAAATGGATCATATTCACTTTCTGCTCTTTTAGTAAATCCAGAAAGACCTCCTCCTTTTCTTAAAGTCCTGATAGAATCTCTTCTTCCAGTTATAATTTTGTGAGGATAAGATTGATGACCTACATCCCAAACCAATTTATCTTTAGGTGTATCAAAAACATAATGTAAAGCGATTGTTAATTCTACAACACCTAAACCAGCTCCTAGATGGCCTCCTGTTGTTGATACTACATCTACTAATTCTTTTCTTAATTCATTTGAAAGCTGTCTAAGCTCCTCTTTTTTTAATTTTCTTAAATCAGCAGGATAGTTTATTTTGTCTAATATTTTTTTTTTGTTCATTAAAATTTTCTATTTGTTATAAATTCTACAGATTGTATTAGATCATTAGACTTAGCACCATATTTTTTAATATTAATATTTATTTCTTTTTTTAGATCATTTACAAAATTAAGAGTATTTTTGTACCCAAGAAGATTAATTAATGTTTGCTTACCTTTACTTATATCTTTTCTTGTAGGTTTTCCAACAATTTTTTCATTTCCTTTATAATCTATTAAATCATCAGTAATTTGAAATAATAATCCAATATCTAAACCTATTTTTTTTAGATTATTTCTTTTTTTATAGTTCATTTTTTTGATTATTCCTGCGGATTCGCAACAAAATGCAAATAATTTTCCTGTTTTGTTGATCTGCATATTTAAAATTTTTTTTTTAGAAATTTTTTTCTTTTCATAAGTTAAATCAGAATATTGACCCCCAGCTAAGCCTGTAGATCCCGAATAAACTGCCAAAGTTTTTATTAATTCATTTTTAATATTTGATGATAATTTCAAGTAACTACTGGATAAAATTTCAAAAGCTAAAGTGAGTAATGAGTTTCCAGCAAGAATTGCTGTAAATTCATTAAACTTTTTGTGTGTTGCAGGTTTTCCTCTTCTTAAATCATCATTGTCCATAGCTGGTAAATCATCATGAATTAATGAATAAGAATGAATACATTCAACGGCTGCAGCTATTGCAATAAG
>Ga0310344_10003799_pt1 | contig 11225 bp, 13 predicted proteins | sample HC15DNA20200_MG_FD_203801 | JGI IMG/M metagenome (GOLD analysis project Ga0310344, IMG submission 203801) | Marine microbial communities from station ALOHA, North Pacific Subtropical Gyre - HC15-DNA-20-200_MG | ecosystem: Environmental > Aquatic > Marine > Oceanic | place: Pacific Ocean: North... | reverse complement strand
CTGTCATCGCCTGGAGACAGGGGAGCGTGTGTGGGCCAACAGCGACCGTTCGCGGTTCCGGGAAGCCATCGGCGGCCCCGGTCCCCGCGCAACCCCCACCCTGGACGGGGATCGGCTCTACTCGTTCGGGGCGACAAGCATTCTGAATGCGTTCGAGGCGAGCAACGGGAAACGACTGTGGTCGCGTAACGTGTCGAACGACACGGGTGAGGACGTCCCAATGTGGGGATTTTCGAGTTCACCCCTGACGGTGGACGATCGAGTCTTCGTGGCGGCGGCCGGTACGCTCGTCGCGTATGATGCCGGAACCGGTGATCTTCTGTGGACGGTAGAAGGCGGCGGCGGATACAGCTCACCGCATTCCGCGACGATGTTGCGCAAGTGTTGCTGATGAACAAAGCCGGTCTTGCGAGCGTGGCGCCAGACACGGGCGACTGACTGTGGGATTACCCGTGGCCGGGGGAGGCGATCGTACAGCCCGCCCGCGTCGGCGAGAGGGATTTCGTGATGGGAACAAGTTCGTCGTCCAGCCGCATCGGGGTCTCGCAGGGCACCGAGGGTTGGGGTGTCGATTCGCGATGGACGTCGAACGGGCTCAAGCCCTACTTCAACGATTTCGTCGTTCACGAAGGGCACGCGTACGGGTTCGACGGCCGGTTCCTCGCCTGCGTGAGCGTCGAGGATGGCAAGCGGCGATAGAAGGACGGGCGTTACGGCTCGGGGACAGCTGGTGCTTCTGGCCGACCAGGACGTGCTGTTCGTCGTGTTGGAGCAAGGTGACCTGGTGCTGGTCGAAGCGTCCCCCGACGCCTTCAACGAACTGTCCCGGGCCCCGGCGATCAAGGGGAAGACCTGGAACCATCCGGTGCTGGTGGGAGACATTCTGCTGGCTCGAAACGGTGAGGAAGCGGCCGCCTTCAGATTACCGACTAGCAGCTGAACGCTCGTCCGACGATGCGTCGTCGGCATACCAGAAAGAGGAAACGATGGCGGAAATCGAACGTCCCTACGCCCTGCGTTGCGTACCCGGGTTTCACTCCACGCACGAAGGCATTCAGCTGGCGGCTCAGTGTGCGGACGATGCAAGCGATGAGGAGCTGCAGTTTATGCAGCAGCTGGGCATCGAGTGGATGATGGTCGGTGTGTCCGATCTGGCGGATCAGAATGCAGATTACTACAAGCGTCTCAAGGCGCGGTTCGACAAGTTCGGTCTTCAGATCTATCGCATTGCGAACCGAAGCGTCCACAATATGCCGGAGGTGACGCTGAACCTGGAGGGTCGGGACGCGAAGGTGGAGGAGTTCGCGACGTTCATTCGGAATCTAGGCGAGGCGGGGATTCCTTACAACACATACGCGCATATGGGGAACGGAATCTGGGAGTCGGGACGGGTGGTGGGGCGTGGAGGGATGGACGCCCGGACAATCGACCTGAAGACCGCGAAAGGTCGATGGGCAGATATGAAGTTCGAGGGGGACCTGACCCACGGTCGTGAGTACACGGAAGACGAACTGTGGGACAACTACGAGTATATGGTTCGGAAGATCGCGCCGGTTGCGGAAGAGGCCGGGGTCTACATCGGCATTCATCCGGACGATCCGCCGGTGTTCTCGCTGGGCGGTGTGCCGCGATGCATATTCGGCAACTTCGAGGGCTACAAGCGGGCGATGGATATCGCGGACAGCCCCAACATCGGGGTTTGTCTGTGTGTGGGCTGCTGGCTGGAGGGAGGGGAGGAAGGGATGGGGGTCGACGTGCCGGGGGCCATTCGCTACTTCGGAGACCGGAACAAGCTGTTCAAGATTCACTTCCGGAACGTGTCCGAGCCTCTCCCGGCTTTGTGCACGGAGACGCTGATCGACAACGGATATATGGATATGTATGAGGTGATGAAGGCGCTTCGTGAAGTGAATTTCGACGGAGCCATCATTCCGGATCACATTCCCAATATGCTCGGCGGAAAGCGAGCGGGGATGGCGTATTCGATCGCGTATATGCGAGCGCTGCTGCAGGCGGCGAATAGCGAAGCGGGTTGATGCAAGTGCAGAATGCAGAGTGCAAAGTTGAAAGCGGGTTCGTCGATGGTTGGGCGGAGCCCGCTTTCTTTAGGCGAGGGTCAAGAAGAGAGGAGAGCGGTGACGGTTTCGGCGAACTGGGTGGCGGAGAAGGGCTTGCGGACGATGTCTTGGACGTCGACTACGTCGGGTGTCAACACGAGGTCGACGTGGGCGCTGACGACGATGATGGGGAGGTCCTTGTGAGCCCGAGCCCGGATCTCCTCGATGGCGTCGTAGCCGGAGGTGGGCATCTGTAAGTCGACGACGGCGAGGTCGACGGTGGCGTAGTCGACCTCTTCAAGGGCGGGGGCGGCATCTTCGAAATCGAGGACTTCGTGACCTTCTCTTTCGAGGATTCTCGTGATCGCGCTACGCGCGGATTGTTCGTCGTCCATTACGGCGATCCTGGCCATACTTCCTCTCTGGATGCCCAAGTGCTGGTGACTGCCCCGACAGAGATAGGGCCAAAACCGACAGACAGGAAATGTTACGCGAAGGTGCGGGGTTGCGACAGCTGGAGGAAGGCTATTCGAGGAGCGTGCCGAAGAGGGACTGGGCACCGCCGTCGGGCCAGAATGCCTGGGCCATTTCCTGCGGCGTGCGTCCGTTGGTGTCCTTCAGGTCGGTTCGGGCTCTGGCCTGAATCAGGAGCTGGACGGAGGCGACATCGCCGAACAGGGCAGCCACGTGAAGCGCGGTCTGACCGTTCAGGCTCGTGGCGTTAGGGTCCGCGCCGGAGGCGAGGAGACTCTCGATGATCTTTGGGGCGCTGCTCTGATATCCGGAGATCGTTGCGGGCAGGGGACTTTCGACGATGGCGAAACGCCGAAGGGTGTCCGCGAGGAGCAGGGCGGTTTCGTGATTGGCGTTGCGGGCTTTGACGCTGGCTCCACCCAGGAGGAGACGCCGGACAACCTCGGCGTAACCTGCGGACGAGGCGGCCAACAGCGGAGTTTCGGAGTTGTCGTTGACGGCCTCGAGATCGGCGCCTGCATCGAGCAGAACGCTGACGACCTTGGCGTGCCCTTCGGTCGACGCCAGATGAAGGGGCGTGTGCCCGCCGTCCAGCGTGGTATGGATCGACACGCCCTGTTCCAGAAGCCGGCTGGCCAGAGAGGGCATTCCCAGGATCGATGCAAGGTGCATCAGGTTGCCCTTGTTGGGTCCGGTAACGTGGCCGCTTGCACCGTGATCGAGTAACGCGTTGGCGGTCGATTCGAAACCTGCACCCGCGGCAAGGAAGATGATGTGGAGATCGTTCCCTTCGTGCCTGGTGACGAAGGAGGGATCCGCATCGTGCGACAGAAGGGTGCGCGCAGTGTGGAGCCTGCCCTGTGAAACAGCCGCGGCGAGGGCCAGGTTTATCGTTTTCCGGTCGATCTTCTTTTTCGCGAGGAGCAGTTCGACAACCGCCCGGTGACCCGACATCGCTGCAGCGGCGAGTACTCCACCTCGGCGGCGTTCGGCGTAGGGATTGGCGCCTCGTTCGAGCAGGACACGCACGGCGTGCACACTTCCCCCGGCGGCAGCGGCGAGGAGGGGGGTCTGGTTGTTTTTTGCCTTCGATTCGATCGAGGCTCCAGCGCCGATGAGCGCTCTGAGAACCTCGGGCTGGTTGAGCAGGGCGGCGTAGTGGATCCCTTTGTAGCCCTCGGACGTTCTGCGACCGACGTTGGCGCCCGCTCGGATGAGGCGTCGCGCAGCGTCTTGCTGACGGTGCCCGATAGCGACGATCAGGGGGGTGTAGCCGTCACGGTCCCCAGCGTTGATGGGGGCGCCGGCTCCGAGAAGCAGCTCCATCTTGTCGAGCAGGCCCTGGGCAGCTGCGAAATGGAGGGCCGTCCAGCCATTCTTGTCTCGGGCGCCCGGGTCGTGGATCCGCAAGCGGGCGGATAATGCGCCCATAGAGCCACTCAGGGTCGCCAGAATGACCGGGTCGGTCGTGCCCTGGGGCCGAATGGGTTGACCGAGGAGCCTGGCGGGTCGCTGAACGTGGTCCAGGCGCTGAACGTTCAGACGTTCGTCCGACCACTCGGGGCGTGTGACGCTGTGGCCGTCGTAGACCATCAGAACTGTGACAACGGACTTCAGCCGCCTCGTCTCCGGCTCCACGATTTCGAGGGTGTCCCCGACGGCGATGCCGTGGCTTGAACCGATGTCGGTGTAGTACTCGGAACCTCGAATGGAAATCACGACCGGTTGGGATGCCGACGCATACACGGATCGAGCGTCGACTGCCAGGAGCGCGAAGCCGATGAGGATCGTCAGGCATCCGATAATTCCGGCTAAGTGGCTGTTTGGTCGGTGGTTACCCATATCTCCTTTATCGGCCGCTTTCGCGATGGGTAAAGCGAATAACGCCTGAACTGCGCCTCACATCGTCGTTGCGTGAATTCACCAACGATGATACGATCTCCTGCGCGAAAAACGAGACCTTTCCCCGTTTCCACGGCGGTTCGGATTGAAATTCATACAGATCACCGACCTCCACTTGTCAGACCGGAATGACACGCCAGCGGCGGATGCGCTTCGCTGGGCCATCGAGACGGCGGACAGCATCGCACCGGATTTGGTCGCTTTCACCGGGGATATGACCACCTTTGGGACGTCCGGCGCCGCCGGGCAGTTCCTAGATGCCGCGTCCCATCTCTCCGTCCCGTGGGTGTTTACTCCGGGCAACGCCGAACTCCGATCGAAGGCAGCGATGGTGGTTCTCGAACAGCCTGCTTCATGCAGGTCGCTCGAGATGGGCGAGGTGTGTTTCCTCCTGCCGGATACGTCTTCAGGAAGCCTAACGGTGGAGGACCGTCGTCAGCTCGAAGCCGCTCCCTCGCGTCCCCTCGTGATTCTCACGCACTATCCGACCGACACATTGGATGCAGATTCGCGGACGTGGGTGACGTCCTGGCTCGCAGGCCGTCGTGTGGAACTCTACCTGGCCGGTCATCGACACTTTACTCGATCGCGTACGATCGAGGGATGCAACGAGGTCATCACACGGGGGCTGGATCCGGACAAGGCGTTCGGGGGACCTCCGGGCATCAGTGTATTCGAGCGTGGAAATGACGGGCGATGGGTCGAAGAAGCGATCCCGTGGCCGCACGGCACAGAACGTCTTCCTGCGGAAGTCGATCACTCTCCTGTGGGGTGGTCCATTCACGGCGATCCAGCCGAGACAGTGAGAGAGACGATCGATTCGGGGCTGCACGTTCTCGAGCTTCGACCGAGGGAACTCGACTACGATCTGGCTGCGACGAGGGCCGGGCTCGCACGGTTGCGAGAGGATCGTCCGATCTACCTTTCGTGGCATCTTCCGAGTCTGGGATGGGATGATGGGATGACGGGTGTGGATGAGGTGGCGCGCCAAATCGATGACGGAAGGTCGTGCGAGGTGGACGCCTTTACGATCCACGTGCCTCAGGTTCGTGCCGATCGGATGTTCGATGGAGATGAACCCTCCGACCTGCAGGATGAATTCGCGTCTGGGTACCGGTCGCTGTTCGAAGATGCGGTGAAGGCTGGGATCCGTATGTCGATCGAAAACGTCCACAACGCGCCGGGGACACCGTCGGATCGAGCGGAGCGCAAGTATGCGACGGAGATCGGCGAATACGTGGACTGGATCGACCGGATGCGAGAGAAGATGAGAGTGCCCGATTTTGTGGGCGCACATCTGGATTTGGGCCACGCGCGTAACAACGGCGCCCTGGGAAATATGCAGCCGCTGGGGGATTGGTACGCGCGTGTCGGCTCGCGTGTCACGGGGTATCACATCCATCAGGTGAGAAGGGATGAAGAGACGGGCAAGATTGCGAATCATCGGGATATTACAGGCATCTACGATCGCACGGTCAGCTACGCCGGGTTCCTGCACGCGTGGTCGAAACGGCTGATCAATCGCGCGCCGCTGTTCGTAGAAGTGAGGAAAGCGGACGAACGGAGACGTACGGCGGCCCTGTTGGAGGAGTGGTTTCGAGGCGCGTGAAGGTGTCCCCTTGTTGCGAAAACCCCAGATCGATGGTTTCACGAACTTATGATGTCGATCAACACCAACCTCCCGGCGTTGAACGCGCAGCGACATCTGGCGCAGAACAGCCGAAATCTGGACGCAGCGGTCCGATCGGCAAACGCGAGTCTCGGTTCCGATCCCGGGGTCACGGAACTGTCGACCCGTCTGGCTCGCGGTCGGACACTGGTGTCTGCTTCCACGTTGGTACTCAGGAAAGCGAACGAAGTGCAGGCTTCTCAAATCGACCTGATTGTCTGACTCGGGTCAGGCAGGGAGGGTCCGGAAGAGGGGTTATGTCAGGTGACGTAGCCCCTTCTGTCTTGAGGGCCGGCGTCGATACGACCTTCGCAAGAAAGGGTGTGATGATGGGTACGTTCAAGAGGGCGAAAGACATCAAGGTGGGGGTGATCGGGTACGGGGGCGCCTTCAATATGGGGCGGCAGCACCTGACAGATATGCAGGCGGCAGGGATGACGCCGGTGGCCGTGGCCGAGCTGGATCCCGAACGTCTGGAGGTAGCGACGGAGGAATTCCCCGGGATCGGGACGTTCCGTTCACCGACGAGGATGCTTAATTCGTCGGATGTCAACCTGGTTGTGCTGATTACGCCGCACAATACGCACGCCAGACTTGCTCTCCAGTGTCTAAGGGCCGGACGACACGTGATCAGCGAAAAACCTCTGGCGATCCGCACGAGTGACTGCGATAGGATGATCCGGGAAGCGAAGAGGCGGAAGCTGATGCTGACGACCTATCACAACCGGCATTGGGACGGGTGCGTCCTGGAGGCGCTCAAGCACATCCGGCGTGAGCGGGCCATCGGCGACGTTTACCGTATCGAGGCCCACATCGGAGGTTACGGTAAGCCCGGCGACTGGTGGCGGAGCAGCAAGTCGATCTCGGGAGGCATTATGTATGACTGGGGTGTGCATCTGCTCGAGTACGCGCTGCAGATCATCGACGATGAGATGGTCGAAGTGACGGGCTATGCTCGCCAGGGCTTCTGGGCGCGCAAGACGCGGTGGAAAGAGGACACGAATGAAGACGTGGCCTCCGCCGTCGTGCGATTCAGGAACGGCGCGTGGCTGACGCTCACGGTCTCGTCCGTCGAGGCCAACCCGAAAGCGGGTCAGCTCGAGATTTCGGGGACGAACGGCAGTTACGTGTTCGACGGTCGGACGTACGAGATGATTCAGCAGGTGGAAGACAGGAAGGTGATTACGAAGGGTCAGAACCGGTCGAGCGAGTGGCCGAAGTTCTACCGCAACGTGGCGGCGCATCTTGTGAAGGGCACGGATCTCGTGATCACACCGGAGTGGGCGCGTCGTCCGATTCACATTCTGGATCTGGCCGTCCAGAGTGCGAAGAAGGGTCAGGCGTTGAAAACCAAATGGCGGTAATGCCGTTCGCCCAGGACCTATGAGTTACGAAACTCGAGTGTGGTTGTGCTTAGGGTTTGCCACACTGCTGGGGGTCGCGCTGATCTACCCCTGGGGAGGCGGGACGCCCGACACCGACGAAAAGACAGAGGTCCTCGATACGACCCGTGTCCAACCACCCGTAGTGGAACAGCGAGAGGTTTCTCCGCCGGTTCGTCCACGGTCGAAGAAGCGCCCTCCTCGACCGGTTTCCGCGCCGACCCCTCCTCCGACGCAGCTTGCTCGCGATACGTCTTTCGTCTATCAGCTCCCCTACGACACGAACGTTGCCTACTACGTCTATCAGGGGTTCACGACGGAGTCCACGCACAAGGACCTCCACGCGGTGGATGTGGCGATGCCCATTGGGACACCGATTCTGGCGGCACGGGATGGCGTGGTCGGCTACGCGGAGACCGATTCCTGGTTTGCGCCGATGGGCATCCAGCGAGATGAGGCCTACCGAGATATGAACAACGGGATCGTAGTCGACCACGAGGATGGGACCTGGGCGATGTACGGACACATCCGAAAAGGCTCGGCCGTGGTCTCTCCCGGGGATTCCGTGCGCTCGGGGCAGAAGATCGGGTTGTCGGGGACCGCGGGGTCGCCGCACCTTCACTTTCACGTCAAGCTGCGTGAAGAAGGGGAGAGCCGATCGTTCACCTGGCGCTGGTCGACGGCCGATCACCCGGACGGGGTCGTGCCACAGAAAGGCGATTTCCCGATGCGTCCGGAATCGACCCGCCAGCTGCCCTCCAATCTGCTGGCGAAATTCTTCACGACGACGGTCGATGGCGAACCGAAGCGGACGTTCCAGCCCGAAGAAGCCGTCCGAATTGTAGCCCTGTTCCACGTCCCAGACGACCGGGAGGTGACGCTGAGGTTCACTCGCCCAAACCTCGAACAGGAGATCGAGCGCGTGCCGAAACAGACCCCGTCACGGATCGGCGTTTGGTACGACCTGGCGCCCGGGGAAACGAAATACGCTCGAGGCGGGGTCTGGTCAACGCGACTCTACCTCCAAGATTCGTTCGTCGATTCGATGAGCTTCTACATTTTGAAGTAGACCAGGCGTCTGTGTCCCCACGAACATCCTCCTGCGATCCCCGATCGCTTCCAGACTCGTCATCGATGGAGCCCATCCTGACGGGCGTCCAGGTCTATGTACCCACCCGGACGCACTGACGAAAATTGGAGCGATCGGAGGGAGTCGAACCCTCATCATCAGCTTGGAAGGCTGAGGCCCTGCCGTTAGACGACGATCGCTCGGGCTCCGGCGCGCCGGAGTCGATGGTGCCTACCTCCGGGGATAAAGTGGTAGGGGCGGAGAGATTCGAACTCTCACTCGACACGGTCTTAACGTGCTCCCTCTGCCAATTGGGGTACGCCCCGTGACGAATTTTTCTGGCGCTCCCACGGGGAATCGAACCCCGATTTCCTGATCGACAATCAGGTGTCCTGGCCGTTAGACGATAGGAGCAGCCCTCTGCTGGTTGGCGCGGTCTGTCTGACGCAATCAAAGAAGACTCTGAAATACCTGCCGGAGGGCACGCGCCTGCCCTATCGAAAACTCTACAACGTGATCGGAGGGGCGATGATCCTGCTGCCGGCGGGCGCTTTCGTTTTTGGGAAGCTCATCAATCTGGACACCTACACGTTCTGGGCGGAGCTGGCGGGCATTGTGGTGTTCGCGGCGTACTGGGCGCTGAAAGGGTACGAGCTGAGCTCGTCGCACCTCGATCAGAAGATCTTCGTGGGGGACATCGAAACGATTTCCTGAATGAATTCAGGAATCATCTATGAGGGTCGGGCGTTCTGGGCGTATGAACTCAAGCGCCCTGGCCGGCGATCCAGCCGCTGGACCAGGCCCACTGGAAATTGAAACCGCCGAGGTCGGCGTGAACGTTCAGCATTTCTCCGGCGAGGTAGAGCCCAGGTGAGATCCTGGATTCGAGGGTTCGGGGATCGATGTCGTCGGTGACGATCCCGCCGACCATCACCTCGGCTTCGGCGAAGGGGCGTGTGTCCAGCACGCGCACATCCCACGCGGTGAGTCCCTCCGCAATCCTTCGCCCGTCCTCCTGGGTGATCCCGGCGGCTGGACGATCCGACGGAATGTTCAGCAATGGCAGGAGAACGGGCGGAATCTTGTCCGGCAACAGGCCCGTGAAACTGAAAGCCGCACTGCGATGGGGATGCCGATTCCATCGCTCCCTTAACTTTTCTTCGAGCGTGTCCGCATCCATTCCCGGGAAGAAATTGATCCTGATCGAAACGTTTCCGCCCTCAGTGAAGGGGGCAACGGCCTCGCTGAGGTTCAGGATGATGAGGCCGGAGAGACCGTAATAGCGGAAGAGGATTTCCCACTCGTCCTGCTTGACGACTTTGCCGTCGACGAGCGCCTCGGCTGAAACCATCGCTCGAACGCCCTGCAGTTTGTGCAAGGTACTGCGTTCCGTTTCGAGTGGGACGAGACCGGGATAGAACGACGTCGATCGATGACCCAGGGCACACACGAGTCGGATGCCGTCGTCACTGCCGCCGATGGAAGGGGCCGAGGTGCCGCCCGTGGTCATAATGACGCGGTCGGCGTCGAAGGTCTGTCCATCAGCCGTGGTGACGGAGTAGCCTTCCGACTTGACCAGGTCGGAGGCGTCGGCCGAATAGACGATCCGAACGCCGGTCCGTTGAGCCCGATCTTCGAGCAGGCGCACCAAACTGGTGGCCTGGTTCGATGCCGGGAAGACGCGGCCCCGTTTCTCCACGCGGGTGTCGATCCCCAGATCGTGAAAGAAGGCGAGGGTGTCTTCGACCGTGAAGGCCTCGAGCGCGCGTCGGGCGAAGCCGGTGTCTGCGTCGTGAAAGTGGGCGAGGTCGGAGTCGGTGTTCATCAGGTTGCACCGACCGTTGCCACTGATCAGGATCTTGCGCCCTAGACGATCGTTTTTCTCGAGGAGGGTGACCCGGTCGCCCCGATCGACGGCGGCGATGGCGGCCATCAGACCCGCAGCGCCTCCACCGACGACGAGGGTATCACAGGGCATAGTTGGGATTACCAGGAAGAGGTTGGTCGTTGACGGGCCAATAAGCGCAGGGGATCTGACTCGTGCAAGCGTGGGGAAACAGGGGTCTGCCCGAGCAATGCTCAGCGCTCTTTTTGCCGTACGAGCCGGCTTTTGCGTCCTTCCTCGTAGATCTCCGTCTACTCTTACAGCACTCGCGAAACTGAGAGGAGGCGGCGATGAAGTTGATCAGTATGAAGATCTGTCCCTACGTGCAGCAGGTGCGTGTTCTGCTCGAGGCGAAGAAGGTCAAGTATGATGTGGAGCACATCGAGTCAGACCGCAGGCCCGAATGGCTCCTGGACGCGTCTCCGGCTGGCGGGGAGGTGCCTGCCCTCGTGACGGACGATGGGGGAGATCCTGTTCCAGTCCGATTCTATCGTCCAGTTCATCGATGAGACCATCGGAGAGCCGTCGTTGATCGGGAATGCGGTAGAGAAGGCAGGGGATCGAGCCTGGGGGTACCTGGCGTCAGACAATTATCTGGTTCAGTGCTCGACTCAGCGCAGTCCGGATGAGGGTAGCCTGAAGGAGAGGATGGAGGATCTGGCTCCGATCTTTTCTCATATGGAGAATCAGGTGGAAGGCCGAAGCTTCCGCTCCGGGCATCTGACGATGGTCGATGTCAGCTGGTTTCCGATGCTCCATCGCTCGTCGTGATCGGGAACGCGAAGTT
>Ga0310344_10003798_pt1 | contig 11226 bp, 6 predicted proteins | sample HC15DNA20200_MG_FD_203801 | JGI IMG/M metagenome (GOLD analysis project Ga0310344, IMG submission 203801) | Marine microbial communities from station ALOHA, North Pacific Subtropical Gyre - HC15-DNA-20-200_MG | ecosystem: Environmental > Aquatic > Marine > Oceanic | place: Pacific Ocean: North... | reverse complement strand
CTGACCCGAGTTTCATGACACGCCGACTTCTGATGTTCGGTTTCAGATAGGATGTAACCGGTTTTCCTGCATGCCTGGTTGTGTGAAACGTTAATATTCCAGAATATCGCTGAATAGCACACTCAAAGGGCCGTTGTTCAGCTGCGTCGTGCAATGCTGAGAGTAACAATCAAAAGAAGGTCCCGTGAACCAATATTCAGACTTTGGAGATCGACGAATCGTTGGTGTCACCGTTCTGGGTGATTTTATTGTCAGTGAAGGGGTGGAACCCATACTGGACAATCTTCAACGAGCCGGCGTAACCGCCGTGGCATGCAATCCTACGGTTACGGTTCCTGCTGCCGAGGGAGAAGGAAGTTTTCAGCCTCCAACCGATGCCGGGAGCAGTCCCCGGGTTTTTGACCGGCTCCTCTTCAACAAGCAGGCGCTGTGGTTGCAAAGTGGGCCGAGTTATTATCCCGATGAAACTTGTTATAGGGACTCGGTATATCGACCTCGTAAGCCCAATGCAATTACCGACGAGTATGGTGAGTGTATTGAGCATTTTATAAAAAGTGCGCAAAAAAGAGGTCTCAAAGTTTATTTTCAAATCGGGGCTGTCCAGCCCTCGGGCCTGCGTGATGAAGATCGTCCACGTCTTCCCGATGGAAGAATTCCTGAAAATCGAATGGCCGATACGGCAAGTCTGGCCAGTGTGGCAGTTCGAAATTACACGCGTTGTTATATTCAGGATCTGTTCAGGCAGTATCCTGATTTGGATGGTTTTCGAATCGACTGGCCTGAATACCCCTGCTATACATTTGACGAAATATTTCAAGACTTTTCATGTCATGCTTCGAGGTGGATCGAGAATCATCCTGAGAGTGGATTCCATTTTGAAAACATGAAAAGAGTAATCGGGGGATGTTACGATTACCTCAACGGTCGACTAACGAATGAAGATATTCAGGATCTGGCATCACCAGACCGCGGTAAGGGTACGCTGCTTCATTTTCTGACTGCAATTCCTGAATTGGGAGAATGGCTGAGATTCAAACGGGAGCTTTCTTCTGATGTAATGCGAGAGTATTACCAGTGCGTCAAAGAATTCGGCGGACAGGAGAAAGAACTGCATGCCAATGCGTTTATGCCGCCTTATTCTGTTCTTACGGGATTTGCATTTCCTGGATTTCAAAAAGAATCGTACTGTGACTCGGTGAGCCCGAAATTTTACACGATGCATTGGTCCCAGATGGTCGAATTCTGGGGACGTCGGCTTCTGGAGAACAATGCCGCCATCGATGAAAAAATACTGGTCAAAGCACTGGTGCAACTCATGGATCTTGATGATGACCCGGCTATTACTGAGTTGTCAGGTTACGGATATCCTAAACCGGATGAACCTCATCCGGTCCCGGATGCACCTCAGATTCGCAAGTTGCAACAAGCGATGTCAGCAGCAGGTACTCGCACTCCTCTAGTACCTTTAATTCATGGATATGGACCGGATGATGACTTTCAACGACGACTCCAGCTGGTGGCTACCAGTTCCGTACCAGGTGTCTGGATTAATCGGTATGGTTATCTGAATGACTCAAAACTCAGTCTGATAGCCTCCATGTAGGTGGCCTGGCTGCCGCGTTAATGCATATACGTGTGAGCAATGGTTACTACGCAGAGGTTATAGAATCATTCGATAGCGTATTGGGGGGATTCAGGGCGGAAACCGATGGGGTCAGTAACGATCCACGAACTCTGAAACCTTCCGGAGATTGTCTTAATGGGTTAACGGATGGATCCGGTAACAGAGTGGTATCGACCTGAAAAGTCGAAGATAGAGAGGATTGCATCACTCTGATAGGGATTGTGCCCTGCCCTTCAGGTGAATTGTGAAATGGAAACGGATTCAGCTTAAACGGTGTGCGGGACGTGAAGGCCTTCATCCGGCCAGTCAGCATGGAGTTTAGCCCCCGTCAGATTGATTCCCGGCAGGTAGTTGTGGTGAAGTCTCAGAGGTGAGACCAGACGCATGGTTGTAAGATGGTCGATGCAGTCACTTCCGTGACGTTTAACTAATTCCGGCACTATTTCCTGTTGAAAGGTGTCCATTACCAGATTGGCGTGGGAACCATTGACAAACAGCAGGAGAGCCGTCAGACCGTCTATTTCTACAAGATGACTTTCACTCACATATTTTGTGAACACGGTAGCCAATCGGGGTTCATGGTGCATGCGACGCAGAACGGATCTAGCCGAAATACCCTGTCTCAGCCGAATTAAGTAGATATGGCATTCGGTGTCTTTCGTCACGGCATTAAGACTGCAACTGGTAAAGTAATGTAAAAGGCCCTGTGTTTCCATGATCTTACGTTTACGAGTGACGGTCCTGGGCGGGACACTGGTTTGGTCGCTGATCGCATTGTCAGATAGACGTGGGTCTCGAATCAATGCACGGGTGATCTTGTCATTAACAGGGTCGATGTCGGACATGAGTCGGTTTCTTGGCGGGGATCTTTTGAAGGGGTAATGAAAATGGTCGATAACACCTTGTCCAACCAGGCTCACGGATATAGTTGTCTTATTACCTTATCCGATCACGGATATTTGAATAGTGCATATATGCGCCTAAATCGTGATTATAATGTCATATAATGGCCAATATCTAACAAATTAATGTTCTAAAAGTCGTGTTTGTGGAACAATGTGGCTTGGATGTGTTTTTTGAGGGCCTGTTCGGTAATTGTTTTTCCTTGATTTTTGCGGTTAGTTTTGAGCAAATGAACAAGCAGTATTAATAGTGAAGAAGTCGCAACAGTCAGGAATGAGATCGAACATCGTAAGGACATGAATTCATTTTCCGAGGCACAACGCCTCTATCACTCACGCTTTCAACATGACGGATGTGGCGTGGGATTCAATTCAGACATTTCTGGTTCCGAATCGTCCAAGATACTCCAAATAGGTCTTAAGGCGGTCATGAGCCTTGCTCACACCCGGGCTGTGAGATGCTGCGTGCGTGGTGGCGATAACGACTATGTGTGGAGTGGTTTTCTCCACTCGATGCGTCCACGGGCGTGTGTTTGGGGGGGGAATATCTTGGGGAGACGACAGCAGTCTGGGTTGGGTGTAGTGTTTCGGGGCATCTGTGGGAGTCATTCTTTATTGCGTATACCCGCGTCTAAAAGCAGTAAGGCCAGCAAAATACAAAATGCAGGCAGGTCTCCCATGAAAAGTAGCACAGGCAACGGAAAGTAAAGAGTCCATGCAATCCCCACAGCAGATCAAACAGTCGATCGAAAAGTCCTACACCGGTCCACCGGAAAAACAGGGCTTGTATGATCCTGCTAATGAGAAGGATAGTTGCGGGGTCGGCTTTGTGGCGCATATTAAGGGTGAGCGCAGTCACCAAATTGTTCTGGATGCTTACGAGGTGCTACAGGCCATGGATCATCGAGGTGCCTGTGGTTGTGAACCGAATACGGGTGATGGTGCTGGAATCTTGACCGCGTTGCCACATGAATTTCTTACCCGAGTTGCTTTTGAACAACTTTCAGCTGAACTTCCTGAAATCGGACATTATGGAGCGGGGGTTGTTTTCCTTCCGACAATGGAACAGGAACGCAAGCATTGCAAGCAGATTGTCGAAGAGATTGTCTGTGAACAGGGACAGCGTGTTGTGGGGTGGCGTCGAGTGCCCACAGCGCCGGATACAGCAGATGTAGGACCAGCGGCCAGGGATGCCGAGCCAGCGATGGAACAACTCATTATCGCTGGTGCGCAAGGGTGTCATGGAGATGATCTGGAGCGGCAACTTTATATAATACGTAAACGGTCAAGTCACCGACTTCGAACTTGCAGTACTCTCCAGCAATCAAAATTGTTTTACATCTGCAGTCTGTCTACTAAGGTGATGATTTATAAAGGAATGCTGACCACTTCTCAGCTATGTCCCTATTTTCCGGATTTGACTGAGGCCGACTACACCACGCATCTGGCCATGGTGCATTCACGATTTTCCACTAATACCTTCCCCAGTTGGGATCGGGCACAACCGAATCGTTTCATGTCTCATAACGGGGAGATCAACACCCTTCGTGGTAATATCAACTGGATGACGGCGCGTGAGGGGATGATGGAAAGTGACCTGTTTGGGGATCAGCTTTCCGAGCTATTTCCGATTATGGAACCGGACTGCTCAGACTCGGGTAACTTCGACAATGCTCTGGAATTTCTGTTGATGGCCGGTCGGTCGCTGCAGGAATCGTTAATGATGATGATTCCAGAGGCCTGGCAAAAGCATGAATCGATGCCCAAGAACAAGCGGGAGTTTTATGAATATCACAGCTGCCTGATGGAGCCATGGGATGGTCCAGCTTCAATCGCGTTCACCGACGGCAATTATATCGGAGCAGTTCTTGACCGCAACGGCTTACGACCCAGCCGCTATTATCTTACCCACGATGATCGGGTAATTATGGCCAGCGAAGTGGGTGTACTCAAGTTGGACCCAGCTAACGTCAAGGAAAAAGGTCGGCTTCAGCCAGGACGCATGTTTCTTGTTGATTTCCAGCAGGGTCGTTTGATACCCGATGACGAACTCAAGACAGAATTTTCAGATCAACGTCCCTATGGTGATTGGATTCGGAAACAACGTATTCAGCTTAGCGATTTGCAATGCGATAGTTCGAACGACTTTGATCCGATGACTTTACTGGACCGGATGCAGGCATTTGGTTTCACTGCAGAAACGCTCCGTTTCATGTTGATTCCCATGATACAACAACAACGGGATCCCGTTGGTTCGATGGGTAATGATGCGGCTATTGCCTGTTTGAGTGACAAACCACGACTGCTTTACGATTATTTTAAACAGCTTTTCGCACAGGTTACGAACCCAGCGATCGACTCCATTCGAGAAGAAGTAATCATGTCGCTGGAGTCTTATATCGGTCCAGAGGGAAACCTGTTGGAGACAGCTGAAGAGCATTGCCACCGATTGCTGATTCCTCATCCGATTCTCTCAAACCAGGAGCTTGAAGCGATCAAGAATATCAATTATCGGGGCTGGCGGTCTCGGACGATTGATATTACATTTCCCCGAAGTGAAGGGGTTGACGGGATGCAACTGGCTTTAGACCGCATTTGCCAGGAGGCGGAAGAGGCCATTGACAACGGAGACAAGCTTGTTGTGCTCAGTGATCGCAACATCTCTTCTCAACGTGTGCCGGTCAGTACTCTTCTGGCCTGTGGAGCCGTTCATCACCACCTGGTACGACAGGCTAAGCGGACTCAAATTGGTATCGTGCTGGAAACAGGCGAAGCCCGCGAGGTCCATCAACACTGTCTTTTGGTAGGTTACGGCGCTGATGCGATCAATCCGTATCTGGCATTCGAAGCTCTCTGGCAGGCTCGTCTGGACGGTTTACTTGATGCGTCGAAGTTCGATGATGCTCAACTGGCGAGTGCTTATCGTAAGGCAGTGGCAAAGGGAATGCTCAAGGTGATGGCCAAGATGGGAATTTCGACACTGCAAAGTTATAAGGGAGCGCAGATCTTTGAGGCGCTAGGCCTTAGGGATGAGGTCATTGACCGCTGTTTTACCGGTACAGCCAGTCGTATTCAAGGGGTGAGCTTTGATGTTATAGCAGAGGAAGCACTGCGCCGTCACAGACTCGGTTATCCCGAACGTGTTGGAGACAAGGTCGAATTACTTCCTAATCCTGGTGAATTTCATTGGCGCGCCGAAGGGGAAAACCATATGTGGGATCCTCAGGCGATTGCTGATATTCAACAGGCAGCGAGGGAAAATAATGAGGATGCGTATTGGCGTTTTTCTGAGCATGCCAATCATGACGCCCGTACTCGTTGTGCCCTCAAGGGACTGCTTCGTTTCAAAGAGGGAGGCAACGGCGGGCCTGTTGCGATCGAGGAAGTTGAAGCTGCAAGTGAAATTGTGAAGCGTTTTTGCACCGGAGCGATGAGTTTTGGCTCCATTTCTAGTGAATCTCACGAGACGCTTGCCATCGCTATGAATCGTATCGGAGGTAAGAGCAATACCGGAGAGGGTGGAGAGGATCTGGAGCGATTTCAGCCACTTCCTAATGGTGACTCAAAACGTTCTGCGATCAAGCAGGTCGCATCTGGCCGGTTTGGTGTAACCACCTGGTACCTGGCTAACGCGGATGAGCTACAGATTAAGATATCACAGGGTGCAAAACCTGGTGAGGGTGGTGAACTTCCGGGGCGTAAGGTAGATGAGAATATTGCCCGTATCCGTTATTCCACACCTGGTGTCGGACTGATAAGTCCGCCACCACATCACGATATCTATTCCATCGAAGACCTTGCCCAACTCATTCATGATCTCAAGAATGCCAACCCATCTGCACGTATCAGTGTCAAGCTGGTATCTGAGGTTGGTGTTGGTACGATTGCAGCCGGAGTTGCCAAGGCTCATGCTGATCATATCCTCATATCCGGGGATACCGGTGGTACCGGAGCATCTCCATTGACCAGTATCAAGCATGCAGGCCTTCCTTGGGAACTGGGAATAGCAGAAACCCATCAGACTCTGGTGTTAAACGATTTGCGAAGTCGTACTGTACTGCAAACCGATGGTGGGCTTAAAACCGGACGTGACGTTGTGATAGCCGCTCTTCTGGGTGCTGAGGAGATGGGGTTCTCGACGGCGCCATTGATTACACTGGGCTGTATCATGATGCGCAAGTGCCATCTTAACACCTGTCCGGTTGGCATCGCCACGCAGGATCCTGAGTTGCGGACCAAATTTACGGGCAAACCGGACCATGTGGTAAATTATCTGTTTATGGTTGCGGAGGAAGCTCGCCAGATAATGGCCAGACTTGGTTTCCGTAGCTTCAACGAGATGATTGGGCGATCTGATTGTCTTGAGACAGAGGATGCGATTAGGCACTGGAAATCGGACGGATTAGACCTGACAGCTATCCTTGATCCAGTCAACAAACGACACTCTGATGTGGAAGTGTATTGCACGATCAAGCAGGACCACGGGCTTGAATATGCTTTGGACAATCGATTGTTGGAACTGGCCCGCCCGGCGCTGGAGTCAGGTGAACCGGTACATCTGGAGTTGCCGATTATCAACACCAACCGTACGGTTGGGACAATTCTCAGTCATCATCTGGTAACCACTCATGGTCCTGGTGGTCTTGCTGACAATACCATTCAGATCCGTTTTACGGGTTCGGCCGGACAGAGTTTTGGCGCTTTTCTGGCTGGTGGTATCAGCATGCAACTGGAAGGGGATGCGAATGACTATGTCGGTAAGGGACTGTCTGGTGGTCGTATTGTCATTTATCCTCCCGTGAACAGTAGCTTTGTTGCCGAAGAGAACATAATTGTCGGCAATGTAGTTCTCTACGGAGCAACGTCCGGGGAGGCGTATTTTCGTGGCCGTGCTGCGGAAAGATTCTGTGTCCGTAATAGTGGTGCCTGGGCAGTTATTGAAGGCGTAGGTGATCATGGATGTGAATATATGACTGGAGGAAGAGCCGTGATCCTTGGCCCCACGGGGCGAAATTTTGCGGCGGGAATGTCAGGTGGCATCGCGTATATATGGGATCCTTCTGGCGATTTTAACCTGAACTGCAATCTTGGAATGGTAGAGCTGGACACGGTACACGAAAAGCAGGATGTAGCTGAACTCAGAGAAATGGTACAGAAACATCTGGATTACACCGGATCGAAGGTTGCCGAGAAGGTGTTGAAACAGTGGCCTGACGTACTCACTGAATTCGTCAAAGTGATGCCGACCGACTATAAGCGAGTCCTTGAACAGCAGCGACAAAAGACTGAACAGAATGTAGAAACTGCGGGTTGACAAGTTCTTTGTGAAAAAGCAGGACGGAATGGGAAAGCCAACCGGATTTAAAGAATACCAGCGGCAAGCAGCGCCCTATCGGGAGCCGTTGGTCAGGATCACGGATTTTGCCGAGATCTTTACAGATCCAGGTGAGGATCATCTGCGTACCCAGGGTGCCCGTTGCATGGACTGCGGTGTTCCGTTTTGTCAGTCAAACAGCGGCTGTCCAATTGATAATCTGATTCCCGAATGGAATGACCTTGTTTATGACGGTCGGTGGCAGGAGGCGCTCGATCGTTTGCATAAGACCAATAATTTTCCTGAGTTTACCGGCCGTGTTTGCCCGGCACCCTGTGAAGGAGCTTGTGTGTTGGGAATTACAGATCCAGCGGTGACGATCAAGAATATTGAAAATGCGATCGCCGATCGCGGCTGGGAAGAGGGATGGATCGTACCTGAGAAGCCTGGACTCCGAACCGGAAAGTCAGTTGCAATTGTGGGATCTGGTCCTGCTGGCCTTGCTGCCGCTGCACAACTCAACTCAGTTGGACATCGGGTAACCGTTTACGAACGGGCAGATCGAATCGGCGGTCTTCTGATGTACGGTATCCCGAACATGAAACTCGATAAACAGGTGGTCCAGAGACGACTGGACAAGATGGAAGCCGAAGGAGTGACTTTTGTAACCAATGCGGATGTCGGTCGTACGGTGGATGCGAAAGATCTGTTGGCTGAAAACGATGCGCTGCTGCTGGCTACCGGCGCGACACAACCGCGTGATTTACCCATTGAAGGACGAGAACTTAAGGGAGTTCACTTCGCTATGGATTTCCTTACTAGCAATACACGAAGTTTGTTGGACAGCCAGCATCAGGACGGCAGATACATCAGTGCCCGTGACAAAAATGTGGTGGTTATCGGAGGGGGTGACACGGGATGTGATTGTATTGGCACCTCTGTTCGCCACGGATGTAAAAGTCTGGTCAATCTGGAAATCGTTCCTTTACCACCCGCCGAGCGCGCTGAGAATAATCCCTGGCCGCAATGGCCTCGGATCTTCCGGACTGATTATGGACATGCTGAAATAGCGGAAAAATTCGGTGCAGACCCACGGCGGTTCGAAGTGGAAACACTGAGTTTTATTCCTGGTGAGAATGACCAGCTTGCAGGACTGAAGGTGTGTCAGGTTGATTGGTCTAGGCCGACAGACGGCGGAGCGCCCTTTAGTCGAATTGCTGGCAGTGAACAGGTGATCGCGGCCGATCTGGTTCTGCTGGCAATGGGGTTCCTGGGACCAGAACACTATGTGTCAGATATGCTGGGAATCGAAACAGATAAACGGTCTAACTACCATGCAGAACATGGAAGATTTTCTACCAGCGTGAAAGGAGTCTTTGCCGCAGGTGATTGCCGTCGTGGTCAATCTCTGGTGGTCTGGGCGATTAACGAGGGACGTGGCGCTGCCAGGTCTATCGATCAGTTTCTGATGGGTAGCAGTACTTTGGCTGCACCAGGAATAACGATGGGCAGTGTGGTGGCTTGAAGACACCGTTGTCCTGTATTTTCGGAGTTGTTGCGTAGTAGGTCGTTCCCCTGCCAGACATAAGGATTCTTGGAAGGAACGGGACCGGAGGTCCTCGATACCAGCAGTGACGGTGGCCCCACTGGCGTTCTTATAGTGTGGCAACTGACCAGGAAGTCTCCGTTCTGGTAGGAAGGCTCTATTGCGATCTGTCAGGGTTGCGGTGGAATCCAGTGTCCAGTGGTAGGACATTGGGGCCGGGAGAATTGATATTGAGGCTTGTGGACAGCAGAAAACATGCCTCTCGAATAAAAAAGACCGAAAAGGATTACCTGCGTTTCTTTTTGCGCTGTTGTTTGGCCCGCTCTTTTTTAAGTTTGGCCCGTTCTCTCGGGCTGAGTCGCTTGCTGCGCTGTTTTCTTTTCTGCAATTGCGACCCGGGGTTCATCATTCCCTGTGTCCCCATCTGTTGAATGGTACGCATTCGCTGTCGCACACCCATTCCCGATAACTGCTTCATCATGCCTGCCATGGTGTCAAACTGTTTGAGTAGCTGATTGACGTCACTGGCATTGGTACCGCTTCCGGCCGCAATGCGACGTCTACGGTTCATGTCAATAATGTCAGGAGAACTGCGTTCCTGAGGTGTCATCGAATTGATAATGCCTTCGATGCGTCGGATTTCTCCGTCCGCGTCCATGTCTCCACCCAGTGACTGAGTGGCTTGCCCCATGCCTGGTATGTAACTGAGTAGATCTCGCATGGATCCCAGCTTCTGCATCTGTCCAATTTGGTCGCGAAAATCCTCCAGAGTGAATCTTCCCTTTTTAAGTTTTTCCTGTTGTTCGAGCATCTTTTCCTGGTCGAATTCGCGCTGTGCTTTTTCAACCAGAGTTACCACATCACCCATTCCCAGGATACGGCCAGCCATTCGTTCCGGATGAAATTCTTCCAGTCGGTCCAATTTTTCACCCATGCCGACAAATTTGATCGGAACACCGGTTACCGCTTTAACAGAAAGAGCTGCGCCACCTCGTGCATCACCATCTAATTTGGACAAGATAACCCCGTCAAGTTCCAGCGCGTCATTGAAGGCCTGTGCGCTATTAACGGCATCTTGTCCTGTCATGGCATCGCACACCATGTAGATCTGTCTTGGTTGGACCTTGCGATCAATCTGGCGAAGTTCCTCCATTAAAGTTTCGTCAACATGTAATCTACCTGCGGTATCAAGAATGATCGTGTCTACGTTGGCATCGGAAGCAGAACGAACGGCGTTCTGACAGACAGTAACGGGATTAGAATCGATCGATTCCGTGTACACAGGGACCTGTATCTGTTCACCGAGAACTTTCAATTGTTCAATAGCCGCCGGCCTTTGTAAATCAGCGGCTACCAACATGGGATGGCGTTCCTGCTCGCGTAAGTGCAAGGCGAGTTTTGCAGCAGTGGTGGTTTTTCCGCTTCCTTGCAGCCCGCAAAGCATGAGAATTGACACACCACCGGAAAAATTAAAAGAATGATCAACGGGGCCCATCAGATTGATGAGTTCCTGATGAACAATTCCAATTATCTGCTGGCTCGGATCCAGTGTGCGAAGGACATCCTGTCCACGGGCTTCTTCACTAACGCGTTCAATGAAACTCTTCACCACATCATAGTTAACGTCGGCTTCGAGTAAAGCGCGCTGAACAGCCTTAACACCGTCCTGCATGTTGGATTCAGATAACTTGCCTCGCCCTCGCAGGGTGTTTAAAGCTGTCGAAAGATTCTGCTGAAGAGAGTCGAACATGTTTTTTTAATCGGTTTTGAAAAAGGTATTGCTGTATGGCGACTAAGCCGATCGTTTTCAAAAAGTATCACTCAGGTGTTGCCAGTAACT
>Ga0310344_10003797_pt1 | contig 11226 bp, 8 predicted proteins | sample HC15DNA20200_MG_FD_203801 | JGI IMG/M metagenome (GOLD analysis project Ga0310344, IMG submission 203801) | Marine microbial communities from station ALOHA, North Pacific Subtropical Gyre - HC15-DNA-20-200_MG | ecosystem: Environmental > Aquatic > Marine > Oceanic | place: Pacific Ocean: North... | reverse complement strand
AGCGACAACGAAAGCTTTGGCCGCGGCTTTAGAAAATATTTACTCAGACCGCAAATTACGGGCCGACCTTGGCCGAGCTGCCCATAAAAAAGCCGCCGATATGTACGCCTGGGAACGTCTTGGTGAGCGATTGATGAAAATATACGACCCGGTTATTGAAACTAATTTGGTCACAGATTCTATAAACTCTGGCGGACAAGAGGCTCGCCACTGATTCCAGAAATACAGATACTAGCATCAGTTAAGCGATTCAGGCCATCAGTATCGGTTGCATGGCCCATAGTCCTCTGGCTAATGCTTTGGATTGCAATTAGTTCTGGCCAGCCGGGACAAGCCTTCCAGCCAGATGATCTAACTTCGTTCATGCGTGGATGGAGGTCCATTGCCCCGTTTTTTGCGGTGGTGTTTGCGGCTGGGTTCACTTACTTCTCCATCAGCCTAAGCCGCCCACTGAAGACCAGTTGGCTCAATCCTCTAACCCTCTCAGTTGCCTATGGAGGTGTAGGCTTAATAGCATTAGTAGAGTCGGTGGATGCCTCAGTAGCCCTATATTGGAATGCCCTATACCTCTCGGTTCCATTGGTGCTCATGGCGATCTCCGCAGATGACAATGGACTACAACACTTGGCAAGGATATTGAATTCCACTTGGTTGATTATGGTCGTGACATCATTGTCACTGTTCGTGATTGGTCTAGCTTATCTCAACTTTGCGGACTCTTTGGCTGAGCCTTACAAATTTTTAGAATGCAATAGTGCAGGCTGGCATGATTGGACAGGTGGGAAGCTCAGGGACACCGGCGTTGGTCGTTACGCGGCAATAGCAGCGTTGCTTGCTCTTAGCGGATTATGGCACCCGCGCCTGCGCGGGATATGGATTGTTGTGCTCATAGTATCAGTTACTCTTCTCTTGTTTACCGGCGCACGTGGTTCTATGGGGGGGTTCTGCTTAGGCGCAATACCTACAGTACTACTGCACTCGGGGAAAAAGGGGGTGGCGGTAGGGACGGCGGTAGCAGCGGTTTTACTGCCGGTATTTTTGATTACCGGAGCGCACGAAACTTTCTTGAATAATTGCGTCTTCCGAACCAACTCTAGTACACCGGCACCAAATCCTGCTCCCGAAGCTGTCTATGCCTCGGTGCCTACGCTAAATCTGGACGGGATGGAAATTGAAACAGGGGCGCCCGAGACAAAATTCACGGAAGCAAGTATTGAAACGACACCTCCATCAAATTCAGACACGATTGACATTGAATCAGACTCGATTGACATTGAATCAGACTCGATTAACATTGAATCAGACTCGATTAACATTGAATCAGACTCGATTAACATTGAATCAGACTCGATTAACATTGAATCAGACTCGATTGACATTGAACATGAGCCATTGTACGGACACACGTTTTTAGAATTCACCGGCCGCACAACAGTGTGGGCGGAGGGAATGGAATTATTCAAGACCTCACCGGTCATCGGTAAGGGGTTCCACGCCGACCGTTTGGTGCTGAATACTCACATGCACAACGGTTTTGTTCATTCTATGGTCCAAACCGGAATATTAGGCACTCTGGCATACTTAGGAGCCGCATTATTCGGCTGGCTCCTCTTTTTCAAGACCATCAAAAATCTCAATAGCCTGCCTTTGTATCACAAGCACCTTGTGATACAAAGTGGAGCAGTTCTGGCTTTTATGACGTTCAGAGCATTTCCGGAATCAACTGGGGCCTTCTTCGGAGTCGATTGGCTGATTCTGGCTCCATTGCTCATCTACCTATATTTGGTACATTCAAGGCCTTTTGCATAAAAATGCTTTCAACCCGGCCACATACACCCATGCATAGTTAGCAGGGATTAAATTGGAGTCGCAATAATGGCAAATCTAGCCCAGACACCAGACGTTAAGAATGTGGGAGCAGCCTGCCAAGGATGTGGCAGTCACGATTTAGAAAAGGTCTTAGACCTAGGATACCAACCCCTCTGCAACGAGTTCATACCGGTTGGTGAAGCAACTCGTCCTCAGACTTATTACCCGCTTTGCGTGTGTTATTGTCATAAGTGCTTATTAGTCCAATTGGATTACATTATTCCTACAGCGGTAACGTTCGGTGACCAATACACATACCTAACTGGCTCAAGCCCCGCATTGATTAAATATTACGACGAACTCGCTCTGAGATTATCAAAACAACTAGATTTGAAACAGGGGGACGGGATCCTGGAAATCGGATCTAATGATGGTACATTTCTCCAAGCGTTCCAACGGTTGGGAATGGAGGTCCTAGGAATTGAGGGTGCCTCGCAATCGACCAACCTGGCAAAGCATGCAGGAATCCCAGTTATAGAAGAATTCTTCGATACGGGCATGGCTACTAAAATTAAAGCAAAACTACCTCAAGGGACCAAAATTAGATTAGTCATAGCCATGAACGTCTTGGCCCACACGGACAACATCAATCAGTTCTTAAACGAAGTTACAGAATTGATGGGACCAGACACTGTTTTCATTAGCCAATCCCATTGGCTGGTTGCATTAGTGAGAAAATTCGAGTTCGATACGATTTATCACGAGCACCTACGGTACTACACTTTAGAAAGTTTGATGCGTCTTTTCCAATCCCATGGATTAACGGTCTATGACGCCGAGTTAACTGATTTTTACGGAGGGTCGGTACTCAGTTACGCCACCAAATCCTTAGCTGCCAAACTAGAGTATCGGTCAGAAGGCCTCAAATCCGTCCTCAAAGAAGAAGAGGGCGTAAACATGGGTCAGGTCTTTAAAGACATGAGCCAGAAACTCCTGAAAAATAAAGCTGAACTGCTAACCCTCCTCACTGATTTAAAACTGTCTGGTAAGAGAGTGGTTGGGTTGGGCGCCCCGATGAAAGCATCTACATTACTGAACTTTTACGGAATAAACCAAGACCTCATCGCTGAGATTGGTGAAGTCAACCAGTTGAAGGTGGGAACTGTTGTGCCAGGTGTGCGCATTCCAGTTGTCCATGAAGACGACCTGTTAAAAGGGAAACCAGATTATGCTCTTCTCCTTACTTGGAATATGGCAGACCACATAATCCCCAAGCTTCAAAGTCTAGGTTTCAAAGGAAAATTTATTGTTCCGGTTCCGGAACTGGAGGTAATCGGGTGAGCATCTCCCAGGTATCCAATACACTAAATCAATTAAAGGGCCAGAGGGTCATAGTGACTGGCGCTTCAGGTTTCATCGGACACAACCTGGTACGGAAACTATCCCAGTTAGAAGCAGAAGTAGTTGTAATAGACCGTATGCAGCCCGTGGAACGGTTTCCTCACGTTAAATTCGAATGGGCAGACCTACGGCACCTAACCAACGTCTACGAAACAGACTATCTGATTCACTTGGCCGCAGTAACTAACGCCGGTTACGCAGAGAGGTATCCAATCGATACCTACGAACAAAATGTACTAGGAACTGTGAATCTATTGAATCACGTGAAAGTTTCCAAGCGAATCATGTTCCCTTCTACGGCTCTCGTTTACGGCGCATCCAATACTCCAATTCCAGAAGACGCAGCACAGGATCCATCCTCCGTTTATGCCCTTAGTAAAGTGCTTGGGGAACAATTAATCAAATTCCACTGCCAACGAGAGGGAATTGAATACACCCTATTCCGATTCTTCAATGTATTCGGCCAAGGTCAACTCCCCATGTACATCGTCCCACAGGTCTTGAAACAGATAGTTGAAGAGGGAAAAGTGACGATTCGAAACGGCGCAGTCATGCGTGATTTGCTTTACGTCGAAGATTGCATAGACGCAGTGATGAAACTGGCGGTTAGCCCCAAAGCGGCCGGCAATGTATTTAATATTGGTTCCGGTCACATCGTTTCCATAGCGGAGGTTGCCAGAGAAGCTGCGATGGCAACTGAACAGCCAGATGTAGAAATTACTGACCTCGAAGAGCAAATAGACTACTCGCCAACTGCGATTATTGCAGACATTACCAAAGTTCAGAGCACAATCGACTGGTTCCCGAAGATAGACTTGAGGGAAGGCCTCAAGAAAATGTGGTTGACCGATCTAAACGGCGTAGTCTCTTCTGATCAAGATTCTCTTTAGAAAAGCGAAATAAGACTAAAGGGTCAATGAATTCAACGGCACAGAAATTATCGTCCATCAAAATATTGGAAACCCGTGTACATATGGCCAATATATCCGATGTCGTCAAGGCGATGGATCATTGGATTCAAACGGAGCCCGAGCGTCTCCACCACGTGGTCAATACCGGAATGCATGGAATCATGGAAGGCCACCGAGATCCACAAATATTAAACATCCTCAACACTGCAGACATACTGGCTCCTGACGGGATTCTAACTATCCTGATCGCCCGCCTCAATGGTTATAAATTGAGGAAAAAGGACACTGGGCCCGAATTATTAAACAAGTTCTGTGAAGTTGCCCAAGAGAAACGGTACCGGTTTTATTTTTATGGGGATACAGACGAAACCTTGAACCATTTGTTGAACCGGCTGTATTTAGATTTCCCTAACATTGAGATTGTTGGTTCGCACTCACCCCCATTTAGAGTGATCACAAACGAAGAGGATGAGGCGATCATCGCGGAAATTAATCAGGCCAAACCCGATGTCGTATGGGTGGGACTAGGTATGCCTAAACAGGAACAATGGATATACGAGCATCGAGAGTCACTAAAAGTGCCGGTCGCTGTTGGAGCAGGAGCAGCTTTGAAATTTATGAGCGGGACTGTTGATCGTGCGCCTGAAATAGTACAAAACCTCGGCTTCGAATGGCTTTGGAGACTCGTAAAAGAGCCCAAAAAGGTATGGCGCAGGATATTCATAGACGCTTTTCAATTCATACTCTTAACATCTTTACAATCTGCGGGAATTAAAAAATTCAACTAAAGCAATCCAACTAATCAGACCCATCAGATCTCGTATAAAACGATAGGGTAGTCCTATTTGGGAGGAAGTAAATGGCGAAGCGATTCTTGGTAGCTGGAGCCGGTGGATTTATCGGCCATCATATGGTCAAATACCTCGTTAAAAATGGATATTGGGTTCGTGGTGTGGACCAAAAATATCCTGAATACGAGGAGTCTGCCGCCAATGAGTTCGAAATACTAGACCTACGGCGATGGGACAATTGTCTCCAGGCTACCCGCGGGATTGACGAAGTGGTAAATTTGGCAGCTGATATGGGGGGCATCGGCTATATCAGTTACCACTTTGCGGAGTCTGCCAGCAGCAACGTATTGATTAGCACTCATATGTTGGAGGCCAGCAGATTAAATGATGTTTCAAAATTCTTCTTTTCAAGTTCAGCCTGCGTTTATCCTGTATCTATGCAGTCAAATTCATCTCTAGCCCCTCTGAAGGAAGAAGACGCTCATCCTGCTGACCCCGACGAAGGCTACGGCTGGGAGAAGCTATTCACTGAAAAATTATGCCGCTACTACTCCGAAGACTTCGGTATGGAAACAAGGGTCGCCCGTTTTCACAATATTTTCGGTCCACTTGGAACATACCAAGGTGGGCGAGAAAAAGCGCCTGCAGCAATATGTCGCAAAGTAGCGTTAGCCAAAAATAACAGCGAGATTGAGATTTGGGGAGATGGGGAACAAACACGCTCATTCCTTTACGTTGATGACTGTGTCGAAGGGATTTATAAATTTATGAACTCAGATTCCAGGGGTCCTTTAAACCTCGGTATGGACCGATTAATAACAATTAATGAGCTCGTCAATGTTGTCTGTAATATCGCAGGCAAAACTCTAACAAAAACCCATAACCTTAGCGGCCCTCAGGGCGTAAGGGGTCGCAACAGTGACAACACAAAAGTCCAAAAAGAGTTGGATTGGTCACCTATGATTACCTTGGAAGAAGGACTGGAAACAACATATCATTGGATTGTCGGTATGCTTGCCCAAAGCCTTCCGGTTAGGAACTCGGATTAAACCTCATACGGATAGAACCCAAAAATTTCAATTTGCTAACAGAAATAAGATACTGACAATAAAAGGTCAAGATAACTCGTCTTCTGAGTGCCAGTACTGATATGGTGGTGATGGGATTGTGATGACAAAAGTCAAAACGGACATAACGCCAATTAAAACATGTTCATACAAACGGCCTTATGACATTACAATTCTTCTAGTGGCATTGTTTATGTTATTTCCGATTTGGATTCTTTTAGCGGTCGCCATACCCATAGCGATATGGCTGGGAGATCGAGGTCCAGTTTTCTACCAACAAAAGCGGGCCGGCACCAACGGTAAAGCCTTTACTATTCTGAAATTTCGTACAATGATTCCCGATGCTCAACTCGCCGGACCCGCATGGACTACGAAAGATGACCCGCGCATAACTACTGTTGGCAGAGTTCTCCGACGGACCGCTCTTGACGAGCTACCGGAACTACTTAGTATCTTGAAAGGTGATATGAGCTTCGTAGGTCCCCGTGCTCTGGATGTGAATGAACATCGTGAACTAGAAGAAAAAATCGAAGGCTTTGCCATCCGCTTAAAGGTCCGTCCTGGCCTCACGGGAGTGGCACAAGTCTACGACCGCCATGACAATGCGACTGACAAACTGGCATATGACATTAGTTATCTAAAGAATATGAGTGCTATTTTGGACACCAAAATTATGATCCTTTCAGTATTCAATACGATAGCTGCACGTTGGGACCAACGGACAGGAAAGGGATTGTAATCTGTTCAAGATGCCTTTTCTTGTTTATAACTCATTTCTTTTATAACAAGTATTTTCCATAACACACGATTGATATTAAAAGAGTATTGGTTACTTATTCTGCTTAGACGAATCCTCAATAAGATAGTCACCGTCTGGTTCCGTAGGTTCGAGGCATTTGGGATTCACGTTACTCCCATAGTTTACGATTCGCCGATTCCGCTGACCAAAGATCTAACACAAACGGTCTTTAAACAGCAATCCGACTGTGTCGGGCTCGACTGGAATGATTCGTTACAAAAGTATTATCTACATGAGGTCTTTCCAGCCTATGCAACAGAAATAGATTTCTCGGAAACCCCAAACTATTCACTTGTCGATTCCGCCATTCTTCACTCCATCATTCGCCACCACAAACCCAAAAAAGTTGTCGAAATCGGCAGCGGTGAAACAACCCTAATCTCCTCACGTTCTGGAGCACAAAACACCGAAGAGGGTGCTCCATATGAACTGTTGGCCATTGACCCATATTCCAAGAAGCACCTAAGAACAAATTTCCCCTCCAATGTGACGTTGATTGAGAAGCGGATAGAGGACATGGCTATCCCTGACGTATCCGATTGTGACCTGTTATTTATCGACTCCTCTCATGTAATCAAAACAGGAGGAGACGTCAATTACGAGCTTCTTGAAATCGTGCCTCGGCTAAAACCTGGCACAATAATTCATTGGCATGACATTCTCTTACCGGGTGAATATTGGGAGGATTGGGTCAAAGACAAGCATTACTTCTGGACAGAACAATATCTGTTGCACGCTTTCTTGAAATTCAATAACGCGTTTGAAATCATCTGGGCATCCAGGTACATGCATCTAAAATACCCGAATGAGATAAAATCAGTTTTCCCTACCTTCCAGCCAGACCAGCACCGGATCACAAGTTTCTGGATTATACGGAAATAGATTAACTCTTGATTTGACCTCTTCGAATAACACAACGTTTGACCAACTCGGGGCCGGTACATTAAATGTAACCGGAGCTCATCTATTGCCTTGGATCAGTCGAGGACTCGAAACCTTATGGTTACTGTCCGTAATCCTGATTCCCCTCGCATACGTCAATCAGGATTACCTAAGTTCAGAAGCTCTAATAGCATATGTAGAAGTACCAAAGGTGGCATTACTGCGTTCATTGGCCGGTGCAATGGCGCTCCTGTGGCTGACCGGCTGGGCAATCCAAAGCAAAAATTTTGAGACCCTATCTGCATCCAATACTCGGGAGTCAATTAGAAGAACATTTCTACCTACCGAATCAATACCCAAACTTATAAAGTGGATCAGACTCCAACCATCACGAATGCTGATATTATCAGCAGGGCTGTTCTTCACCTCCACACTTATCAGCACTGTTTTCTCCGCCTCATTGCACAATAGTGTTTGGGGAGAAATCCCTGGGCAAGATGGATATTCAGCCTACACAGTTGCGTCCTACATGGTCCTGTTTGCTGTGATATCCACACACTTGAAAACAAGGGCTCAAATTGGACGTCTCCTAGGCGCGATTGTAATAATGGGTGTCCTTGTTGGGCTCTACGGCATGTTCCAGCATTACCACAATGACTTCCTAAACGTTACAGAGACCTCAGGCGGAGGCAGCACTAGAGTAACTATATTTATGGGCAACGCAATTTTTGCGGCGGCGGTTTTATCCATGACCGTCCCTGTAACGCTCGTTGCCGCCGCATTAACAATAGAAAACAACAGATGGATTAATTGGCCGTCATTGTCCCGTTTCGGGCCTTCAGGTACCGTCGCGAGCCTTACATCCCTATGGGCATTAGCATTGTCAATTCAACTTCTTGGGTTGATGTTCACATTCAGTAGGGGTCCGTGGATCGGGGCCGTAATAGGATTGGGTATCTTTCTGATATTTATCCTGATCACCAATGGTTGGCGAACATTCATCCGGTCTGGATTTGTACTAGCATTGGCAGGCATATTTGCTGTCTCGTGGCTACATTCATTAAACAATGTCAGTATCATCAATGTCGGCCCTTGGCTCGGATTATTGCTCTCATTAATGGGAATTGCCGGGACCTACGTTATGTTAATAGTAGTAGAGAGATTTAGCAGAATAGCTGTATTGCTATCGATGGCTGGAGTTGCTGTTGTTATAGTTGGAGCGGTGTTGCTGGCCCCTTCGGCATTATCTAATCGAGGGGTAGATAATTCCTCTTCTGCCGAACCTTCGACTAGTTCAACAATAACCGAAAGACTCGTTTCAATCAAAACCGATGTCCTCGGAGGATTCGATGGCGGAAGAAGCACCCACTGGAAAGTCTCCTGGAATTTAATCAAAAATCGCCCTTGGTTCTCATTTGAAGAACTAAATTTCTCTTTACTGAGACCGATAATCGGATATGGACCCGACTTATTCAGGTACGTATATCTGATAGAAAGCCCTGCAGAAGGGAAAGAGTTCTTTCCGTTGGAACCAGACCACGCACACAATTTCTTCATACACCAAACAGTTGAACAAGGGGTATTAGGAGCGATAGCGTCTGTTTCATTATTCATCTCAGTCATTGCCATCGGAGCTCACCACCTGTTATTTAGACGCAAAAACGGGGATTATATGTACCGTCTGCTGCTGGCAGGTCTGGTCGCCATAATATTTGGCAGATTCATGGAAATGAATGTTGGGGTGGCACGCATCTCAGATTTGACTATTCTATGGACATTGTTTGCTCTCATGGTGACACTCGCCAGGTTTGACAGTGCAGCTAATAAAGAACCTGTCCCGCAAGAGTTGAAGCCGCCAACCCAGATGCCTAACAGACCTAACAGACGACAAGTGGCCAAGATAAATCCCCCTCCGGTCCGTAGCTACGCTCTAATAGCTCGATTGGCGATTGTGGCGATCATTCTCGGTGCGATCATAATGGTAACTTGGCAGAAGAGTATCAATGCCTTCCGCGCCGCAACCGCCGGAGGACAAGCAATCGGCTACTTCTTAGACGGAGACCTAAATAATAGCCTCAAACATCTAGACAAGGCTATCAGCTTGGCCCCTGGCGTGCCGAACTACCACACAAATCGATCACAACTTTTTCTATCGTATCGACTGAGTCCCGACGTAATAATAGAGCCGACCTGTGCCCAGCAAACGGAATATCCATATCTGAATTGCCTAGCTATCCAAAGTTTGCAGTCCGACCTTCAAGCTGTAAACCAGCAACCATTTAACTACCGAGCTAGGATGGCCGCTGGTAATTCTGCATTCAACTTTCAAGCCCATGAAGCTACTGCTGTTCTATATTCCGCAGCGTCCGCCATGGTTCCCAACGCCTGGAGCATCAGAGATGATTTTGCTGAAGCTTTAATTGAGAACGAGCTTTACGACGAATCTTTATACCAATCTTCCCAATCGATCAAAATCACAGAAAACACCAGCAGTTCCGCTCGAGCATTCTTCCTAAAAGGCCGAGCCTATTGGGGGCTTGGCATGATGGACGAATCATTAGAGTCGCTAAAACATGCCCTTTCCTTGGGTTTCCGAACCGACACAGCCCAATCCAGCCTAGATCTAATCAGAGAGATAAACATCCAACAGTACAGTGATCTGGATGTAAATTATTTTGATGGATTAATAAAGGAGGATTCAGACGACCCTGTTGCCTATTACTTCAAAGGATTAATCAATTTCGCCCGTGGCGAATTAAAAGAAGCTTATACTAACATTGATACTAGCTACAGTCTGGGCCTGCAACTCCCTGAAGTCAGGGCTGCCCGGGGATATGTAACCCTCTCACAAGGCAGGCCAGGCGAGCAATGTCAAGTTGAAGATTGCATAGGAGACGCCACGAACGAGTTGATTTATCCTGTTGAGGCTATACCCAAAAACTCATTATTCAATGCCTACTATGGAGAGGCTCGACTGAAATCAGGGGATCCGCTCGGGGCACTCCATTATCTCAATACTGCAATTGGAGCAGAGCCTTTGCATGGGCTGGCACACTTGAATCTCAGTAAAACCCATCTGCACATGAATAACCTTGAACTGGCACAACAAAGTCTGAACAATGCATCGGCACTAGAACTACCTTCACCGTACCAATATGCAGATCGAGCAGAGATACATGCCTATTTCCAAGACTACGATTTAGCGCTTTCAGACTTAACAAAGGCAATTGCAATCAATCAGGAACTATCATATCCGTACTATATCCGAGCGAAAATCCATACTGATATGAATAACATTGACGCCGCGTTAATCGATGCTAATCTAGCAATTCAATTTAGTCCCTCAAATGCAACGTATTTTTTATTTCGAGCACAAATTTACTCTATGATGGGGGAGGCCAATCTATCTACTACCGACTATGAAACTGCGAAATCATTAAGCCTGCGAAATCATTAAGCCAGGGCAATCTCTCCACGATGCATAACAGAAACCTGCCATTGTTCCCAAATCTAAAACCCAAAACCAAATAGTGTTTGACATCGATTAATAATAAAATGCCTAACCC
>Ga0310344_10003796_pt1 | contig 11228 bp, 9 predicted proteins | sample HC15DNA20200_MG_FD_203801 | JGI IMG/M metagenome (GOLD analysis project Ga0310344, IMG submission 203801) | Marine microbial communities from station ALOHA, North Pacific Subtropical Gyre - HC15-DNA-20-200_MG | ecosystem: Environmental > Aquatic > Marine > Oceanic | place: Pacific Ocean: North... | reverse complement strand
GGCCCGCCCCAGTAGATGTGGCAGAGCAGCTCGCAGGAGACTCCGTTGGTGGAATTGACGATGATCAGGTCGAGATGGCCGTCGCCGTCGAGATCGACGATGCGGCCCATATCGCCGCTGTCGGTGGGGAGCTCGCGGCGCTCCCAGTCAGCGCCGTCGCCGGGTCCGGGCTTGTAGATCCAGGTTGGACCCCGCTCGTTGTAGCCCTGGGCATTGGGCAGGACGATGTCGACATAGCCGTCGTTGTCGACGTCGGTCCGGTGGATTGTCTCGAGGATGCCGCGGGCATTGACGTAGAGGTTACTGCCGCCATCCTCGAAGCTGCCCTGCGCGAACGCCTCGAATCCCTCGTGGATCCAGGCTTGCCGATTCATCAGCACCGTTTGTTCTTCACTTTGCCTCTGGCCCGGTCAGGATCCGCGCCTCAGTCAGACGTGGGGGCTCGAGCAACGCCGAATACCGCAGTATCTCTACTGAACGCGCCGCGCACGCTTTCAGGTGCACTACCGGAGTCTCCGGGACATTCCTGACTGCAAGGTTCACGTTGCATCTATCCCGCTCGGTTTCCATTATGAAACCAATTTGGATCTCAGTCAAACAACTCGCTAACACCAGCAGATGAGGGACGCGATGAACGAAGCCCAGCAACTTTACGCCGCCATGGGCGCCCGCCCCGTGATCAACGCCCTCGGCAACCGCACTCTGCTCGGCGGGTCCCGGCCGGAGCCCGAAGTCCTCGAGGCGATGCAGCTGGCCGGCCGCTACTACGTCGACATGGACGAGCTGCTGGAGGGCTCGGGCCGCATCGTCGCTCAGATGCTGGAATGCGAGGCGGCCCTGATCACACCCGGTGCCGCTGCGGCCCTGTTCATGGGCGCCGCCGGCTGCATCACCGGAAGCGACCCGCGGAAAATCGAGCAGCTCCCCGATACTGGCGGCCTCAGGGACGAGATCGTCATCCAGAAGACGCAGCGCTACAAATACGATCGCGTCGTGCGCCTCACCGGGGCTCGTTTCGTCGAGGCCGGTGACGCGTCAGGCACCACGCCCGACGAACTGGCCGACGCCATCGGTCCCAGCACTGCAGCCTTGCTGTACTCCACAGTTGAGCAGCCCGGGAATTTCGTCCAGATCGAGGACGCCATAACCATCGCCCACGAAAGTGGCGTGCCAGTTATAGTCGACGCCGCCTTCCAGGTTTACCCACTCGATGGCCTCACCCGGTACACCGCCGCTGGCGCCGACCTCGTGGCATACGGAGCCAAGTACTTCGGAGCGCCAAACTCCTCCGGCATCCTCTGCGGCCGGACCGACCGGGTGGGGGCCGCCCGCATGCAGCTTCGAGAAACGGCAGATCCTGGGCGTGGGACGACCGCTCAAAATCGACCGGCAAGAAGTGGTCGGCGTGGTGACGGCGCTGCGGCGCTGGCTCGACATGGACCACGACCAACGTCACGCGACGGCTGCCGGCCGCGGGCGCAGGCTGGAGGGAGCGCTGCAGGGCATCGACAGCCTCCAATTGCCAGGCGACGGCGACGACGAGACGATGGCGACGCTGGTCGTCGGCATCGACGAGGCTACCCTGGGCCGATCGGCGGCCGCCGTCGAAGCGCAGCTGCTGGAAGGCAACCCCAGCATCTGGTGCAGCTGCGGCGATGGGGTCCTGAACTTTTCCATGTACACGGTGGTCGACGGAGACGAAGAAGTGATCGCTACCCGGCTGCGCGAAATTCTCCAGGTATAGGTCCAGACTGCCCGCCACCGAACCAGCAGTCCGCATGTGAAAGGAGATCTATGGAACCGCACACCATCGTCTACGGAGAAGTCCTCGGCGCCGGCCTGCTGGCCGATATCGCCGCCCCCGAAGGAAGCGGACCTCACCCCGTACTGGTCGGCGTGCACGGCGGCCGCTGGCACTACAGCAACCGCTCGCAGCTCGGCATCGCACCCGATGTCGCCCAGTGGGCCGAGCTCGGCTATTTCGCCATGTCCATCGAGTACCGGCTCGTAACCTGTACGCCAGCGCCAGCCTGCTACCAGGATACCCTCTGCGCCATCCGCTGGGTGCACGCCCACGCCGACGAGTACCAGCTGGACCGCGATCGCATCTACATCACCGGAATGTCCGCCGGTGGCCACCTGGTGAGCCTGGCCGCCGCACTTGGTGAGGGACCGTACATGAAAACGGGAGGTTGGGACGATCAGCCGTGCAACTTTCGTGCCGCGATCAGCGTCTCGGGAGCTTACGACCTGCTGGCGCTTGACTGGGCCTGCGGCTGGATCACACCCGGCGTGCCGTGGGACGAGGCACGCCGCCTGGGGTCGCCGATTCAGCACGTCTCGGGCGCTACCCGACCGCTGCTCATGTTCCACTCCGAGGACGATCCCTCTATTCCGGTCGAGCAGGCCAACCGCATGGACGCAGCGCTGAGCGCGGTCGGCGTCCACCACGGCTACCTGCACTACGTGGATCGCGGGCACATGGTGCTCACCGCCGACTTCGTCGTCGAGGAGAGCCTGAAGTTTATCGGAGAACTGGAGGCCTGATCAGCGATCACCGGCCGATGGTCCTTCCACCCGGCGCGCTCGCCGTCGTGACTACTCGCTGTCGTCGCGCCGATCCGTGATAGCCGACATCTCCCCAGCCCAGATCGTCCGCCAGGATGAAGAGGATGTTGGGACGGGGTATCTCGCGGCCGGCCATCCTATGGCAGCAGGGGCCCGGCCATCACACCACCGTCGGCAACCATCGTGTGGCCGGTGACGTAGCGAGCGGCGTCCGACAGCAGCCAGGCGGCGGTCGCGGCGATATCCTCCGGGCGCCCAACCTCGCCGGCGGGTATGCGGCGCTCCATCCGGGCCACGTGCTGCGGATCCTCCAACCGTTTGGCAATCATCGGCGTCAGGATCCACCCCGGCGCGACCGCGTTGACGCGGATGTTCCGATCGCCGTACTCCAGCGCCGCTACCCTCGTCAGCCCCAGCACGCCCGCCTTGCTCGCGACGTAGGCCGAGATGGTGGGATTGGCCTGCAGTGCCGCGGTGGAGGACGTATTCACGATGCTCCCGCCACCCTGATCCAGCATCCGCGCGATCTGGTATTTCATCAGGAGCATCACCCCTTTGAGGTTGATGCGGATGACCTCGTCCCAGACCTCTTCGTCGAACTCATGCAGTGGCATCGGCGACCGGAAGATCGCCGCGTTGTTAAAAGCGCAATCGATGCGGCCGTAGGTTGAGACCGTCTCGTCGACCAGCGCCTCGACCTGGTCGCCGGCGGCAACATCCGCCTGCACGAAGGTGGCGGTGCCACCGCTCTCCCGAACCAGCCCGGCGGTCTCCTCACCCTCCTCTTTGCGCCGGGCCGCCACTACAACTCTGGCGCCCTCCGCGGCGAAAAGGACAGCCGCGGCCCGGCCTATGCCGGAACTCCCACCGGCCACCAGGGCAACCTTGTCTTTGAGCATTTCGCCCATTCGATATCCTCCGATCAGCCGAACTGTTGCGGGATGATGCCGCCGGTGTGGTCGTCCGGCACGGCGAGCCAGCGTGCCTCGTAGAGTGCCCCCTCCGCATCGAAGATGCGGCCGTCGGGCAGCATGTATTGGTTGGGGGTCGTCGGCTTCAGACCCGACATGTGCTTCGGCAGGCGCGCCCGGTCGGCGTCCAGCTGCGGTCCGATCTGCTCCCAGCTGAAGTTCTCGAACAGAACCTCGCGCAGCTGCCGGCAGCGCTCCTTCTGTTTTGCGTCGCCGGCCAGGCTGCACCTTTCCTGCGGATCGTTTTCCAGGTCGAACAGCAACGGCTCGCCGCCCTGCACGTCGACGTACTTCCAGCGGCGATCCCGCACCGCGCGCCAGGCCAGGTGCGGCTTGTCATGCGACTGCTCGGTGTCCGCGAGCCGCGAGCCGTAGAAGAAGAACTCGGATGGGGCGACCTGGCGCGGCGCCGGCGCCTCCGGACAACCCAGCGCCTCGGACCAGTCCACTCCGTCCAGCCCCTCGGGAATCGGCAGGCCGGCAAGCGCGCAGCAGGTGGGCAGCAGATCCAGGAGAGAGAAGGGCTCATCGATCACCCGGCCCCCGCCGTCGACACCCGGCCCGGCGAACAGCAGCGGCACCGCAATCGACGGCTCGAAGTACACCCCCTTTCCCCAAAGCCCGTGCTGGCCCATCATCTCGCCGTGATCGGAAGTGTAGATAACGACGGTGTTGTCCAGAGCGCCGGCCCGCTCCAGCCCGTCCAGCAACTCGCCGATGCAGTCGTCCACAAAGTCAACGCATGCGTAGTACCCCTCGCGGCCGCGCCGGCTCTGATCTGCAGTGAGGTGCGCGTACTTGTCGCCCAGCAGGCGCGCGAACGGCTCGAGGCGGCCCAGCCAGCCTTCGGACAGTTCCACCGGAGGAACGCGATCGCGGTAACGACGAATGTAGCGCCCAGGTGCGGTCAGGGGTGAGTGAGGGCGGCCGTACGAGGCGCAGACGAACCAGGGTCTGTCTGGCGAATGATCCATCTGCTCAAAGAGGAAAGCCAAGGTCTCGCGCGTGGTGACCACGTCCTGGAGTAGGCTCTCGGGGATCTCGGTGACGCCGGCCGACTCCGGGTTGTGGTATCCCGGGAACATCGACAGCGGCTCCGGCTGGTGACCGAGACCGTGACGCAGGTCGCCGTAGGGGCGGTGCTGGAATCCCTGCATTTGGTCCCGACCGCCGAAATGCATCTTGCCGACCAGCGCCGTGGTGTAACCATGAGTAGCGAAGTGACGGGGCCAGGTGACGTGCTCGGGGTAGATGATCCAGTGGTTCGACCAGGCCGCGCAGCGATGCGCCTCCTTGCCGGTCAGCAGGCACATGCGCGACGGCGTGCAGACCGGGTTGGCGCAGATGGCAGTCGAGAACCGCGCCGAGCGCTCGGCCAGGCGGTCGATATGGCAGGTGTCGACGACGACGTCGCCGGCGAATCCGGCCACGTCCGGATGGTGCTCGTCGCTGAGGATGAGGAGGATGTTGGGTCTATCTGGCATATTGCAGCTGGTCGCTTGGGAACAGGATATAATTGAGATAACGCCCCGACTCGTGCAAGCCCCCCGTCCCGTCCAATGGCCACTTTCCTATCTTCGGCATCTTCTAGCGCGTCGACTCCTGCACCGGGATGACGGCAACAGCCTCTTCCCATGAGCGGGTTCTCGAGGCACGCCGGCGGCGGGCGATCCTGCCCTGTTGCATCAATCTGCTGGCGGCGTACGCTTCTGCACACAAACCAGGAGCGACTGACGTGACCAAGACAGCACTGCGCGCCGGCATCATCGGGCTGGGACCGATCGCGATCCGCCGGCGCCCTGCGGAGGACGTGCCCGCCGCGATTCAGAAGGCGATGGAAGCAGCCGAGTGCGGCCGCTTTACGCCGTTTGGCGACCCGGTGTTCGCCTCGCACGCCCTGGCCATCAGCCAGATACCGGAAATCGAAGTCGCCGCCGTCAGCGACCTCAGCCAGACCCGACGCGAGCGGTTTCGCGATAATTGGGGCGCGATCTGGCCCGATGCGGGCCGCTTCGACGACTACAGGGAGATGCTGGCGGCAGGCGCATTCGACATCGTCGTGGTGGCCACGCCCGAACACCTGCATGCCGAGCCGGTCGTTGCCGCCGCCGAGGCTGGAGCCCGGGCCATCTTCTGCGAGAAGCCGCTGGCCACGAGCCTGGCCGACGCCGATCGCATGATCGCCGCCTGCAACGCCAGCGGCGCCCTGCTCACCGTCGACTACACGCGGCGCTGGACCCCACTCTTCCACACCGTCCGCAACACCGTCCGCTCGGGCGCCATCGGCGATCTGAGCACGATCTCGGTGGCCAACGGCGGCAGTCAGGCCTGGCTCTTTCGCAGCGGCTCCCACTTGCTCGACGCCATGGTCTTCTTCGCCGGCACCACTCCGGTGAAGTGCTGGGCCCATCTCGAGGACGGATTCGGCGACTGGGACGTCTATCGCGGATCCGGCGGCGGCAACACCACCGAACGCGATCCCGGCGCCTCCGGCTACGTCATCTTCGGCAACGGCGTCCGCGCCTCCTATTCTTACGTGAAGACGACCGCCGAATCCTTCCGCGAGGTCGCGATCACCGGGACCAGGGGCTACATCAGCTTCCGGCTGGATGGGCAGTCAGCGCAGCTGTGCGCGACCGATCCCGACGACGCCTACGGCACCGTGGAGAAGACGCTGGTGCCGAGTCAGGTTCGACATAGCGGGATCGAGGCCGCCTACTGCGAGATCGTTGACAATCTGGCCGGCGGCGGCGAGAGCATTTCGTCGGCCAGCGAGGCGCGCAAGTCGGTGCAGATCATGATGGGGTTCCTGGAGTCTCATCAGCGGGGCGGGCAGTTGATCGACGTGCCGGACTGACAGAGCAGAGCCGTTCTGCGCACCCGACCTGGAGGTCTCTCGACCTTAGTCCAGGACCCTGATCAGTGAGTGACGGACTCTGATCCATGCGGCCACCCACCCTCACTTCCTTCAATCGCCCCCGTACACCGCCTGAATCATCGCATTGATGTACCCGAAGCAATAAGCATAAGACTGGTAGTACCCTTGCGGATCCTCCTCACTGCGCGGCACGTGATCCGGATCGATCCCGTAACAGTACCCGACATCCTTCAGCGCCTTGAGCACCCGGTAGAAGTCCATATCTCCCTCGTCCGGCAGCGCCTCGCGGAAGCTGTAGCGCCCACCGATGAGGTTGCGGTAGTGCACCAGGAAGATGGTGTCGCTGCTACCAAAGTACTCGATGAACTTGTAGACCTCGGTGGCCGGATCCTCAAGCATTTCGGCGATCGAGCCGACGCAGAAATTCCAGCCGTGATACGGACTGCGCTGGATCTCGATGAACCTGGCCATCCCATCGAAGTCGTTGAGGACCTTGTCCACTCCCTTGAAGCCTGGGGGCACCGCCGGGTCTTCCTGCGAGTTGCCCATCCGCACCTTGAACTCCTCGGCCACCGGGATCATCCGCTCGAGCAGGTACTCGATCCGCTCCCAGTGCATCTCGGTGGAGACCCGACCAGCGTCGGTCAGCTTTTCCCGCTCCTCCACTGGCAACTTGTCGAGCCGGAATGCCGTGTGCATGAAACCGCCGCGACCTTCCTCGGGCTCGGTCCGATCGATACCCAGGATGCAGGTATTGTAGCGCAACGAGTCGACGCCGGCGCGGGAGGCGGTGCGGATCATCTCGCAGACCAGGTCGATCTCCCGGTCCCGCTCCGGACTTTTACCGTAGTAGATTATGTTGGGAAAATGCTGGTAGATCGGCAGCAGACTCAGGTCCAGGGTGATCCCGAAGGCCTCGTGCCGCTCCCGCTCCTGGACCAGCTCGTCCAGCTTCCAGCCGACATCCTCGTGGAAGGGAAAGTTGGCCGCCTTGTGGTTTACCCCGCAGCGCTGCAGAAACCGCAACTCCGCGTCGCTGGTGCCGAAGCTCTGCGTCCGCACGTACATGCGGCCGGCCGTGCCCTTGCTCCCGGAATCTCCGGTAGCGGAAGCGGCCGCTTCGCCGGCTTCGAGTCCCTTCTCATACGGATCGGTAGTTGCCATCTGATTCCTTTCATTCGGTGGGATGCGGCAGGCGCGCGCTGTTGCAGGACTGATCCCAAGAAGCAATAATATGAGTCGCACGCCAATCGAACCGAGCCGTCAGCATGAGAGCTATCCAGATTATGGCCCCGGGCGACGCCCGCGTCGTCGACGTTCCCGAACCCGAGGCCGACGACGGCGAAGTCCTGGTGAAGATCAGCGCCTGCGTCACCTGCCCTCACTGGGACACCACCCTCTTTCGCGGCATTGACATTTTCGATCGCCCGGGCCATCCCGAATACCCGATTCCCGCCGGGTTTCCCGGGCACGAAGTCTCCGGCGAAGTGGTCGCTGCAGGACCCAAGGTGCGCGATCTGGCCGTCGGTGATCGCGTCGCGACACTGGAGACGGCCGGCACGACGGTCCCCGGCTTCTACGCCGAGTATATCGCCCGCCCGGAAGGGACCGTCACCCGCATCCCCGACAACACCAGCTACGCCGCCGGCGCCTCGATGGAGATGGCACGCTACGTGGCAGCGCACATCCACGTCATCGAGGTCGGCGGCCTGCGCACCGGCGTCGTGGGCCTGGGGCCGGCTGGCCTGATGGCACTGCAGATGTTCAGGGCGATGGGTGCCAGCGAGGTTGTGGCCATCGACATCCTGCCGTCCCGGCTCGAGCTGGCCGCCGAGCTGGGCGCCACCGAGACGATCGACGCTTCCGCTGGCGGCGACACGACCGCTCTCGCAGAACAGCCGCTGGCGGCCAGCGTCGACTGCACCGGCGCCGAGGCCGGCATGCAGCTGGCCCTGGACCACACCCATGGACCGGTAGTCCCCTTCGGCGTCACCCACGGCAACCCGTCGTTCAGCACCAGGCACTGGCTACAGCGCACCTGGATCCCCCGGCGGGAATCGCCCGGCAAGGAAGCCACCGAATTCGTCCTCGACCTCTGGGGGCGCGGCCTGCTGGATACGGAAAAGTTCATCAGCGCCAGGCTGCCGTTCGAACGTTACGTCGAGGGCGTTCAGCTGCTTCTGGATCGCCAGGCCATCCGCGTCCTCTTCCATCCCTGACCCGTGCGCACTCAAGCCGTCCTCTTCACCGCCGCGAACCAGATCGAGCTGGCAGAGGTCGAGTTGCCCGAGCTGCAGCCCGACGATGTCCTGATCCGGACCGAACACTCCTTTATCAGCACCGGAACGGAGCGCTGGACCCTCGAGGGCAGGATGGCCACCCGCTCGGGAGGCTTTGCCTTCCCAGTCGTTCCCGGATACCAGAAGGTGGGTCGCGTCGAACAGGTGGGGGAGCGCGTCTCATCGGTGACACCAGGACAGCGGGTCTTCATGACCCGAGGCAGGGTCGAAAGCGCCACCCCGGCCTGGGGCGGCCATATGATGCATGCACTCTTCGCCACCTCCGAGGTCTACGCATTGCCCGACGAGCTGCCCGGCGACGTGGCCGCGGGCCTTGTGGTCGTGCAGGTAGGCTGGAACACCGGCCAGCGCCCCAGACTCGAGTCCGGAGACCTGGCTGTCGTCGTCGGCGACGGCATCATCGGCCAGTTCACCGCCCAGGTACTGCGGGCCCGCGGAGCGGAAGTCTGCCTCGCCGGTCGCCGCCCAATGCGGCTCGAGCTGGGAAGTCGATGGTCGGCCGATCGCCTCCTCGACGTCAGCACGACCGGTCTGCGCGAGGCGGTCGACGCCGCCTGCGGCCGGCCGGCGGACGTCATCGTTGAGACCGTCTGCCAGCCCGAGGACACGCCGACCTACGTCGACCTGCTGCGCCCTCGCGGCCAGCTGGTGATCGCCGCCTACCACCCGGACAGTAACCTCGTCGACCTGGCGCCGGTGCAGGACAAGCAGATCACCATCCACAGCACGGGGGGGTGGCAGCGCGACAACCTCGAGGCGACGATGGCCGCCATCGTCGCCGGCAGCCTGCACGTCGAGCCGCTGATAACGCATCGTGTTCCCTGGCGCGAGGCAGCGGCGGCCTACGAGCGGCTGGTGCGCGACAAGACCGAGGATTCCCTCGGCATCGTCATCGACTGGAGCTGACCACGATGTTGGAAGCAATCAACTACGCCAGCTGGCCTCGGGAGGTGGGCCGCTACCTGGACATCGGCGACCGCAAGCAGCTCCTCCTCGACGACGGGTTCCTGGTCGAGCGGGCCGCAGGGATCCGCTACGTCGTCAACCGGCCGGCCAAGCACCCCCGGAACCCGCTCATCCTGCCAGACCGCCCATGGGAGCAGCAGGTCCAGCACTACGGCTCGGTCCTCTGGGACGCGGGCCGTTTCCGCATGTGGTACACCTGCCGTACCCACCGGCACGGCAAGGACAACGCCGTCGTAGTCGGCTACGCCGAGTCGGAAGATGGGATCGCCTGGGAGAAGCCGGCCCTCGGTATCATCGATCACGAGGGCTCGACCACCACCAACATCGCGCTCGACATGGGGCCGGGCGGCAGCGGCGGCGTCTGCGTCCTGCACACACCCTGGGATTCCCCGGACCGGCATTACCGGATGCTCTACAAGACGATCGCGGCGGGCGGCGGCCTGAAGGTGGCATTCTCCGGCGATGGCCTGCACTGGGAGAAGCATCCGGAGACGGTTCTTGAGGGCGTGTTCGACACCTTCAACGTGGCGTTGTGGGACGGCGAGCGCTACGTCGCCTACGTGCGGGTCAACCAGCGGCCGCGAAAGCGCTTCCGCTCAGTGGGTCGGATCGAGTCGGATGACTTCATCCACTGGACGGCACCGACGATCGTGCTCGGACCCGACGACCGCGATCCCGAGGATTCAGATCTGTACACCTCGGCCGCCTTCAGGTACGCCGAGGCCGACCGCACCTATCTGATGTTCCCCAGCCTCTTCGACTGGCGCACCGGCAGGCTGGCGCCGCAGCTGGCGACCAGCCGCGACAACGCAACCTGGCGCCGGGCGAGCAATCGCGAAGCCGTGATCCCCCATGGACCGCCGGACAGCTTCGAGGCGGAGGAGATCATGGTCGGCGCGCCGCCGGTCGTCAGGGACGACCGGGTCTACCTCTACTACCACGGGGACAACCGGCCGCACTGGGGCGGATCCGGCGCGCCCTTCGATATGCGGAGCGGCATTGCGCTGGCGACCTATCGACTCGACGGTTTCGTGTCGATCGAGGCCGGCGAGAAACCCGGCGGCGGCTCGCTAACGACGGTGCCGCTGCAGTTCGCCGGCTCTCAGCTGCAGGTCAACGCCGACGCGAGCTGGGGTGAGATTCGCGTCGAGATTCTCGATGAGCGGAACCAGGCGATCGACAGTTTCGGCGTCGAAGACTGCGAGCCGGTTACCGGGGACTCGGTGCGGCACCGGGTCGCGTGGAGGAAGGCGGGTATCGGCGCCCTGGCCGGCACGACCGTGAAACTCCGGTTTCACCTTACCGCGTCGAGGTTGTACGCGTTCCAGTTCGGGGCCTAGGATCAGGCGCCGGTCAGCGCAGACGGCGGATGCCGGTCCATGCTCCCGCTCGCAAGCCCCTTGCCGATCAAATGGTTTTGCTGGTAGTGCAGTTACGGGCGCAGAAATGGGCTGAGGCTATCAATCAGCGACTCTGATCTTTGCTTTGGGGGCCCTCCACCTCTACCCGTCAGGCGCAGTAACCTCCGTCGAGCAGGATGTTCGA
>Ga0310344_10003795_pt1 | contig 11229 bp, 9 predicted proteins | sample HC15DNA20200_MG_FD_203801 | JGI IMG/M metagenome (GOLD analysis project Ga0310344, IMG submission 203801) | Marine microbial communities from station ALOHA, North Pacific Subtropical Gyre - HC15-DNA-20-200_MG | ecosystem: Environmental > Aquatic > Marine > Oceanic | place: Pacific Ocean: North... | reverse complement strand
TGTTAGCGTCGAAAGCTCTTAATTGTGTAGAGACGTCAGTTTGACTACTTAAATCGGTCATCTGGTCCGGGGTTAACGCACCAAAATCAATGCCGCCTCCAGCCGTTCTAGGTGCATCAGGACCCAAAGCATCAAGTACACGTTGCCTAGCTGGTCCACCTCCGGCCATGACGTTAGCAGCCGCCTCAGCGGTTCTGAGTGGCATCGAGCGTTGATCCGCTCCCAACATGCCACGCTGAGCTAATGCCGTGTACAGTCCCCCCACTTCACCAGCACGAACCCCACGCATACGAGACATATTCTCGTCTGAGTACATCTCGTCAAATAGTATGCGAGCTTGCTGTTCAGTAGTTTCCGGGTCCTGCCCCATGAGGCCAGTCACAGGGTCTATTCTAAACCGATTGGTATTGCTCATCCGCTGAGCCATAACAACAGCTGATCCGCGTCGACCAGACATGGCGTCCAGTTGATCCGGCATCATTTGCGCCAACATTGGAGCAGCTGTAGCCGCCATTGCACCCATCTGACGTGCCGCTTGACGTTGAGGCGCATCAAACTCCCGGCCCGTCATCTCAGCCGCGCCCCTGGCGAACGATACAACGCCTTGTTGGGTTGTATCCTGGGCTATCCGACTCAGCATCTCTTGTTGTTGAGTCTGGAATTGGTTCGCCTGCATGAAATCCATGATGTTCTGAGGGGCCATGCCCCCCGGAACCATGCCGAACTTAGACATTTGCTGCTGAAGCATGGGCGCAGCAAACGTATTTAAACCCATACCCAGTAGACCAGGGTTATTAAACCCCGGAAGCTGCTCGAATCCGGTACGCATCTGCTGCTGGGGCATTGTCATCACAGGGGCAAAACCCTGAGACAACTGGTTCAGCAACATCAAATCTGGAGTTTGTCCTTGTGCATACGGGTTTTGAAAACCCATATTCCAAGGTTGCGTTTGTTGTTGGTATGGATTGATTGGTGGCACAGTGTTGCTTCCCTGCAATTAACTTCTACGAACGATAAGCCCTCGCCCGCCGTTCTCGAATCCGTTCCTTTGCGTCTGTAAATCTCTTCTCCCGCTCATATTCTTCCCGCCCGATATTAGCAGAATGCTCAGCTCCTTTTCTTTCCAATTCTCGCATACCCTTTTCCCATTCGTCGTATGCTTCTCTATCGTCCAAGTCCCAACCAAAGACCTGCTTCCAGTCTTCTTTAAACTGCTCGCCTTCTTGCTTGCTCCGCTCCTCTTTCGAACGACCAAGCCACGGACGAACTTTTGCTACGAACTCTTCGAAGTTATCCCTAGCACTTTGTTGTGTTGATTTAAAACTTTCTTCAGTCAGTCCTGAATTAGAGACAAGAGCCAGATGATACAGATATAGTTGATGTAATAATTCTTTATCTGATTGCGTCGCCATCTCGTTTATTAACATTCTCCAGCGACGCCACCATCTGCGATCCAAAACATCCGCCTCGCGGTAATCAATTATACCGCTCACGGCTGAACGAACCGTCAGGACTGCTGCTCTGTCTCTTTCCAAAAATCCGGATTATCTATCATCACCTCCAACTTAGAAACTAAGCGATTAAACCGGGCACAATATGTTGAAATGGTACGTTGAATTGTTTCTGTACGTAACACATCCTTTAATATCTTCTCTTCGATCTGATCCAGGTATCCCAAGTCTGGATCATAAGCAGGAAAATGCCAAAATTCTTCTGAGTGGGGATTTGTTTCCTTGCTGTAAGAATCTGGTAGCGTATGAGTAAAGCTACCGTCAGCTGCGGATAAATACGTAAGTTGTAAATACAACCGGTACCTATTTACTTTCTCCCAGTAATCTTGAATTGTAGATATTTCGCCCGCTTCTCGTTGCTTGAACACAAAATTATAAATAACGTCCATTTCCTTTGTTGTGAGGGTTCTAAACCTCACGATAACCTGTCCACCAAAAAGTTCGTATTGCTGAATGAATGGTTTCTGCCCAAGTACGCTATGGAGAAACCCCATTTTTTCGTCTTGTTCCGGCTCCGCAATGGTTTGTTTCGATAAATCCCAGTTGCAGTGAGGACAAGTATCTATAGGAGCGTCCTGTCCAGCCGCCAGCGGCTCCTCAGCTAAGTCCTCTGAATCTGCTGTGTCGTCTTCCATAACTGGCACAGGAGGAGGCGGCTCCGGCAAACTAGAACCCGACACCTTTTCCGTATCAGGGAACGGAGCAGCCAAAGGCTCTGCTACCTTTCCCGACGCTGCGGGTTCCATTCCGGAGTCTGACGACTCCATCACCGTAACCGAGGGGTCTCCCGCAGAAGCAACCTCCTGCTCCACTTCCGCTAACCCAGGCGGCTGCGCAGGCGACGCATCAGATTCTCGCAAATGCGCCAGCATCTCCTTTTCACGATCATTTAACTTAGACTCATCAATCGAGGGGTTGACTTCTAAGTCAGGCGAGTCAGCCTTATAGTTGTCATCGACCATTTAACCTTCTCCTAAGAGATTAACTTGTAGTTTCCGTCCGCCACCACCGGCTCAAACTTAGTAATTTTCGGGTCTTCGTATTTAGATCCGTCACGATCTTCTGCATAGCTGTTTGAAGTATTAAATAACTTTAACTCTGTAAGTTGCTGAAATTTCGGATCGCTTTTCCAATGCTTTTTACCGGGGAAAGGATACGATTCAGAATTCTGGTATTTGACCGGTTTCTCAGTCCACGCCGTGCCTCCTGTAGCGATACCAAAACGAACATACTGTTGCCATCTCGCCTCAATTATGCTCCACGAATCATCTAAATTAAACGGCTGTCCCTGTCCTTCCGGCCTGTCGTTAAAGGAAAAACCCATCTGCCGTATTACTTGCTCATTCCCAAGCCCAATTTGGGGTAAGTAATACTTCAACTTTAGCTTCGCCGTCCAAATGGGTTCGCCGAAGTTCCTGTGCTTTATAATGGCTTCCTGGCACTTCTGTAGTGCATCGTTTACGTCACCGGCAGCTTCACTACTATCTCCCAGCATACCGCCGCCTTTTTGTGCCATTTTCTTAATAGCAATGACGTTCCCAGCTGTGACTATCGTTTTACGGGATATAAGACCTCCCTCGGGATTACATATATGCTTCTGTACAATGCAATGTCCTGAAATAATACTGGCACCTTTGGCAAAGCGATGACTTGCATCAAAAGAGCCGCCCTCCTCTCCCTGAGGTGAGTGCCAAATGTTAACACCTTGGCTATTAAAGATATTCATTGTCTTGGAGTAACAAACCAGATCTTTTTCGCCCTGGGCAGAATCTAAAGTGATACTCCCTTTATGGGATTTGTCTGCCCCGCTGCGAACATAAATATTTTTACCCAGGGTACCGATGTCAGAATACTTAGCTAAAAACGTTATTCCGTTATCACTAACCTGATCACCGTACAGGTTTTCAAAGAAGTGAGTGGAACTCCTAGACTTACTTTCAAATAACATTCCCCCTCGGCCACTATTACCGGCCAGGAATTGCATATTCTTTTCAGCCTTGAAGCGTACATCCTTGTCGGAGCTGGAAAATTCAATGTTATTTCTAGCCCTAACGTACATCGAATCGCACAGGGTAACGTGACGACCACCCGGCATGATCATGATGTCGTTAGGAGCTTCTAACTGCATCTTGCCGCCTGTCATGGTCAGCTGAGCGCCATAACCGTCACCTAATACCACTCCCCCGTCTTCCAGGAACGTCAAGAAAGACATACTTTGGTAGTAATCTACCTGGTTATAGCGGTCATCAATTTTTAGTTGTTTTTTATCCGGTTCTTTGAGATACCCCAGATCAGGAGTGCTATCGTAATTTAGCTTTGACTGGGCCTTTTGAAGCTTCGAAAGATCTTTTTCCTCCTTGTACTCGTAATCATTCTCGTGGTACTTAAAGGGATGAGTACTTTTCCAGTTGTAGTTGTAGGCAAGGAGGTCTAGCACACCACTCACACGTAAAAGGTGGTGCTCCCTACCGTCAAAGTCAAAATCCTTAACTTTATGTTCGTCACCGCCGCCAAACTCCCCGCTGAACTTATAGTTGTCTAGCCTGGCGTCATCACCATCTTCCTGGTCTTCTACCGGCTTCTTTCGCTTAGGAATGGGAATAAGTACGTACTTCCCGATGTACACACTTTTAGCTGACCGGAGAGTGTAGCTTCCATCCAATGCGACTGATTCTTGCCATAGTCCGTAATCAGGCTCGTCGTCACTGTATAAACGTTTCCCGCTTTCCTTTGCGGGCTTCATGAGCATTCGTGTGTAGCCCTGCCCCAGGTAACCGCCATATTCCATGTAACGGTAAATTGGCGCTAAATCCTCTTCATTCTCGGTTAAATCGTAATAACCATACGGCTTATCTTTCTTAGTCTGGTAGTCCTTTGGCTCATTCTGCTGTGTGAACTCTAAGTTTTTGTCGTACGTACCGGTGGACTCCCACGGGTACGTTATATTTCCACGGAAATAGACGTTCTCGCCTTCATCGTACCTCTGCCTGATATGGTCCGCATACGATTCAATGTCCAACTGAAACCCAGTTAATTTTGTGTAGTTATCGAACCAATTCAAGAAAAGGCCTGCGCCTTCACTTATGCTCAAGGCAGCCTGAAACGAATCAATCAATAAACTGACACCTGTCTCAGTTGTAATAGCATGTTCAAATGCAGTGCCGTCTAAGGGCCGCCCAGCCCCGTAGTTATTAATGTTGCCGTTATCTTCGAGAAGGCTTGTTAACTGTTGATAACCCAACTGCGAGCGAGTCTGGGAATTACTACCCAACTGCAAAATCTGGGCAACATTATATTTATCGTTAGTGCAAAGGGCCGGGAGCGTCCCCATAATGACATAGGTAGAGAAACCAGGGGGCTTAAAAAGACACACGTGCGACCCAGGGGGGATCATAGAACTTGTACGAGCCCCAAGAGCCACAGACGAGCCGCTCTCCATCAGAACAGCTTCGACCGGGCCTGGTCCAACATTTAACTGCACTTTATAGTGATGGGCCCACGGCAGCGAGAACAAGACCTTTCCGACATAGAATATCTGGTCCTGAAGTGCCGTGCGATAGAGCGACGCGACACTTATTGGATCTGATCCCGTTGCGACGTACCGCTGGGAAGACCCCGGAAGAACCCTTTCGGCTTCAATTCCCTGGGCGATACGAGCCGGATCAGGCTCTTGCGTAAGTATACTATCAGACTGAAAGCGGGGAGATCCCGTCATATTCTCACCTACCGGTGCGGTTAATGGGCATATGCCCAAATTAAACCGGTCCCTGTCCCAGCTAATGGAGACAGGGACCGGCTTTTATCAATTTAAATTGTGGAATTTAGAGCTTACGCTCTACCCGTTACTTACAGTGCAAGTCTGCAAACATCAGGGTCACATTCTCATTGACAATATTGTCGTTAGAGTTCTGTGTAATTCCAATATTTGTCAAAAGCGGTTGTTTGACAGTGAACTCAATGGGCTCAGTAGGGCAATTATCAGTTGCCTTACCGCCATGGAACGTCAATGCCAAACTTTTCTGAATCTTACAAACATCCCCGAACTTCTCATAAAAAGCACAAGGACTTCCCTGCGGACCCAACACTCGTCCAATAGTTAATTGGCCTTGTGCCCTGCCGCCAATGTAATACATCGGGGCCTGGTCACCATGCCCGCCACCGGCAACCCTATTTGCCTGGTTCATATCAAAAATACGGTTAACTTGCTGAGAAAACTGAATATTACAGTTAGTGACAATCCCTAAAGCTTGTCCGTCATCTGTAGTCATTCCGCCTTTTTGTGCGGAAAAAGTTCCCGCAGAAACTTGTCCGGCGGATTTAAATACTGGTCCTGCCATGATTGGCCTCCTACGTAGTAAGTCGTGGATTCATTCCAACGACGGTTGACTTAAAAGAGAAAAACAAAAGAGATCTCCTGGGGGGATTAAACCCCCCCAGGAGTCTCGTATTGAATCACACTATCAAGTGAAGTTCCAAGTTATTCAACGCGTACGGAACAGTCAACAACAACTTGGCAACATACCGGTCTTTGAAGATCGGGTGAACCTCGAAAGTTTCGAGTTCCGCGTCGATCAACTGACCACCAAGGTTGATAGTAAACCGTTCTGTTTGAAGTACAGTTACCAGAGTCGAGATACCCGTTCTGATGACTGCTTCCATGCTAGGCGTAACGTTTGTTACACCAATGAAAGGCTCGAAGTAATCCTTGAACCGGTAGCTGATCGAGTCAACATTCCGGGTAAGCATTTCTTCTCGCTGATTGATATCAGAGTAATTGCCCGTAGTAAGAGCCTGTCGAGAGAAGATATTCCCGTCAGGATCCTGGATAACAATCCAGGTACCAGACAATGCCATGGTATCCAGCTGAGACTTACTGAATCTGGCCGTGCGCTGCACGTCCGTGAATCCGTGAACTGCCAGCCGGGTCAAACCCTGGTGCGGCAAGACGCCGGAAGTTAAACCAGCCAACGCGGCGGCCAGGTGGTAACCTTCCTGAATCGTACCTGAGGATTCGATCTGGTCGGGCCAGACAGCCATAATACGGCGGCTGTTGAAGGCTCCCGCATCCTTGGCAATCTCCGCCGACTCTTCTGTAAGAGTCAGGTTACGCCAGATTTCAATCTTCGCCGGGGTACTAATAGGTACGCTAGGACCAGTCTTAACGAGCAGCTGCTCTTCGGACTGCACCTGATCAACAACGTACTCGCTGTAGGAGTAGTTACCGAACCCATCACCACTGTACTGAGCACGAATAATGTCGCCAGCACGGACGCCATTCGTAATGAACTTGCCGTTACCGGAAGCATTACGAACTTGCGTGTACTGAGTACCCGTGGACAACGGATCGTCCTCGAAGACTGCCAAGCATTCTTCGCCGTCAGTAGTCGTAGCCTGGGTATGACCAGAAACGTCTGATCCAGCACTTACCAGCGGAATCTTAGGAACACCAGCCAAGCTAAACCAAGCGGTACGCCAAAGACCCGCACTCTCTGTGGACATAGAGTTCACATGAGCCTGATACAGCCCCTGAACGGTGCCGTCCCGAGTCAAAGGAACCATAGCGTGAATATCATCACGACTCTGGGCCAACTCAAGCACCTCGTCCCAGTCGTCAGGGTCAACAGGATCAGTGACAGCGGTATAGAGAACCGGAGTACCGTTGTTGTTGGTAAGCGCCTTGTAAACGCCCCACTTCAACGGATTATCTGGAGTCAAGGAACCAGGAATGTCATCAATGTCACCCACATCAGTGATGCTATTAATGACATTGGCCTTAGCGACTTCCCACGCACGGTAAGTTACATACATCTTACCGTACAAGCACCCAGCACAACTAAACACATCCAAAGGAAGTGCCACACCCTCGTCAGTCCAGCTATCATCATAAGCGATGATACCGTTCTCGACGGTGATCTGAGTTGCACTTTCCTGGAAGTTAGTAACCGGAGCATAACCAGTCCGATTTCTAGCGACTTCCAAAAGGGGATTGCGAATGTACAACTCAATTCCAACCTCTTGAGTATTCGCTAACGTATCGCCGAGGTTATCAGCAAGCTCAATAATCCGCATAGGACCGGCTTTTACACCCACAACAGGAATGTAATAACGGTCACCCTTGTTAAGACCAAGATGGTCAAATTGAATGGTAACCGTTTGGGTACCGATCGTAACGTTAGTAGCAGCATTGGAAACAGTGTGAGGACCGCTCTGGTCAACGCCATTCGACGTAGTAACCATAATCTGCGGCTTAACTGTATCAGCGTACAAACCACCACGAGAAACCTCGACGATGTACGTCGTGTCGTTTGACGACGTATAAGACACTACACCAGATGTCGGGTCCGGAGAGTCCCAGGTCATGTTGACCGCAACTGTCCAGGATTGACCAGCAATCAGGTCATTATCCGTGACATCGTCATTGTCCGCCGAAAGCGAGCAAGCAGCGGTGTCATCATCAGCAAACGTAACACCAAGGCCACGAGTACCAATTGCCGTCTTAGCACCATTAGCAGCAGGAACGACATCAGAGGCGTCATCCGTACCACTGGCGGAAAGAACACGAAGGCGGCCCGTAGTAAAATCACCACCGGTTGAACTGTCAGTAACAGTCACAGTGTAGGTTTCACTGACGTATCCGTCACCAATCCCGCTATACAACGCATCAGCAGCAGCTGTCACGCAGTTGTCAGGACCTGCTACCTTAGTTACCGTCTGGGCGGCGGTCTGATCAGCCGGGTTGTTTGCATCCTTTGTTGCTGCCGAAACCACAGCAGCAACGTCTTCAGCAATAACGTCTTTGACAGACGTCCACAGAACAACAGGATCAAGACCCGCTGGAACTGCACGGACGCGAACAACATCACCCAACTGCACGTCACGATCATATAACGTTGCAGCGCGGGGATAAGAAGCCCCATTAGCAGCAAAATTGTAAGAAGCCGAAGAAATCCGGTTGTTATAGTTTGCAACTTTATTAACCAGATTACCCGAGCTAAGCGGATCATCTAAATATTTCAGCAGGGCGTTTTCAATGTACAACTTCGTATAAGTTGTATCGACAAGCGCACCAGCTGGGCGGTTAGGCCAGGAGAAAGTTTCGTCAACTGCGTTATCGTAATAACCCAGGAAACCCTTTTCTTTCTCGTCAGCATCAGTTGTACGAGTTAAATAAGCATTTCCACCTGCAATGTAGGCCGAAAGCGGGTTGGCCGCCACCGCCGGGGAAATTGTAAAGTCTTGGAACACCAAGACCTGGGGAAGAACATAAGTAGCCATATCGGATGGTCTCCATACCTTTTATGTGTCGTGATTAAGATTCATTTGGAGTCAAGTTTTGTACAACTTGACGAAGGGGAAGGGATTCCAGATGGAGGTCCCATTGTTTGTTGTATACCCATCCAACTGTTATAGGAATTACGTAGTTTTCGGATGCTTCCTCTAACTCGCTGATGGCCCCTACTTCCGTCACTTGAAAATCCATAAGTGACAAATATAGGCGTATTGCAGGAGAGAACATGGTTAGTTCGTCTACTACTTCTGACGCCAAGATTTCACAACTTGCACCCGTTCCATGGATGCAGAAAATGGTATGACTACCCACCCAGTTAACTGTGTGGCGGCTTATCGCACCTCTTTCGTTTTTATATAGGTCACCTGATGTGCCCAAACCTAACACCTCGTCATTTATTCCTAAACGAGTCTGGCGATAGGCGTTTCGTTTGACCAATATCGCGGGTCTCTTTTCTACAAGATCACCGCGCCACCGATAAACGCTTTCAATTAATATACCTGAGTCCGCGCCCTCCTTCCATACGAATTGCTTTAAATCCTGTGCTCGTATATCGTCTATGGCCGAAAAATGCCGTATAAGCATATCCCTAAACAGGCCAGTCAATAAGAGTGGCTGCCACCCGTTTTCACATAAAGAATCGGGGGTAAAGTACGGAGACTGTGTGTCAACCGAATCTTTAGGTGTTGGAGGTGTTGTCGAACACCAGTCCTCTGGTGTGCTCATCAGTTACATACTTTCGATTATTAGAGGCATTTCCTACGGTTTGCGACATTAAGTTAGCCACTCGCAAAGGATCCACTTCATATTTTAAAGGATCCAGGCGAGAAATTAATGATGATTTTTTACTTCCTCTTTCCGCGATCGGATTTGACTCCCCTTTCCCGCTCCCTAGATACGGTACGGGAGGCTTAGAAGTGCGGGGAGAGGCCGCACGAGGCGCAGTAGACATAAATTGCGTAGGTAAATGAGGCATTAACAACTTCCCCCTAAAGCAACGTCCTGCTGCGGAATAGCAACAGTGTAGATAACGTCAGTATAGGGAGCCGGACGAAGTTCCACATTAGCAATTAACGGAACACCACGCATTTCAGCCGCGTTTTGGATACTTTGAACGTAATACCTATCGTCAGTCTCGCGACTTACCCACACATCTCGTTCTTGAAGTAACGGGAAATGCAACATCCGCCCGCTAACGACAATATCATTTACTGTGCCCCGCATACCTCGATCATCTATGTGCTTGCGGTGAGTACGGGGAGATAAATCAGCCCAGATACAGTCCATAGGGTAAAAGTACCCGCACTGTAGTCCCGTTCCGTAACATTCCGTGCAGTCCGGATTTGTTACCTCATCCGTCTGAAGATCTAAGCACTTGGTACACTTCACTCCGGTTACCATTCTTTTCAGAAGATACCCGTCCTGGCTTGTGTACCGATACCGCAATCTCTCTTTACGTACGATCTCGCGGGCAATCCGCCAATCTCGCTGGTCTAGAATTCCCTTCTTAGCTACGGGATCAGACCAGTAAGTACCAGCATTCGTTGTTAGCTTGACACGATAGTGCGTATATTGCGTTTTACCGTAAACACGCTTAGTGCCGTCAATGGCGTAATACGTATTCTCAATAGCAACCCCAACGTCTTCCCAATCGTTGGCCTGAGGATCGCCGGATTGACCCACCTGGAGCTGGAATGTGTAAGGAAGGGCATCCGCAAAGGTATTGCGTAACGTCCAGCAAACACGCGTACCGCCCCGTATAAGATAACTGACATGCACCATGTCAAATACAGACTGACATGCTGGAGGACAGTTATCTTGACATGTAGCAGTATCCCAGGCGCTCGGTGGGGTTGTACTCATTCATTAGCCTCATCTAAATCAAACGTCGACACGCACGAAAATACCTGGTCGGCCAATTCAGCAGATATAGGCGACATTCTTGTTTGCCAGTATCGACTATCTAGCAACCTAACTGTTTCATCCTGAGGAGTACTGGTTGCAAAAAAATCATCAGAAGCAAATGACGTGGTAATTGTAAAATGATATTCTCCGGACTTCATGCTAAGGCCCTACTTAAAACATACCGCTATAATTTGACGTCACAGTACCAGAAAAGCCCGCGATATTAATTTCAACTTTCTTGGCCTGAACCATGTTTCGAAAATCTTGCATCATTAAATTAGCATACTCCTCGTATGCTCTGGCTTTATTCTTGTCGTCAACTGCGACACCCCCGGCGTTATACGCAAGGTGATTTCTCCGATAGTTAGCCGCAGCTATTTGCAACAAGTATGCTTGAATACCCTTCAACCATAATTCCCGGAAAGGAAATGTTTTAGTTGTGTGTTGTCCAATAGGGGGAGGAGTTTCATTCCAGAATTGAAGAGGACGCAAAACTGCTTGTGTAATCTCTGCGGCATCAAATTC
>Ga0310344_10003794_pt1 | contig 11232 bp, 10 predicted proteins | sample HC15DNA20200_MG_FD_203801 | JGI IMG/M metagenome (GOLD analysis project Ga0310344, IMG submission 203801) | Marine microbial communities from station ALOHA, North Pacific Subtropical Gyre - HC15-DNA-20-200_MG | ecosystem: Environmental > Aquatic > Marine > Oceanic | place: Pacific Ocean: North... | reverse complement strand
GAGCTTATCATTCAGCAACACATTTACTTCACGAAGCTTTGAGAAGAACACTTGGTAAGCATGTCACTCAAAAAGGATCCCTAGTTAGTTCTGAAAAACTTAGGTTTGATTTCAGTCACAACAAACCTATAGAAAAAAAAGAAATTGAAAAAATAGAAAGTTACGTTAACGATATGGTTAATACTGCAGCTGATGTTAAAACTAGAATAATGACACCAAAAGAAGCTGTAGAAAAAGGCGCTTTAGCTATGTTTGGTGAGAAATATGGAGAAGAGGTCAGAGTTTTGTCTATGGGTAAAGAAAATGGAGGTTATTTTTCCACTGAACTTTGTGGAGGTACTCACGTTAAAAATACAAAAGATATAGGTAAGTTTAAAATAATAAACCAATCATCTATTGCAGCAGGTGTTAGGAGGGTAGAAGCTCTAAGAGATAAACAATTAGAACTCTATGAAAAATCTTTAATAAAAGACAAAACTTCTAAAGACAAAACTTTAAAAGATCAAATAGATTTAATTAAAAAAGAGTTAAGAAAATATAAAGTCAAACCAGATTACGAAGAAAATCTGGAGTTATCTGAAAACATTAAAAAACTTAATAAACAATTAGAAAAAATTAAAATTCAAAATATCATTAAAGATAAAAACAAAAATATTATTAAAGATAAAAAAGTGGATTCTTTTACTTTAAGGTATCAAGTTCTTACAGATTTCCCCCCAAAAGAATTGAGAGGTATAATAGATTTAAGCAAAAAAGATATTAAAAAAGGTATCATAGTTGCATTTTCTACTTTTGAAGAAAAAGTTGGTGTTGCGGTAGGCGTTACAAATGAATTGGTTAAAAAATATGATGCCGTAGAACTAGTAAAAATTGCTTCTGAAATTCTTGGTGGCAAGGGCGGCGGAGGTAGAAAAGATTTTGCGCAAGCGGGTGGATCTAATAAAGATAAGATTGAAGAGGCTTTCAAAGTTTTAAGTAAAAAAATTAATTAAGATTTCTTTTTAAATTAACATCTAATACTTCTAGAAACTGATTTGTAGTAAGGTATTTTTGATCTTTTCCGATTAACATTGCTAGATCTTTTGTCATAGAACCATTCTCAACAGTTTGTATACAAACTTTTTCTAAAGTTTTTACAAACTTTTTTAATTCATCATTACTGTCTAGTTTTCCTCTATGATACAAACCTCTTGCCCAAGCAAAAATTGAAGCTATAGGATTTGTTGATGTTTCTTTGCCCTGTTGATGTAATCTGTAATGTCGAGTTACAGTACCATGAGCAGCTTCAGATTCTATAGTTTTACCATCAGGCGATAACAGAACACTTGTCATAAGGCCTAAAGAGCCAAATCCCTGAGCAATTGTATCAGATTGTACGTCTCCATCATAATTTTTACATGCCCATATGTAATTTCCGTTCCATTTCATTGCGCAAGCGACCATATCGTCTATTAATCTATGTTCATAAGTTATTTTTCTTTCTTTAAATTTTTTTTCAAATTCTTTTTCATAAACTTCTTGAAATAAATCTTTAAACCTACCATCGTATTTTTTTAAAATTGTATTTTTAGTAGAAAGGTAAACAGGCCATTTTCTATTTAATCCATAATTCATACAAGCTCTGGCAAAGTCTTTAATAGATTGATCTAAGTTGTACATAGATAAAGCGACTCCAGGTCCACTGAAATTAAAAACTTCAAATTCTTTTTTTTCTTTTCCATCTTCTGAAGTCCATTTTATTTCTAATTTTCCTTTTCCTGGAACTTTAAAATCTGTTGCCCTATATTGATCACCAAATGCGTGTCTTCCAATAACAATTGGGTTAGTCCAACTAGGAACAAGTTTTGGAATATTTTTGCAAATTATTGGTTCTCTAAAAACTGTTCCTCCTAAAATATTTCTAATAGTACCATTTGGAGATCTCCACATTTTTTTCAAGCTAAATTCTTTTACACGATTTTCGTCAGGAGTAATTGTTGCACACTTTATACCTACACCAACTTTTTTTATTGCATTAGCACAATCTATAGTTACTTTGTCAGACGTTTTATCTCTATTTTTTATACCTAGGTCGTAATATTTGATGTCTATGTCTAAATAAGGCAGAATTAATTTTTTTTTGATAAAATCCCATATTATTCGGGTCATTTCATCTCCATCAAGCTCAACTACTGGGTTTTTTACTTTAATTTTCGCCATTATATTTTAATTTTATCAATTGAATTAAATTACTTAATATACATATTAACGTAAAATTACAAAACATATAGATATGATAGATATTTTGTTTCCAAAGTTACACAAAGAAGGCTATAGGTTTTTAGCCATAGCTGCAGTCATTACATTTATTTTACTACTAATTTCTAATTTGTTTGGAATAATAAGTTTTGTTTTAACAATATGGGTGTATTACTTTTTCAGAGATCCTGAAAGATTTCCAATTAACGATGAAAATTATTTAATCAGTCCAGCGGATGGAGTGATTTCACAGATTACAGAAGTAAACGGCCCGCAAGAACTAGGTTTAGAAAATAAAAAATATACAAGAGTTAGTATTTTTATGAATGTTTTCGATTGCCATGTTAATAGAGTCCCTTCTTCAGGAAAAATTACACAAATATTTTACAAGCCAGGAGAATACTTAAATGCATCTTTAGATAAAGCTAGCGAGAAAAATGAAAGAAATTATGTTAAAATCATTAATAAAAATGGAGATGAATTAATTTTGGTACAAATAGCAGGTTTGATTGCTAGAAGAATTGTATGTGAAAAAAGAGAAAATGATGAAATTACACAGGGAGATAAATTTGGAATGATAAGATTTGGTAGTAGAGTTGATTTGTATTTCGAAAATTATGAGCTTATGGTCCAACTAAATCAAACGACAGTTGCTGGAGAAACTATAATAGCAAAGAAAAAGTAATAATATGATTGAAAATAAAAAGGAATTTAAATTAATTTCAAAAAAAAATCCAAAATCTCTTTTGCCAAATGCTTTAACTATTTTTGGTGTTTGCTTGGGCTTAAGTTCTATAAAATTTGCACTAGATACAAATTATGCGATGGCAGTTATTGCAATAGGATTTGCAGCAATACTTGATACTTTAGACGGCAGGGTTGCTAGATTAATTAAGGGAACATCAAAGGTTGGGAAAGAATTAGATTCCCTTACTGATGTTATTAGTTTTGGAGTAGCGCCAGGATTTATAATGTATTTTTGGACTTTAAATGAAACAGGGAAAATCGGATGGATGTTAGTCTTAATCTATACAGTATGCTGTGCTCTTCGTTTAGCAAGATTTAATTTAACTAATATAGATGAAAATGAGTCATGGAAAATAAATTTTTTTGAAGGAGTTCCATCACCAGCGGCTGCAGGTTTAGTTTTATTGCCATTGATATTAAGCTTAAGTGGATTAATCCAATTTGAAAACTATGCAGTTTTAAGTACAGTTATGATTTTAACTACTTCGATTTTAATGGTTAGTAAGATACCTACCTATTCTTTAAAAAGAATTTTAATTCCAAGACATTTAGCTATTTTTTTATTATTAGGTATAGGAATATATGTCAGTCTTTTGATTTTTTATACTTTTAAAACTCTATTTTTTAGTGGTCTGATATATATTATGTTAATTCCTATTAGCTACTTGCATTATAGAACTGAAAATAAGAAATCATATATTCCTCCTATAGAGGAAATAGACGAAGATGTTTTATAAAATTTTTTAAAACTTATATTAAATATTTGAGTAAAAATAAAATTTCAAAAAATTGGTTAAATAAGCAAAAAAGAGATTCTTTTTTTAAACAATCAAAAATCCAAGGATATAGATCAAGATCAGCTTTTAAGCTAATAGAAATCAATGATAAATATAAATTTTTAAAAAAAAATACAAATTTACTTGATCTAGGTTCAACACCCGGTGGATGGTCGCAGGTAGCTAGTAAAAAAATAACCAAAGGAAAAATTTTGGCGGTAGATATTAACCCAATGGAAGAAATTAATAATGTGAATTTTATACAAGGAGATTTATTTACCGATAAAACTATTAAAGATAAAGTTTCACTTTTTTTTAACGGAAAAATAGATGTGGTTATGTCAGATATAGCAGTAAACACTTCTGGCAATAAAGACTTAGATTCCTTTAGAACAGGCGATATTTGCTTACAAGCAATGGATTTGTCACTTGAATTATTACATGAAGATGGTGTTTTTTTATCAAAGCTATTTATGGGATCAATATTTATGTCTATTAATGAAAAAGCTAAAAAAAACTTTAAAAAAATTGTTAGATACAAACCATTATCAAGCAAAAAGGAATCTAAAGAAATTTATATTTATTGTAAAGGCCTAGTAAAAGTATGATACAAAACTTAAAGTTATTAAAAAATCAAATTTATATTTATGATAAAATTACTCCAATTGATTAAAACAATATTTATATGTTTTTTACTGATTTTAAATTTAAATTGCTATGCTGCAGCATCAGAATACTTTGAAAAAGGCAAGACATTGTTCAATGAAAAGAAGTTTGATAAATCAAAAATTCTTTTTGAAAGAGATTTAGTTTTTAATCCTAAAAGTGAAAAATCATATTTGTATTTAGCAAAAATTTTCGAATTAAATAAAAATGACAAGGAACAAGAAATTAATTTAAATAGTGTGCTTTTATTGAATCCACAAAATGATGAAGCTATTTATATGCTAACTTTGTTAAAAATTAAAAAATCTGACTATAATGAAGCTAAATCATTGATTGAAAAATTTAAAATAGTTTGCAAAAACTTTTGTAAAAAAAAGGATGAACTTGAAAAAAAATTTGAAAAAATAATTCCCGTAGATGCAAAAGATAACAGCTAATAAAATTGTATTAAAAAAAGGAAAACAGCCTATTACTTGTCTAACGGCTTATTCAAGTCCTATGGCTAAAATTTTAGATAAGTATTGTGATATTATTTTAGTTGGAGATTCTGTAAGCAATGTATTGTATGGGATGAAAAGTACCAAAGAAATGGATATTGAAACAATGATTTTGCATGCTAAAGCTGTAAAAAAAACAGCAAAAAGAAGTTTAGTAGTTTTTGATATGCCTTACAAAACATACATAAATAAATTTATTGCATATAAAAATGCGAAAAAAATAATTCGATTAACAAAGTGTGATGCAGTTAAATTAGAAGGTGGTAAAAATATATGCAATATAATCATGTATCTTGTCAAAAAAGGTATTAAGGTCATGGGCCACGTTGGATTATTACCTCAATCAACAAATCAATTTAAATTAAAGGGAAGAAATTCTATAGAAAAGAAAAAAATTTTAGCAGATGCTATTGCTCTTTCTAAAGCAGGAGTTTTTTCTATAGTAATTGAGTGTGTGGTTGAAAATTTAGCAAAAAGAATAACAAATATAGTAAAAGTTCCTACTATAGGTATAGGAGCATCAAAGTACTGCGATGGTCAAATTCTTGTAACAGATGATATTATTGGATTAAGCGACTTTCGACCAAGATTTGTAAAAAAGTATTCTGATATAAAAAAAGTTATAGAAAAAAGTGTTAAAAATTACTGTTCTGATGTAAAAAAAAAGAAATTTCCATCTAATTTAAATGTTTATAAATTTTAATAGGATAGTTAAATGAACGATGATTTATTGCAAACACAGTACGATGTAACAAAAAAATCTAAATACAGAATTTTTTATGAAAAAAATAAAATTTTAATTATTACTACCGCGCTAATTATACTAATTAGTATTGGATCAACTTTTTTATATTTAAATTTAAAAGAAAAGAAAAAAATGCTTTTGTCTGAAAACTATATTACAGCAATTTATCACATAAAAAATAAAAACAAAAATCAAGCAAAAGAAGTTTTAGAAGAAATAGTTTATGCTGAAGACAAAACTTATTCTGTCTTATCATTATTTTTAATAATAAATGAAAATTTAATAAATGATAAAGAAAAAATATCTAGTTTATTTAATCATATATTGGAAAATAATAATTTTGATAAAGAAATAGAAAATTTGATTGTCTTAAAAAAAGCTATATTTGAATCTGACTATGTAGACGAGTCAGAATTGTTGGAGTTGACAAAACCTATCATAAATAGCGATTCTTTATGGAAACCACACGCTTTATTACTGCTTGGTAATTATTATTTTTTCAAAGATGAGCATGTAAAATCTAGACAAATGTATAATACAATTTTAACAATAAAAAATTTGCAACAAGATATTTATAATCAAACAGTATCCCAGCTATCCTTAATTGCTAATGAATAATTATTACAAATACCCAATTTTACTTCTATTAATTTCATTATTTTTGGGTTGTTCTTTTGATAAAAAAACAGGGATTTGGGATGGAGATGAAAAAAGAAAGATTTTAGCTAAATCTGGAAAACAAAAAAATAAAAACATAGTTAAAATTTATAGTAGCGACGAGGAAATTTATGAAGAAGAAATAATAGCTACTAAGAGTATAATTTTAACAAAACCAAAAAAAAATTTGTTTTGGAAAAGTTCAAATCTAAATTTACAAAATCATACTGGTAATCTTTATCTAGGCGAATTAAATAATAGATTTCTTAAGAAAAAATTTGGCAAAAATAAATTTTCCATTTCAAAAATTCTTTCTTCACCTTTAACTTATAATGATAACATAATTCTTTTTGATGATTTGGGTACTATTTTTAAAATGAGTTTAAAAGGGAAGATTAAATGGAAAAAAAATATTTATAAGAAAGTTTACAAAAAAATATATAAGAATTTAACTTTTTTCATTTTTGGTAATCAACTTTATGTTGCAGATAATATAGGGATGATTTATTCAATGAATTTAGATGATGGTAATGTAACTTGGATCAAAAATCATGGAATTCCAATTAAATCAAACATTAAAATTTTTGATAATAAAATTTATTTTATTAATCAAGAAAATACTCTTGTTTGTCTTGATACTAAAGATGGTTCTAAAATTTGGGATGTTAGAACTACAACATCTTTCATTAAATCACAAAACTTATTAGGATTTGCAATTTCTAAAGAGGGAAAACTAGTTATGGTTAACTCTTCTGGGGATTTGTTAAAGATAGATTTAGGAAGTGGTGGTATAGAGTGGTCTCTTAACCCAACAAGCTTCTATTTTGCACAAGATACCGATTTTTTTTCTACAACTGATATTTTAATAAATAAAAATGAGATTTTTTATTCTACCTCATCTTCTACATTTTCAATTAATTTATTCAATGGATATGTAAATTGGGAAAAAAAAATAGTTTCGAAAATGATTCCTATCGCTGATGGAAATAATGTTTTTTTAGTATCAAAAAACGGCTACTTCGTAAATCTGGATAGAGTTTCTGGTGAAGTTATATGGTCTACAAATTTATTAAAAAATTTAAAAGAAAATAAACGAAATACAGAAATAACAGGATTCATTTTGGGTAATAATAGAATTTATGTAACCACATTGAGCGGTTATTTAATTTCTGCTTCAGCTAATTCAGGAAAATTAGAAAATTTTATAAAGATTGGTGATAATATTACAACTTCGCCAATTATAAGCAATGGAGCATTATTTATTTTAACTGAAGATTCTAAGATATTAGGATTTAGTTAATTTTTGGATGACATAAAAGATACATGGCTATCAACAAAATTTTTGTCTAACACGTCTATAGGTTTAATAGGATAATCTCCCGTAAAACAGTGATCTGTAAATTGAGGATAAGAAGAATTTCTTTTTTTAAATCCCATGGATTTATACAAACCTTCAACTGATAAAAACTTTAATGTTTTTGCGTTTATAAATTTTCTCATTTTTTCAAGATCAAATCTTGACGCCAGCAATTCATTTTTGTCTGGAGTATCAACGCCATAATAATCAGGAAATTTAATAGGCGGAGAAGCTACTCTTAGGTGAACTTCCTTTGCTCCAGATTCATATAACATTTTAATTATTTTTTCCGAAGTGGTGCCTCTAACCAAGGAATCGTCAATTAGAATTAAGGATTTATTTTTTATTAAAGTCTTGTTTATGCTGTGTTTTAATTTAACCCCTAAACTTCTTATTTGTTGGGTTGGTTCTATAAAAGTCCTACCAACGTAATGGTTTCTAATAATACCCAATTCAACATTTTTTTTTATTTGTTCTGCATATCCAATAGCGGCTGGAACACCAGAGTCTGGCACTGGAATAACCAAATCCGAATCAATGTGAGTCTCTTTTGCTAATTCAGCGCCTAATTTTTTTCTGTATTCATATACACTGACGTTATCTATTATACTGTCAGGTCTAGAAAAATATATATATTCAAAAATACATGGTCGTTCTTTTATTTTAGGAAATGGTTTTATGCTTTGTAAGCCATTTTCAGAAACAACAACTATTTCTCCATTTTCCACTTTTCTTACAAAATCAGCACCTATTATATCTAAAGCACAAGTTTCTGATGCAAAAATATATGATTTATTAAGCTTACCTATAACCAAAGGTCTAATTCCGTATGGATCTCTTATACCTATCAGTTTTTTGTTTATTAAAATAGTTAAAGCGTATCCTCCCTGTATTTGAAAAAGTGATTCAATTATTTTATCTATTACTTCAAGTCTTTTAGATTTTGCAATTAGTTGTACAATTGTTTCTGTATCAGAAGTTGTTTGAAAAATAGAACCATTTTTTACTAAGTTTTTTCTTAAGTAAAGAGCATTACTTAAATTCCCGTTATGAGCTATACTTATACCACCAGTATGAAGATCAGCAAAAAAAGGTTGAACGTTTTTAATTAAATTATTTCCTGCTGTAGAATAACGATTGTGTCCAATAGCACAGTTTCCTGGTAATTTTTCTAAAATTTTTCCTTTGGTAAAGTTGTCACCAACCAAACCAAGTTTTTTTTCTGAATAAAAGTTTTTTCCATCAAAGGTAACAATACCACAGCCTTCTTGTCCTCTATGTTGTAAAGCATGTAATCCTAAAGCAGTTAAAGCTGCAGCGTCTTTATTGTTATAAATGCCAAAAACTCCACATTCTTCTTTTAGTCTTCCCATTTAAATTTTTTCTAATTTTTCTTCAGTTTGGTCGTAATAATCTTTGCTATTTGGAAACTCATCAACCAAAAACTCACTACCTTTATATATTATTTCAAAAGAATAAGTACCTTCGGTTTCAATCGGCCAATTTTTATGTGGATAAAACCAGTTAAACAATGAAAAAACACATACACAAATTACATAACCTTTAAAAATTCCAAAAAGTAAACCAAAAATTTTATCTACCGAGCCAAGCCCTGTATACGTAACAGCCTTACCAATAGCTTTACCTATATTTATTATTACAAATAGTGAAAGTATGTAAATAAAAATTCCTAAACCAATATCAGTAATAAATCTGGATTCTATGTAATCTTGTATCCAAGGATTTAATTTCGGCACCAATATGATCGTTATTACTAAGGCAAGCAACCACTTTGAAAAGGATAATAAACTCATCATAAATCCTTTAGCAGCAGATTGCGCCATTGAATAAACAACAATTAAAAAAACAATAAGATCAAATGCCGAAATGCTATTTTGTATTGATTCTATTATGTCAGGCATTTCCAAAAGGTTTTACTACTAAAATAAGTTTTGGCAATAGAGTTAAAACTGAAATCATGGCTAGAAGCATAGCAATTCCAGTAAAAATTCCAAAATAAATTGTTGGTATAAAATTTGAAAGCACAAGGATAGAAAAACCAAAAACAATTGTTATAGAAGTATTAAGTATTGCTACACCCACTGTATCATGGCATTTCTCTAAAGTTTTATTATAGTTTTTAATTTTTTTAAATTCTTCTTTAAATCTATAGATATAATGTATGCTGTTATCAACTGCGATTCCTATAGTAATAGCGGCTATAGTTATCGTCATCATATCTAAAGGTATTCCAAGTAGACCTATAATACCTAAAATTAAAAAGGCAGCCATAAAATTTGGTACTACACCAATTAAAGATAAAGTTATATTTCTAAATAAAATTAGGAACATTAAAGTAATGCCAGCCATCACAACACCAAGTGTTAATATTTGTGATTTAAATAAACTTTGAAGGAGGTTATTAAATAAAATAAGTACGCCAGCTAGTTTAAATTCGTTACTATTTAAACCCAATTGATTTTCTAAATCATAGTTTATTTTTTTTATTAATTCATTTCTTCTAAGATCTTCCTTGGAATCTAAGACTCGTAGGCTGATTCTTGCTTCATTGTTTTTTATAGAAATATAAGGATCAATTATTTCTTTTTTTATTGAATCGGGTATTTTAGTATATAAAACTCCCAATTCTAACCCTTCCAATCTTTTTCCATCATTTAGATCTTCAGCAACCCGTACCATAGATGCAAATGATATAACTTTGCCTACTGCGTTCAAATTATCTAAATAATCATGAACTTGAGTAATTTTATCTATTTTATTTCTTGTAAACCAATATTTTGCTTCATCTTTTTCCTCATTATCCCAATCATCGAAGTCGTCATCACTTTTCTCTATCTTTTTTTTCTCAGGAAATTTAACTATTACATCAAGAGGAGTTGTTCCTCCAAGTTTATCGTCAATTAATTTCATTCCTTTATAAATCTCAGTTTCTTTATCAAAATAATTAATAAAACTGTTCTCCACTTCAAGTTTTGTGATACCAACAATACTTATTGTAATGACTATAAATGCTGAAACGAAAATAGTTTTAGTATTTTTTTGAGCGACTCTACTTAAAAAAGAAGTAATTATAGATTTTTTTTCATCTTTATAATTTTTATTTTCTTTGCTTAAAATGTTTAAAATTGCGGGCAGTAAAGTAAAAGTTATAGTTAGAGATACTAATAAACCTACAGTCATCATCCAACCAAAGTCTATAATGGGTTTTATGTCACTAAATATAAGTGATAGGAAAGCACAAATGGTAGTAAGCACTGTATAAAGTATAGGCCAAAACATTTTTTCAGCAGTCCAGAGTATTGCAGCAGAATTAGAAGTGTTTGGATTTTCTTTCTTAAATTGTAGATATCTAACACTCATATGTATATTCATAGCCATAGTTAATATAAGCATTAGCGCTATGAAATTTGAAGATATTACCGTTACTTTCCAGCCAACTAGTCCTAAAAGACCAACCATTATAAGAACTGAAAAAAAACAACTTAAAAGAGGAATAAATACCCAAATCAAACTTCTAAAAACAAACCA
>Ga0310344_10003793_pt1 | contig 11232 bp, 20 predicted proteins | sample HC15DNA20200_MG_FD_203801 | JGI IMG/M metagenome (GOLD analysis project Ga0310344, IMG submission 203801) | Marine microbial communities from station ALOHA, North Pacific Subtropical Gyre - HC15-DNA-20-200_MG | ecosystem: Environmental > Aquatic > Marine > Oceanic | place: Pacific Ocean: North... | reverse complement strand
ACAACGATGCCATCGGAAACACCGAGCGGTAATTACACAGCAGTTGTAGATACCATTGCAGCGACTAGCACAATGGGAGCTAAAGAAGTTTATCGGCTGCTCGTTATGCCAACAGCGGACACACTTCCACGTGTCGGTATACCAGAACAATCTTCTCCACCGGCTCGCGCATTGATGCGTCACTTCGCACCCGGCGCACAAGGCAGTAATGTATTTATAGTCAATGGCTCGACTGTGCAAACATATTTACCAGCAGACTGGGCGACAGTTACTCGCTGGATTTATGGTGGACATGAAAGCCCCCGTGACTTAACACAATCAGAAGAAACCGTACTCGTAGGAGCCGGTTACTCATTCAGAGTAGGACCAGAATAGTGCCAATTTATTGTTACCGATGTCTTGATTGTGGGTTGACCCACGAGATCCGTCATGGGTTTGATGAAACGCATGACGGTGTTTGCGATACGTGCAAGGGTACTCTTCGTAAATACTTCGGTGAAGTGCATATCGCTGCGTCAGCTACACCGACAAGAGGTATGCACGATGGAAAAGCGATCGATTGGTCTGGGAGTAAAGTTAAAGAAAGAGAGAAAGAAAGGGATATGGCAGCCTACAAGCGCCTCAGATCTGAAGGTATTCAGCCGAAGAGCATTGATGGCGCTGCCAAAATGGAACGAGAAGCTCTGACTCCTCACGAAATTAAAGCCGGGACTCTTCTCCAAGGGCCGAAGTCAGAAAAGAAACGCAAAGAACGTGCCCTTAACGACGTTCTCGGGAGCACATAATGACTGCACAAACATGGATTGACGAAACAAGAGACATGCTTTTATCAGGCTATGTCGAAGAACTCCTACTTGTCACTTCCCCAGTTATTTCAAATGCTACAGGTACAGCATTCACGATTAGCGAAGCAGCTAATTCAGGAATTGTTAAAGGTATCATAATCGAAATCAACGAAGAACTAATGTACGTCACGTCGGTTGATGGCACAACTGTCAACGTAATCCGTGGCTACGGTGGCTCGATCGCTTCTCCTACCGGACATGCAGTTGATTCTTTAGTTCGTGTTTCTCCTAAGTTCCCTACCCATCGGATTATTGATGCAATCAATCACGATTTGCGTGATCTTTCTGCCCCTGATTCTGGTTTATTTCAAATCAAAACAACAAGTTTCACATACAACGCAGCGATCGATGGCTACGATCTCGCAGGGCTCACAAGCGAAGAAGTCCAATCAATTTACTCAGTCACCTACGCACAAGTAGGAGTAGAAGCAAGAGAACCAGAAGTTATCTCGTGGAAACTACGACGAAACAGAGACACAGCTTCGTTTAGCAGCGGTCTAGCACTCGTTCTTTATGGCACAGCATGGCCCGGAAGAAAAGTAACTGTAAGTTACAAGTCACCATTCACAAGTATCACTGATGGGTCTACAGCTTTATCCACAGTTGGGCTTCCTACAACGGCATACGATCTGCCACCTTTAGGTGCGGCTATGGCTTTGATGACGACACGACCGATACGCCGAGAGTTTCTTGATGCTGAAGGAACATCTCGAATGGCAGCAGAAGTTCCACCCGGAGCTATCGCTGCATCGTTTAGAGATTTGATTGGCCGACGAGAAGCACGCCTTCGTGCAGAAGCCGCTCGGTTGGCAACAATGTACCCACAAAACTTGAAGGAGAACTCAATCACCCATCCCGTTGGCAACTGGGGTCGTTACTGGTCGTGAGTTTTAACTCTGAATCTCTTCCTGTTGAACTGGATGGTGTCTCTTATTTAGTAGACACCACCCAATATCGGCGTACCACTGTCCCTGTTTCTCGTCAACAACGAGACAACAGTCGAGAAGCTGGCGAAAACACACTCGATACTACTGGTGCGTGGGTAAGATCCCAAAGCGATTGGTCTTACGGAGCAGGCCAACTTTATCTTGACAATGAAGACTCTGACCGTCGCCGCTTCTACTCTTCACAAGGCATAGATGTGTGGACTAAAGGTCAAATAACTTTACTCCCCATTACGGAAACTCCTTCAGGCACAAACACACCTACGTTCACAACTGGTGAAATTATTATTGAATCAGTTACCAATAGTTCTGGAACCGAATACTTGTATGTGGCCCAAGCCAACAAACTATTCTGGACAGCAAACCCCGGTGGTTCTTCACCTACATGGGACGCATCGGCAGGTATCACAGTAGGCGGCACAGTCACCAGCCTAACTAGTGATGGAACCAATGTTTACATTGGCTTTGATGGGGTTATTGTCGCAGAACAAACAGTGATCGGTAGTAGCTCAACTTCTGCGTTTGGAACACACGACCCTAATCTTCTCAAAATTGTTAGTGGACGTGTCATTGGTGCCGACGGTAACGCCATCTATGAACTCGACGCTGCCGGAGCTAAAGCAAGTTCTTCACTCGATTACTCGCTTCCATTAACTAGCAGCCAATGGGTATCGATAACCGCAGGCGCATCAGGTATTTTTGCGGCAGCTAACACAGACAACACTGGCAGCATCTATTACATAGGTGTCAACAACAGTGACGGTACACTTAATGTTCCCATCATGTCAGCGAGTGTTCCTCGTAATGAAACCATCAACGAAATCATGGCTTACGGTGGTGTACTCGGAGTGGCTACAAGCCTTGGATTTAGGCTGGGCTTGATAGACCAACAGTCAGGCTCGATAATCCTTGGACCTGCTATAGACACAGGCGGCGAAGCCTACTCGCTTGAAGCAGACAACAAATTCATGTGGTGGGGCACAGACTACGGCACTTGCTACCGGGCAGATCTATCCAAGTTCACCGATACTCTTGTCCCTGCTTACGCATCGGACTTAGTGTCAGCAGAATCAGCAACAGCTAGCGATCTCACGAAATCTTTAGCTCGAATAAACAACAGCGGTAGCCCTAAATTGTTTATGGGTATAAAAAGTTCTGGTGACGCAGTACTGCAACGTGAGCATTACAACAACGAACGAGTAGCTTCAGGCACACTCATCGCAGGTGAAATCACATGGTCAACTGTGGTACCAAAACTTTTACGATCCGGTGTCATCGACCTTGACAGATCCCAATTCGAGAATCTCAAAACAGATTACCGGGCAAGCGATACTGACTATGCGTCAAGCACAGACACCTACACTCTTGGCCCTGAAACCACGACACCAGTTGGCGGTATCACTTTGACCGCTAAGAACGGTGCTAACACAGCAGCAACTATCCCCTCTACTGGTTCTTTACAAACCGGCATCCCTCAAAGTTTTTCTTTCTCAGACAATATAGATACCGCAGTATCCTACGACCTGACAATTACTATTACTCGATCAGCAACTGACGCCACAAAAGCACCCGTCTGCCATGACTGGCAATGCACCGCAGTCGCAGTTCCACGGCGAATAGACGAAATCATTCTTCCTATAGTTCTCCGCCGCAATGTTCTTACTGCCCGGAACTCCGGTGCACCTGTTCGCCTAGCTGCTGGCGATACTTTTACTAAACTCCGCTCCCTCATGGAAGCTGGTAAAGCTCTTACTTATAAAGAAGGTGACCGTTCTGAAAGCATCACAATAGAACGATTGGAGATGCAACCAGAACGACTATCCGACGACGGTAGCTGGTGGGAAGGTAGCCTCGTAGCACGGCTTCTAACAGTTCCGACTTGATAAGTGGGGGAGATGGCTAAAGTTCTTTTCTTTGATATAGAAACTGCCCCGAACATGTCATACGTCTGGGGTCAATGGCAACAAGATGTCATCGACCACGTAAGAGAATGGTATGTACTTTGTTTCTCATATAAGTGGGAAGATAAAAAACAGACCCACGTTGTTTCAATCGACGACTTCGATCTTTACAAAAAAGATTCCGAGAATGATTTCGAAGTTGCCAAAAAACTTTGGGAACTACTCGACGAAGCAGACATAGTGATAGGCCATAACTCAGATGCATTCGACATAAAGAAAGCTAATGCCAGGTTTGCTTACCACAATCTAGGTCCGACTAGTCACTACCAAACAGTGGACACATTAAAGATTGCACGTAAATATTTTAAATTCAATAGCAACAGACTCGGGCATCTTGGAGAACACCTTGGGCTCGGAGGGAAAGAAGTTACAGGAGGATTTCAAACATGGGCAGGTTGTATGAAGGGTGACGCAAAAGCGTGGGCGACTATGAAGAAATATGCGAAGCAGGACGTTGATCTTCTCGTCGATGTATACGAACGGTTACGTCCTTGGGCTACCAATCACCCCAATAGAAACGTGATCGACGCAACTTCACATGCATGTCCGACGTGCGGCAGCAATAAGCTGCAAAAGCGTGGTAACCGGCGGACTCGGACAATGACATACCGTCAACTTCAATGCTTGCGGTGCCGGTCTTATTGCAGGGAGAGAATAGCTTTAGTGGCCACTCGCCCCGAAGTGGTTTAGTCATAGTTGTATCGTGGACGTAAGACCCGTTCCGGGTCGTCCATCATAATACGTGCTTTACATTTCTTGCATCGACATTCGCCAACAACGTACTTGGCTATTGTCCCATGCTTTTTGAAATCACTTTTGTCCCATCGAATGTGACCAAGGTCATCTACGAACATTAGTAATCTTCAGGATTACTAGCATCTCGTTTGATAGTTTCAGCTATGCGATCAGCTTCTTCTCTATTAAGAACCCATTCACGTATAGCTCTATCGCAGATTACTGCATACCCTTTGACTGTCGGTCCTCCTACAATTCGAGCAGGAATTTCTTCGACTGAAATATCCATCGCTTTTCTCCAATCACGATGCCATATTTATTTTATCACTAACCGTGGTAAAAAGGGCAGGATACCGGGGTAGAAAGGAGAAGACCCCCGGTATCCCATCACCGATAACGACATCGGCTAGCCCTTAAAGTTCAATGTTTCTCTGAGTTCTCGTAACCTTCGCACATTTTCTTCACGTGGCAGGTACTCACGTTCGATGGCTTTGATTTGCATTGTATCTCGACGCAAAGTTGCGTCATAAACTTCCTTAAATTCTGATACGGCAGGCCAATAAGGATGGTCTTTAACTAACTGATTCAAACATTTAGTTACGACTGCATGTTGCAAGCTCAGTAATGATGTGTGCCAAAGTTTGAGTGTTCCTTCGGGCACACTTTTAGAATGCCACCACAACTGAGACATCAACAATAATACTTCGTCAGCTTCGTCATCATTCATGTAACGAGGGCTCCTCTAATTTCATTATCCATGTAGGCGTTGGCATAAAATGTTCTGCATAATCAGCAGCAGAATCGAACCCATTGAACGGCCCATGTATTTCGTAGCCTTCGCTTAGGTTACCTATGACTACAACACGGGGATCTGTTAGTTCTGGATTCTCTCCCCATCGATCATAGTTGAGGATGACTTCGATACTCATAGCCCTCTGGCCTCCAGTATTTGTCCTCTAGTAAATGCATCATGTTCCACCACTGGAGTGTCACGTTTCGTAGCCTTTCGTTTTGTTACTCGGTCCTTTTCATGGTGTATCCGCCATGCATCTCGGCACTTAGAACATCGACAACCATTCGAGTAATTATTTGCAGAGGGTTTCCCCTTACAACCGTATCTCACCCTTTCTTTCCTTTCTCAGTTTCAATATACGTTTACCTAACGTCCCATACTTTTCTTCCTGCTCTTGTTTCTGTTTCCTTAATGCTGTTTCAAAAGCAGACTCAGTGAATGCCCATGTCACATCTAATGCCGAATAACAATCTTCCAATGTCCACCCGGCGTTGATAGCTAATTCAACTATGTGTCTGATGCGAACTGGTTTCACCAGCGGTTTTGTTTCTTGGGTTTTCCACCATGCGTTCAGCATTTCACTTGTGTTAGTGAAAGCTGGTGCTTGTGTGACCTTCAGTTGGATTAATTCCCCCATCTATTCGTTCCTTAATAAGTTGTGCAAAGTTATGTAATTCCATGACGACATAGGCTCCACCTGTTCCGAAGTTTCGGCGCTTAACCAAAGCGGCAGCGAACTTTGCTTCAGCATTTATTCGTTCTTGCTCTGTCTCTTTCATTATCTGAGACAAAGAAGATAAAGCGTCCTTCCTGTTTTTGCATTCGAACACAAACTCAGGAAGGTCAAGACATTTTATATCGCCTACATCTTTAGTACCGACAAGAGGCAGCCGCATAAATTCATGTTTAGTGTAGCTCTGCAAGAACCGAACGCATTCAGTTTCCCATGCAGTCCCTTTTTGTTTTGATTTACTCATAGAATTTAATCGTCCGGTAAATACGTTTCTCTATTTTCTTCCATAAAGAAAAGTTGCATTCCATTTTGAATCAAGAAAGATCTTGCTTGTTGCAATTTATTATTTTGATCCATGTTGTATCCGGCTGGATGGTTCTCGAATTCTTCAACCATCTTCATTGCTTCGTAATCAAATTGATTAGCAAAATCTTTAGGCACAACTACTGAAAGAATAGTTACATCGTCATTCAATATTGGTATAAGAATGCTGTGTTCATCCACTAGAAAGGCTCCGTATCATCCTCGATTGCGAACCCTTTTTGCACAGTCGAAACTGCGTGTTCCTGTACCGTATCACTCCGAGAACCCCTCGGTTCCCATCTCCATGAAGGACCAGCATCATCGGCATACAACCGTAACTTCTTAACAGTTTTGCCTTCCTTGCTAGTCCATTCATCTTCCTTCATGCGTCCCTTAACTATGACTCGTTCGCCTTTAGGTAGCTCTGACATTCGTTCAGCTAATGTATTGAAACATTTAACATCGAACCAATGCGTAGCCTTAGTGTCATCCCGGCCCGTTGTTACAGCCACAGAAAACATTACGTTAGCTGTCCCTTGTTTAGAGAACCGTAGCTCGGGTGCCTGTCCTATATTTCCTGCAATGGTGATCTCACTCATTGTCTTCCTCTCTTTTATTGAGTATGTCAGCAAGAACGTAGTTCCCGTCTTGCTTATGCCAGAGATGTAGACCTAAGCCCAACCTCATGGCACACCTTTTAATACCGTCAGAAGCACAAGCCTTTAAACGTGCTCCATCTGTCTTCCAATTGTTCGGATTCTCGCACTCACCAACCTCTTGTATCGAGGTAGTTCGTCCATCAACATCAACAGTAAGAGTGCAGAGGCAACCAGTAAGAGTACCATCAGCATCCCTAACAACATCATCAATATGAAAATCATATGGCCCCAATATTCCTAATAAAAACTGTGTAACTATCCCGTGTGGCACATACACTGCTGCGAACTTGCCCGGTTTAGTTTCCACATACCGATCTGAAAATGGAGTAGCTAACTTAGATAGCTGACTCATAGTATTCTCCTTTTGTTTTAAGTATTTCGCTTACCGAATCTCCCATTGCGATTTCACATAGTGAACGATGGGAGCAATAGTTACATTCCCAAGGGAGTTCTTCATCATTCCAAAGAGCCCTGAGTCCTTCAGGTATTTCGTCAGTAGCTAAAGAAGTTCCAGCTTGTAACGCTTCTTCAGACATAACAAAGTTTGTGATCTGCCTTAACGTCGCACCACTCTGCTCGACAACATCGTCGATATCTATTATCCATTCAACCATGTCACCGGCACGGGCACTATCTTTCCACTTGCCCGGCGTAGCATCAGTACACACATAAATTATGTGAATGAAATTGTATTCCAATCCCATAGCATACGCAGCAGCTTGTAATAGATGTTCTTCTTTGGGACCGTCACGTCGAGCCATTCGAAACCCGTAGTTTCTCATGGTTTTTATTTCGATGACTACCCGTTGGCTGTTGTTATCTGTGTAGATACCATCAGTGTGACCTGATCTCATGTACTCCGGTAATGAAACAGGTACTTCAGCAATGAAATCTTTAAAGAGTTCACTTTGTTGCAGAGCACATTGGATTTGGTGATGCAACGTGTTACCAATTTCTCTAGCCACCAACCCATTGGCAGCATTGTCATAGTTCACTGTCGAAGCTGGTAGCTGGAGCCCATCGTAGATTTGTTTTCTGATGCATGATCCGACACTCGAAGCTCTAAGAAAAGACCCATCTGCTGTGGGTTTTATCTCATCAGCCATGCCGAGATCAGCTATAGCCCATCGAGCCATCTCTATCTCTTGCATAGTTACCTTTCTCGTATCAGTTTATCAGTTACCGTGGTTCATGTTGCCCGTCAGTATTCATTTCGGTAAAGATTTCTCCGCAACAAGCATCTCCGCCGTTGACAGTTTCGAACCAGAGATTGGCAGCGCTATCCCACGAAATACGGATACCACAATGTTTACAGGTAAAAGTTACTTGTCGCATTTTAATTTCCTCTCGCTTCATCTATCTTCTGGTCCCAGTACATAGACTCAGCGTTCTCTTTGGCTTGCAGCATTTCCTGGTACTCCTCATCATCAAGATCTGCATAAGGATCATCAGGTGGATCTATACAAAAGTATTCCATTATTGTTCCCACTTTTCTCCATCGACAGCCAAGATTTTTACCTCTCGTTGTTCACTAGCAGCGAATGTCCAATGGTCGTTGAACTCTGGTAGATCATCAGTCATACACATGTTGTGAACTAGATCAGCAGCTTCTTCGAGATCAGCTTGTTCTTCCTCGACTGTTACTAACCAATACAAAGTTTGTGCTACTTCAACTTCAAATGTCCGTGTCATCCTTCTCCTCCTAACTCTTGATCGGGAACATAACTATCATGCTCCCAATACTCGTAGTAATACTCAGGTGTGCTTCGCCATAGATACTGTGGACCTGCATGTCGTTCCTTACGTTTCGACAACCGAGTCTCCTGCCTATTGCATGACCCACACACAACAGGCTCAATCATTCCAGCCTTCTGCGCTCGCTTCATCAATGGACCTAAGAGGCGAGCATTATCTAACTTGGCTCCCATCTTTTTTAATTCAATGTGAACTTCATCAGTAGTCCATGTTTTCCAAGGACCATTTTTGATGACACATTTCTTGATCGCCATTTTCGCAGTAAATTTTTGAGATGATTTAGCATAGGTTTCTACTATCGCCATGCCCCGGTCACGTTCTTGTTGACCACTCATGCATCCACCAATACCTTCGCTGCCTTCTCAGTCATCGGCAGCTTCCCGAACATCACGTTCGCTTGATGTCTGCGAGTACGATCTCGGCTGCTCTTAATACCTTTAACTGATTTATCTTTTTGTTCCCACGCTTGGACAGCCATGAGTGCACCCCACTTAGTGTTACGCACACCAGCTATGTCTTCATCAATATGAAACCGATTGTTTAAATCAGCTTTAGTGTTAGACCATCGAGTCAGCTTGTTGTAATAACCCTGATGATTTTGTTTACCATCTGTGAAAGCCGGTGCTTCTGGGTTGAATGATGGCATGGGTCCAATCAAATCAACAACTAACTGATCCCATTGCTGATCGACAAACTCTTGGTTAGCCATCCGCTCAATCTGTGCAGCATATTCTTTATGACGTTCGTAACCTGCACATAATTCAGTGACTGCTTCCTGCATCATGCCTTGCGGATCACCCATCTTCTTAAACTTGAAGACAGCTTTCGCATCCAAAATATTCCACTTAAAAGTATTCGCACAGACAACGGCTGTTGCTGATTGACTAGCTATCAGTGGCACATGCTTGTCGTGACCATTGCCAATGTTGAACATCGACTCGACCTTCGACCAACCCGGTATCTCTATCCCTTCCTTGAACTTTAGAGACACATAACCAACAGCACCATTATCGTAGGTACCAACCGATTCAATAGTCTCCACTAGCCCAGTGTCGATGAGTAAACCTGTTAGTTCATCAGCCATAAACCGATGTTGAACTATCTGGTATCGACTACTTATTTCAGCATGAGCATACGGATAGTTGACCATCTTCAAAACATTTCTGCCTTCAAGAATTTCCTCTACCCCATGATGCTCAATGAATATGGGTGCACGTTCCACCTCTGTCCAGTCGAAAGCTTCACGAGCTTTCTCCCAAGTGATGTGACCTACATTCCCTAACTTATGCCAAGGAGTCAACGCATACAAAGCGTGCTTGGCATCTAACTCTGTCATCCTATGTGACATTTCATTTCTCCTTTATTGAGATCTTCGGGAGAGAGGAACTTGTCATCTATCAGGGAGCCAAGTTCCCCTCTCCCTTTCTTGCAGCTAATCAGGCCATTCCGTTCCAACGATCCCTTCGGCATTCGTGGTCCGGCCATCTGATTAACCACGTGCTAGAAGCGTCGACCTTTCCACATTTCTTCGGTCACGCCTGCGTCCAATAATTTGATTGCCATTTGTTTGGCACGTTCTTCAGCTTCACGTTCCATGTCGTCAAGCATTGCCCCAATGTCATCATCAATCATGTTGTACAAAACAAGCAATTCAAAGTGACCGCCCCGGTCTTCATTAAATTCTTTGTATTCTGTGATGTCATTGAGTCGTTGCTCAATGTATTGCTTTACCCCTTCAGCGGTACTGCAATCTGGTATCCGTATTGTTCTTTTAGTTGCCATTGTTACCTTTCTGATGGGTGTGTATTTCCCCATACTGTTCGACCGTTTTGTTCGATAAGTTTCCCATCTTGAAATAGCCAGCGATAACGCATCCCGTCCTCACCTAACCATTCCATCGACGGATCATCAGACCAAGGTGTTGAAAGAAACGGAGCTAGTGTCTTAAAGAAATCCAGTTCAGCACCCATCTTGTTATCAAAATGGTCGATGCTTAACGCACTATCTCCCCAAAAACATTTCGTAGGTCTGGGCTCGATGTGTTCGTGACCTTCTCGGTAATGCCATGCACAACAATGCTTTTGGTCTTCGTCATGTAACCGTGTCTCAAATCCTAAGACTTCTAAGATTGCAGATAGGTCTTCACAAACAGATGTGTCGTGATAATTCCACGGCATCCAAGGCCACCACTTATCAGGGTGCGGTGTATCTTGTTTCGTGATAGTTCCAGACACACCCTTCTTACCTGTGTCTTTATAATTCATTTCACGCAATGCTTTATCGGCGGCTTCTTGTTGATCCGCTTCGATCTGGACATTGCTGTATGTCATTTTAACGTAGTATCCCACGTTGTTCCCTCTTTCTAGTCGTTACATATCAGTTTACATTAAATAAGATTCAATGCCAAGGCGCATTGTTGTTTAACAACCCCATTACCCAAAACTTTTAGAGCTTTCGCTCGACTCTCAACGAGATCACAAACCCAGCCCTGGTCACAGCCCATC
>Ga0310344_10003791_pt1 | contig 11233 bp, 13 predicted proteins | sample HC15DNA20200_MG_FD_203801 | JGI IMG/M metagenome (GOLD analysis project Ga0310344, IMG submission 203801) | Marine microbial communities from station ALOHA, North Pacific Subtropical Gyre - HC15-DNA-20-200_MG | ecosystem: Environmental > Aquatic > Marine > Oceanic | place: Pacific Ocean: North... | reverse complement strand
CGGGAAATGATCGCCATTCATCCCCAGCAGGCAGATCAGCCGCGCCGGGACGCACCGGCCGTGGGCCAACGTTGCAAAAGTAACGCCTCCGCTCATGGAACGCCCGCCGAGTGCGTCGCTGATACGCTGCTCGACGGCATCACGCAATACCGGCAAAGACAATGGGCCAACAAACCCCGCAATCAGACCGTCACCCGCGAGCCCGGCAAGGCGCTGACGGAGCCGCACCATGTTGTCCATCTCAGTCTCGTCCGGCGCAAAAAAGCGATCCAGAATCTGATGGCAAATCGCTATCCAGCGTGACAACGAATAGGCCCCGGATAATGTCTGGCGGAGCGTAATCACTTGTTCGAGAAATCCGCGCCAGCGTCCAGCCGTCTCGGCAAGCGACGAATCTCCAGGCAGCACGGGAAGGTATCCCTGGTACACCGAATCTGTGTCACCCAGGGCAAAACCCATCAGCAGGCGATCGGTCCCCCCACGCCAGGTGTGCTCAGGATTGACCGAGACCGCCAGGGACTGAAGCTCTTGTGCGTCCACGCCCCAATGGATGCCGAGCGTTTCTATCCAGTTCAGGATCTGCTCCACATCGGTTTGTGTCAGGGCAAATCGTCGTTGCAGCATGGGCAGATCCAGCAGCGCACTGACCTCGCGGGCGTCGAGTCGACCCTGAGGCAAACGTAGCAGGGCAAGAAATCCGTGCACCAATGCACTCTGCTCGGTAAGCGCGTGTTCGGCGAGCGCAAAGGGGATGTGCCGGGTTCCGGCCGCTGAGCCGAAGACGGACTCGATCAACGGCGCATAATCTGCCAGCCTCGGAATGAACACCCGAACATCTGCCGGCGCAAGACTGGGATCGCGCTCAAAGGCATCAAGAAGGCGGTCGTGCAACACCTCGACTTCACGCATCGGACCATGACAGACATGCACCTCGATCGAACGGTCATCGGCGGCGAGCTCCGGTGGTGGCATCCTGCGACTGTCAAGCAGCTCCACCATATCCGACTGGATCACACCCAGCAGCGTGCTGCGCCCGGGTACCTGATAAGTCTCGGACTCAATGGCTTCCATGTCGATTAACTGCGCCAACGTTTCACGGCCCAGCCGACCCATCGAGGCCAGCAGGCGGTTACCCTGATCCAGATAGGCATCCGCTGCTTCACCCTGCACAGCTAGCAGTCGGGCGCGCTCGCGATCACTCACAATCTCGGCCCAATAACCCTCGCTGAAGTTGAGGTGGTACAGGTGGACCTCGGTATGCCGGGCCACTGTGGCGACAAGTTCGATAAATGCCGGCGACAATCCCGTCAGGGCAAAGAGCGATAACCGCTCAGGGAGCGCCCCTTTATCGATTGATCCGGCGTGCAGGTGCTCAAATAACGGATCGCGCCATCTCAGCCAATGACGCGTATCCCCTTCGCTGATGAGGCGTTGCCACAAGGCCCCCTGCCAGTGTGCGGCCTCACCGCGCTCCCAGTCGAGAATCCAGTCGGGTCGGAACACCAGATACTGTTCATAAAGCCGACCCATCTGCCGCGCGAGTTGCCAGCGCTGCAGTTCACCACTGTCCTGAAGGTAGCGCGACAACGCCGAATGGCATGATACGAATGAATGGTCTTCGAGTGCCGGTAGCACACGCCAGGCGAGGACATCGGCCGAGAAGGCGTTGGCATCAGGGACATCGTCCAGGGTGTTCCGAAAGATCTGCCAAAGGAGTCTCGCCGGCAGCAGCCAGCGGATATTGGCGCTGATACCGGTTGTTGCGGCGAGGTGAATCGTCAGCCACTCGCTGATCGCCGTGCCGGGTACGGCAATGACCTCCGGTTTAAGTACTTCACTGAGGGGGTTTTCGAGATTGCGCTGAAGTTTTTCGGCAAGATCCTCCAGACGATTGGCGTGGTGCAGATGCAGCATCGGCTGCCGCTCAGTAGAGCAACGTAGCGGGAGAAACCATTCCGATAATTATCGCCTGTGGGCGTCTCATGAGGTGAGCCCGTCAGCGACGGTATCTGCCCCGCGGGGCAAAGTAAATGAAATCAGGCGCTCCCGCCCGGGGCCGCCCGGTCGAGGATCCCCGAGAGATCACAGTCCCGCGGCAGGGTGCCAAAGGCTCCGCGATATTGCGACCCCAGGCGCGACCGGCAAAACGCCTGCGCCACCGCCGGCGGGGCATGGCGTACGAGCAAAGACCCCTGCAGGGTCAGCGCCATCATCTCGGTAATCGTACGCAGTCCGGTTTCGATGTTCTCGGGATTTTTAAGTTCGCGCGCCAAATCATCGATCGCGCGGTCAAGGTGATCATCACTGCCCTGCCCTTTCTCAAGTTCAGCCATTATCGCGCGAAGCGCCTCGGGCTCGCGTCCAATGGCGCGCAGCACATCAAGCCCAATCACGTTGCCCGACCCTTCCCAAATTGAATTGACCGGAGCCTCCCGATAAAGCCGGGGCATGATGCTGTCCTCAATGTAGCCCGGGCCACCGTGGCACTCCATGGCCTCAAACACCAGATAGGGGCATCGACGGGTATTCCAGTATTTGGCCACCGCTGTCCCCAGACGGGCGATTGCGGCCTCGTGGGGATCGCCCGGTTGATCCATGGCACTTGCGACCCGCAACCCGAGCGCCAGCGCTGCTTCGGTTTCAAGCGCCATATCGGCAAGAACATTGCGCATCAGCGGCTGGTCAATGAGTCGCTCACCGAAGGCATGGCGGTGCAGGCAATGATGCAGCGCCTGCACCAGCGCCTGGCGCATCATGCCCGCCGAAGACATGGCGCAATAGAGCCGGTTGCCCGCCACCATATTAATGATAGTTCTGACGCCGCGTCCTTCTTCTCCCACCATCAAACTGTAGGTCTTCTCAAATTCGATCTCGGTCGACGCGTTGGAACGGTTACCCAGTTTGTCTTTGAGCCGCTGGATCGCAAGATTGTTCCGCTCACCGTCAGGGCGCCAGCGCGGCACCAGAAAGCACGAGACCCCGTAGTCGGCGGTCTTCGCCAACACCAAAAAAGCATCGCACATGGGCGCGGAACAGAAAAACTTGTGTCCTGTCAGCAGATATTCCGCGCCCGGGCCGCTACCTTCTCCAGCCGGCACGGCCTGAGTGGAATTGCTGCGGACATCAGAACCCCCCTGCTTTTCCGTCATGAACATCCCGATCAGGGCGCCCGTTTTCTCGGCCACCGGAATATCCCGTCGATCGTAGGTATTGGAGAGCACCCGTGGCAGCCAGTCGGCTTCGATCAGCGGAGTACTGCGAAGGCTTGGGACAACAGAATAGGTCATCGCCATGGGGCACATCACCCCGCCCTCAGGCTGGCTGAACAGGTAGGTCAAGGCCGCCTGGCCGAGATGGCCGGCGTTGCCTTCGTGGTGCCAGGCAAAGTTGTGCAGCTGGTGGGAGACTGCAAGATCCATCAGGTCGTGGTACGCCGGATGAAATTCGATGGCATTAATGCGCATCCCGTAACGGTCAAAGGCCTGCAGCTGCGGCACATTCCGGTTGGCCTGGCGGGCTTTTTCGAATATGTCATCCAGGCCCGCGACGCGTCCTACCCGGGCCATGTGAGCTTCGTGCTGCCCGCCGCCGCACAAGGCGAACCATTCGCGCAATGCCTGGTCATCGGCCCAAAGATCCTGGTCACCCATATGCGGCGGCACATTGGTCACCTCATGGGTGGCGAGGCTCGACAGCGGACGGTATGGCTTCATGGTGCTTGTGCAGGCGGTCAGACGCTCAGTCTACCGCGTCTTGCTTTGCTGGCGGATCGAACGCACTTCCTGGTGAGCCATCCAGGTAGCTGAACCGACGATCACCGCGCCGCCCAGCCAGATCCAGACATCAGGATGCTCATCAAACAGGATGAGTCCCAAAATGGTCGCCCAGACGAGCTGCAGGAAAGTGAAGGGCTGCACCGCGGAGACCTCTGCGGCCTTCAGCGCGCGGGTCATGCAGTAATGCCCTGAGGTCGCCAGCAGCGCCGTCAGCCCCAGCAGCATCAGCTCCTCAAAGGTCGGCGTCCGCCAGACCCAGAACGCGGGCAAAGCGAGCGTCAGGGTACAGAATACCGATAACAGAACCACAATCATTGAGGTCGATTCCCGACGGGTGGCGGACTTCGCCATCAGGTACGAACAGGCGAAAAGCGGTGCGGCCCCTAGTTGGGCCAACGCACCGATATCAATGACCCGCAGTCCCGGCCGCAGGATCAGCAGTGCGCCGATAAACCCAAGCACAAGCGCCGCAACACGATAGGGCTTCAGACGTTCACTTAACCATACGGCGGCGCCCAGCGTGACAAAGATCGGCGTCGTGAAGCCGAGCGCCGTCACTTCCGCAATCGGAATGCGGCTCATCGCCAGAAACCACAGTATCACGCCGCCGCCGTGCGCCAATCCGCGCAGGGCATGGAATCCCAAACGGCCGCGGTCCAGCGACATGACCCCTGCCCGAGAAAGCAGGGGCAGGATCAGCGCAATGCCGAAGCAGTAGCGAATGAATGCCGCCTGAACCGGGTTCATGCTGGTACCGAGATAGCGCACCGCGACGGTCACACCGACAAACAGCACGCCGGTCAGCAGCATCCACGCGATGCCCCGGAGATTGCCGGACAGGCCTGTCGCCGAAGATCCGCCCGACTGCAAGCCTTCAGTCGCCGTATTGCGAGGCGGCATCACCCAGTCTGCGCTGCACGGCCTGACGCAGGCTGTCGGGCGCCAGGACCTCAACGTCGGCACCGTGACGCATGATGTCCATCACCAGCTCTGTTTCATCCGCATAAGGAATGGTCAGGGTGTAGCTACCGTCTTCACTGAATTCACCCTGCTGGCGCGAGTGCCATTTCTCGCGAGCCACCCAGCGGGCCGCCTCCGATGAGAACTTCAGCACCGCTTCTTTAGTGCGCTCTCCGGCAAAGATGCCGTAACCGGTACCCAGCACCTTCTCAAGCTCCGCCTCGCTGACATGCTTGGCCTCGGGCTGCTCGACAATGTCCGCCGACTGAATCGCATCGACCGCAAAACTTCTCAGCCCTTTGCGCAAGTGGCACCAACTATCGAGATACCAGTTATCCCGATAATGCGCGAGGCGCTGGGGTGAAACGGTACGCCGCGTGACTTCACCGGAGCGGCGGTTGAGGTGCTCCAGTTCAAGCCGGTGACGGCGCAGCAGGGCATGCGAGATGACGCCGAAGACCTCGCTGTCTGCCTGACGGGCCGCCATATGGAGCACGCGGATACGACGGGTCACTTCTTCGGGCGGGTGATCACCGCTGTCAAGCAGTCGGCGGATACGGCTTCTGAGCGGCTCGATATGCGGCCCCAACAGACCCGGCTGCAGACTCGAGAGCAAATGCTCCATCGTCAGCAACGCGTGCACCTCAGAGGCGTTGAACCACAACCCCGGCAGCGCATAGCGGTCTTCATCCTGACCTTGCGCATCGCTGTCATACCGGTAGCAGCGCGAGTCGTTATCCCAGAGTATCGGCGCCGCCAGACGGTCGCGCATGTACTCAAGATCACGGCGCACCGTCGCCCGGGATACTTCCATGGCTTCCATCATAGCCCGCAGTGTCGTCCCCTGACGCGAGCGCAGCAACCGGTCAATCGTGTAGAAACGCTCTGTGCGATCCAAGGCAGTCGTCCGTTTTACGCTTTTGCCTGGTAGAGCGTATCACTGCGGGCAGCGAGAATCAGGTCATTAAGATGGATGTCGCGGATCTTGTGTGTCCACCAGTCAACCGTCACCCTACCCCACTCGGTCAGCAGCGCCGGGTGATGCCCTTCAGCTTCGGCCATCTCGCCGACGGCATTGGTAAAGGCGAGTGCTAAGGCGAAGTTGCTGAAGGGGTAGACCCGCCGCAGCCTCGGCTCATCCTCAATCACCAGCCGTTGCCAGTCAGGGCTTTGCTGAAGGAAATTCTCGAGTTCGCTATCGCTCGCCGGCGGAGCGCCGGCCCGACAGGCTTCGCAAGCCATCTCGGTGTAGTCCATTTATATTCTCCTTGGCATTGAGACGCCACAGTGCCCGAGCATACGCAACCTCGGCGTTGCCAGAACACATCCGTGACCACCTTTGTCTGTCTTTTATTTTGCGCTAAATCGGGCAGAATATCCTGCCCATGAACCTCGAGGAACATCTTGTTGAGTGCCCCTACTGCGGTGAGGCATTTACCGCGCTGGTGGATCCCAGCGAGCATGCAGCGCAATACGTCGAGGATTGTGAAGTCTGCTGTCAGCCGATTGTGTTTACCGTCCTCGACAACGGCCCGGAAGCGCCCTGCTCAGTACACACCCGGCGCGAGAACGATTGAGGCCTAGATCGCCTGTCCCGCAACGCGCATTAACTGACAACCGTTGATCCGCCAGTTCTGGGCCTGGTCACGCACCATCTGATAGGCCGCGATCCACGAACTGCCGTCCCGGGCATAAACCTGCACACCAAAAACGGGTCCATTCGATGTTTCCTTGGGACCCAGAAAATCGACCCGCTGAGGCTGAATCAGTACGCCATATCCCTGGCGAACCATCGCCATGAAAATTTCTTCGTTCGTGAACTTGGCCTGGATCACCGGCGAGGCCTGAGCGAAAGCGGTGGTTGCGTCGCCGCGGGCAAACGCATCCAGCTGACGGCTGATGACACCCTGCATCGAGTCGGCATCCGCGCTGGCCGGGCTATCCGCCGATACCGCGGTCACTGGCGACAGGACCAACACCAGTCCCAATGCTCGAATCAGCTTCTTCAACATTATGTTCTCCAGATTAGGGGTACACGATGACTCTGATCCCCAGTCCGTGAAAGGGCTGTCGTCAAGACACAGGCAAAGTCAGTTCGGCCGGCGGCTGATCAGATGGGCGTACTTGAGATCCTCAAAGCTGCCGCGATAATCATCGAGATTGCTGATCAGCATTTCGCGGTACTGTCCCCCAAAGTACTCGATGGCACGATGCACGATCCCGGTTCTCATCGTAGGCAAGCACATCATCGGCGTGGGACGCCACGACAAAGGCATTGAAACGAGCGGTGCCGTACATCATGCCCTGACTGACATTCTCCTTGTGAAATCGTTGAGCCTGCTGATTGGCCAGGTCAATAAACTTGTCTGCCACCTCACGAAGCTGGACATCCAGTTCCTCGTCACTTAATTCTTCTGTCGACACGTCATCGCTCATGTCTTTATCTCCCGTAGTCGCAATGGCTACGGACCATTTTACGGGCACGGGGAGAGGTTCGCCATTATGCGTAGGCAGACCCGGGACAGGTAGCCGCAAGACCCCATCCGCCCTTAGAGTAGGCCGCCACCATGGTGACACCGACTCGACACAATGCCCGGGCAGCGGGTGCCGTGGTACTCGCCATGGCCGCAATTACTGCCAGCGATGCGCTGGTCAAGGGACTGCTCGAAGAGATCAAGCCGTCACAGTTCATCTTCGTGCGGGCGCTGGTGATTCTGCTGATCCTGGGCGTCGCCCTGACACTCAACAATCAGCGCATTCCCCTGCCGAGTCTCAGACAACCCTGGCCGCTCGTACGGGGCGGCTGCGAATTACTGTCGACCAGCCTGTGGCTTTTCGGACTGCAGTTCATCGCGCTGCCTACCGCTGCCGCACTCGCCTGGACCTCACCCATCATGGTGACGCTGCTCGGCATCGTCATTCTGCGCGAAGCCAACTCGCTCTGGCGCTGGGTATCGGTACTCATCGGGTTTATCGGGGTCCTGTGCGTTACTCGTCCGTGGGGAACGGAGTGGAGTCTGTTGCTGCTGCTACCGGTCGCAACGGCAGCAGCGAGTGCCTTGCGGGAGATCTCAACCCGTTTTATTGAGCCTTCGGCTCACCCCCTGCAGATTGCCTTCATTACCGTGCTGGTTGTTGCCGTCGGCGCCGGAATCGTCAGCGTCTTTGAGTGGCAGTCTTTCGGCTGGAAGATGGCGGGAGGCATGCTGGTCTCTGCCCTGCTGGTGAGTGCCGCTTTCCCGCTGATGATTATGGCCGTTCGCCTTGGGGAAATTACCTTTATCGCGCCCTTTTTCTTCACGGCCATCCCATTCGCCGTCGTTCTGGGTTACGTCTTCTGGGGTGACACACTTGACGGTCTTGCCACCCTCGGCGTCATCGCCATCATCGCAGGCGGATGGCTCACCGCACAAAAGACGCGCGGGCACTCTTCTCCTGAATAATTATCTAAGCTACCCTTCACCGATGCGCTTTGATAAGAAGAACGTCCTGGTCACGGGTGCGTCCCGGGGGATCGGCCGCGCCATCGCACTTCAGTTTGCCGGCGCTGGCGCACAGGTGGCGGTGCATTACCAATCCAACCTCGAGGCAGCGCAAGCCACCCTTGCAGAACTGCCCGGGACAGGTCATACCCTCTGTGCCGGTGATGTCGCGGACCCCGACGCAACGCAACGACTCGTCGCTGAAGTCATTTCTGAACTGGGGGGTATCGATATCCTGGTAAACAACGCCGGCATCTTCGAGGCACATCCGGTAGACGAGGTGTCCTACGACGACTGGCAACACCATTGGCAGCGCACACTCGCGGTCAATCTCGCGGGGCCGGCGAACCTCTGCTGGCACGCGGTGCAGCATATGCGTGAATCCGGCGGCGGCCGCATCGTGAACGTCAGTTCGCGCGGTGCCTTTCGCGGGGAACCGCGCTGTCCCGCCTATGGCGCCAGTAAGGCTGGTCTTAACGCGCTGACCCAATCACTTGCACAGCAACTCGCCCCGCTGGGTATTTTTGTCGGGGCGGTGGCGCCGGGATTTGTAGAGACCGACATGGCGAGCGCAGTCCTCGATGGACCCGGGGGTAATGCCGTACGCAACCAGAGCCCCTTAGGGCGGGTGGCAAAACCCGAAGAAGTGGCCCACGCGGTTCTGTTTCTGGCTTCGGCCGGAGCAGAGTTTTCAACCGGTACCATCATCGACGTCAACGGCGCTTCCTATCTGCGCAGTTGAAGACTTCTTTCGCTCATTTGTCGCGATCGAACTGAACAAAATTGCAAGTTTTTTCAAACAGCGCTTCTGAAAGGGCGCCAGTCTCTTCCAGAATCTGCTCACAACCCCGGATCGTGCAGCCCTCGTAGTGTGAACGCATGACGGTCCAGTTTTCTTTTTCGAGGTCGTATCCCAGACTCAGCAGGCAGGCGGTACGAAAGGTATGAATCATGCAGTAGTTCGCCTCGTCATCAGCATTAAGGCCCTGGGGCACTTTGCACTCGGGCAGGCTCCAGACCAGTCCCGCGTAAAAAATAAGCGCGAGGCCCATCAGGTACGATTTTGAGAGTCTCCACATAATAAATAAACTATGTCGTGGTGCCCATTTTTATAGAGGAACTGATTCAGGGGATCGAAATGCTTGATGAGTTCGCCCGAGATCGAGAGAATGATGCCACCAATGGTCAGTTTGTCAAAACGCCGGCCTGGGTCCTGGTGAAGCGGTCACGAGAAACACAGTGCAAAAACTTAAACCACAAAAGCGAGGCCGTTCCGTCCGGACACTCTCTGGCTGTGCGGTGCTGTTTTTTCTTGCCGGGTGCAAAGCTACCCTACCGCTAGAAAGCGATTCGGTTTACTGCCCCGGAAACCCCCTTCCCCAGCCCGCAGGATGGGCATGCTCTGGAAAACGCTGAGATGACATTCACCCACTGGATCACCAACACTGCGCTTATTCTTATCATTGGGGCCGCTCTGTCCGGCTGTGCCACTCTGGCACAGGAACCAAGCGGAGACTATGTTTACTGTAACGGGATGAAACGCCCCCCGGGCTGGATCTGCGCCGACCCCAAGTAGTCGCCACGCGTTCCGGGTTATCACCCAGCCGAATCATCTCAGCCACGAAGCATCGACTTTTTTAAGTTTCAGTTCGGGCCGCGGGCCTCATCGCCAGTAACAGTATGATCCTTTGAGGTAATCAGTCCGACATCGATGAACTACAGGAAAATGATTTCGCAATAGATCGAGATCGGGCAGCTACCCGCCAACAACCGCGTACGGTGACTGTACGGTGACGCGGTAGAATCTTAGCGTGTCCTCACAGTCTCCTTCGATGTTCCGCGCCGCCGGACTTGCAGTTTTTCTTGCCTGCGCCGGGCTCCTGGGGTACGCCTACTGGCTGCAGTACCGGGACTTTCTCGACCCCTGCCCGCTGTGCATCTTTCAGCGGGTAGCATTCATATTGCTGGGATGCATCGCGCTGGTCGGGGCCATTCACAACCCTAAGAGCGTCGGCCGCAATGCCTACGCCTTGCTCGCAGCGGTCGTGGGATTACTGGGTGCTATAGTCGCAGGCCGGCATATTTATCTGCAACGCCTGCCGGCAGACCAGGTTCCGGAATGCGGGCCCGGGCTTGAGTTCATGCTGTCCAACATGCCTCTGGCTGACGCCCTGCAGAAGGCCTTTACCGGATCAGGAGAGTGCGCTGACATCTCCTGGACTTTCTTGGGCCTCTCGATGCCATGGTGGACCCTATTCTGGTATCTCGCACTTAGCGCACTGATGGTGACGGCTGCGCGCCGAATCGCCTAACGCTGTCAACTTTAGCCTAGGGGTCTGGCGCAGGGAGATCCTTCCCGCGCACCCCAGGATCAATTGTGGCGTATCAGTGCAGGAGTCTGTTGTTCCGAGCGCTATCACGTATCCCGGTGCACTGCTCTGGTGTCAGTTTGAGGTTATGAGGTGATGTATCGGCTCGCATTAGGTTGTGCGGCAATGTGGGTTGAAATTCCCCATCCAGTAGCAGCAGTGACTTTGCACGGCCGTCCTGATAGCGGATAGCGCGGGCTTCTCTCAGTGAGCAATCCTGATCAGCCAACACCAGCAGACGGGGTTTTGAATCGGAATCACGAATTTCGACACTGATCCGGCGCAGGTGCCCCTGTGGAGCAATCCGCTCCAATACCGCCCGCTGGTGGTTAGCCAACTGCAGGGTCTGCCGCCAGCCGAAGACCTGCTCGCCCCGAGCCAGGGCCTGCAGTGGTTCAAGCGTGATACCGGGAAACTTACTCACATAGCTGGTGTCGTCAGCGTCGTCACAACTCAGGCTCACGAGGGCAAGCGCGAGGCGCTGATCCGCAGTCTGGGTGACGCCAAAAGCATTACCGACAAACAGGCCCGGTGCGAGAAGTGCCGCACCAAGAAAGGCACGAAGCGTACGGGCCGTTTTTTTACGCCTCAAGGGACCGACCACCAATCCGGTTCAAGACGCCTATGGCCGCTTCGCCACCATATC
>Ga0310344_10003790_pt1 | contig 11236 bp, 11 predicted proteins | sample HC15DNA20200_MG_FD_203801 | JGI IMG/M metagenome (GOLD analysis project Ga0310344, IMG submission 203801) | Marine microbial communities from station ALOHA, North Pacific Subtropical Gyre - HC15-DNA-20-200_MG | ecosystem: Environmental > Aquatic > Marine > Oceanic | place: Pacific Ocean: North... | reverse complement strand
ACACTGTGCCGAAAAGACCGATGTAGGGACTCACTGACCCGACAGTTGCAAGTGATGGAAGACCCGCCTCAAGCTCTTCAAGCTGTCCGTTCATTGCAATTCGCATCGCCCGTTGTGTACCGTCAAGCACTATAGAAGCGTCGATACTTTCGCGATTGTGCAGTCGTGCATACTCCTCGAAACCGGCCTCGAAGACCTTCTCCAACCCCTCCGTCGACTTCCGTTGCGAAGACACCCTATTATATAGTGCGGTGAGATCGCCGGCAGCACGAAACTTACTTTCGAACTCAAGAGCCTGGGATTTTGCAAAGCGTAATTCGCGCCTCTTTGTAAAAATCAAGGTCCACGATGCAAGCGACGCCATCAGTAATACGAGCATGACTAATTTCACCAGTAAACTCGCACCCAGTATGAGGCTTGCGATAGTCAGGTCAGCTTGTAACATCAGCTATCTCCGAGTAAATATCGGCCGGTATAGGCCGCGGCCTCAGCGTATCTGCATCGATACAGCCAAGCTTAACGCTAGCCCGGCTCAATGTGTCGGCTGTGACAACAACGTTTTGTGAAAAATCCAAACTTGCGCGACCCAACCGAAAGACACTGGAGACAACCGTAAGTTCATCGTTAAATCTTGCCGGCAAAATATATTCAATCTTGATCTTTCGCACTACAAATAATATGCCAATAGACGCCGCTAATTGATCCTGTTCATAGCCTACCCATCGCAACCACTCGGTTCGAGCACGTTCCATGAACTTCAGATAGTTCGCGTGATAAACAATTCCGGCTGCGTCGGTATCTTCGTGATAGATGCGCACAGGCCAACAAAATATCTTATTCTCCTCCTCCACCCTGACGGTCAATCCGATATGCCTGGCTGATTAAACAGGTCTTGAGAGTTTGGGTTTGTCTCCGGGGGATTCAATCCAAAATGTGTCCAAGCCGCCCGTGTGGCCATGCGCCCCCGAGGGGTGCGCATTAGGAACCCTTGTTGGATTAAATACGGTTCGAGCACATCCTCAATAGTGCCTCGCTCCTCTCCAATCGCCGCCGATATACTGTCAACACCAACCGGACCGCCGTCGAATTTTTGGATTACCGCCAACAGAAGTTTTCGATCCATGATGTCAAAGCCATTGGCATCGACATTAAGCATATCTAGAGCGCGAGAAGCCACGGTTTCAGTTAACTGTCCATCGGCTTTAACTTCCGCAAAGTCGCGTGCCCTCCGTAAGAGACGATTCGCAATACGCGGAGTGCCCCGCGCGCGACGGGCTATTTCTTTCGCACCCTCAGCATCGATCAGTACATCGAGGATCTTTGCGGCCCGCATCACTATTGTTTTTAGGTCTTCGGTAGAATAAAAATCCAGACGTTGCACAATGCCAAAACGATCGCGCAAAGGCGACGTTAGCAGCCCCGCCCGGGTAGTCGCTCCTATCAAAGTAAAACGCGGTAGATCTAGTTTTATAGCCCGTGCCGCCGGCCCCTCCCCAATCATGATATCGAGCTGATAATCTTCCATCGCTGGATACAAAATTTCTTCCACAACCGGGCTCAAACGATGGATCTCGTCAATGAATAGTACGTCATTCGGTTCGAGTGTAGTCAACATTGCAGCGAGATCCCCAGCGCGCTCCAATACGGGGCCGGAGGTATGGCGAAGATTAACCTGTAATTCATTCGCGATAATGTGTGCTAGCGTTGTCTTCCCCAAACCCGGAGGGCCAAAAATTAACGCATGGTCCAGCGCTTCGGCGCGTTTACGTGCAGCGGTGATGAAAATGTGCATTTGCTCACACACGTCGAGTTGGCCAATATACTCTTCGAGGCTCCTAGGCCGAATCGAAATTTCGACCGCGACGTCTTCACTGGCTGACTGTGGTGCAGTTAATCGCTCATCATTCATGTGTATATTGTCGCAGCATATTCTCGTTCAACCGATCATCAATCGCCTTGGGCAGCAAAATATTTTCAAGCGCCGACCCAACTAGTTCCTGCATTGTACCGAAGTGGAAAGATTCAACGGCGGCCCTATCATATTAACGGCGTAACGCGGTCTACTGTTCGCCGAATCCCGCAGAGTGTAGACAGGATTTGTGGCAAAGGTGAGACGTTGGCTAGGCAATCCTGCCCCAATTGGGAAACCGTCTCGGATTCTGGGTTTCATGCCAAGCGTCTTAAGACCTCGCGGATAATCTCTTCACTGGACTTATCATCGCGATCGAGTTCCATCACCAACCTACTTGCCTCTGGCGGTTTGTAACCGAGAGCAATCAGTCCGCTGATGGCGTCATTGACAGCGTTTCCGGCCGCCGCACTCGGAGGCGCCATAGCGTTCAAATTTGCTGGTGCCCAATCACCTACCCGATCACGCATTTCGACAATTAGGCGCTCTGCGGTCTTTTTTCCGATCCCAGGAAGAGCAGTCAACCTCGCCGCGTTACTTTCGTGCACGCATTGGACGAACTCCTTTGACTCAATGCCTGATAATATCGCTAAAGCTACTTTTGAGCCGATCCCGCTTACCTTTATGAGACTTCTAAACAGCTTTCGCTCAGCCTCAGTCGCAAAACCGAATAGTAGATGAGCGTCATCACGGACAATCAAATGGGTCAAAATAGTGACCGTTTTATTCAATTCAGGCAGCGTCCAAACCGTCGTCATTGGCACTTCAAGCTCATAACCGACACCATTGCAATCGATAACAAGCCACGGCGGCCGTTTTTCTATTAAGACACCTTGGATCCTGCTGATCATTGCGGCCTACCCCCTCGGACGAACTTGGATGCCTCGATGCCTTTTAATCCATATTGCGTGTTACCGTGACAAAGTGCGCAGGCCAATGCGTCTGCCGCATCGGCCGGAGGTATGTCCGGCATACATAACAGTGCTTTAATCATATGTTGCACCTGCTGTTTGTCCGCATGTCCCCGCCCTACGACAGCTTGTTTAATTTGGGTTGCACTGTACTCAAACACTTGCAATTCCATCAACGCACAAGCGACGATTGCGCTGCCGCGTGCCTGCCCAAGTTTAAGTGCCGAATCCGGATTCCGACTCATAAATATTTTTTCGATAGCCGCATGATTAGGTCGGTATGTGCTGGCTACCATAGATATTTGCTCAAAAATATGTTTGAGGCGTTCAGGCACCTCCATGTCGGCTACACGAATGCACCCACTGTCGATATACCGTGCGCGCAGTCCATCCACCCGAACAACCCCGTAACCCGTTACGCGGGAACCTGGATCGATTCCGAGTATGGTTATCTCCGGCAATGATTATTCCTGCTCATTAAGATCCAAGTTGGACGAGGACTTCGTCGGAAATATCTGCATTCGAGTACACCTTCTGAGTATCATCGAGATCTTCCAGCATATCTAACAAACGGATCATCTTCTCAGCTTCCGGGACTGCCAGCGAGATACTGGTGTCAGCGCGCATCGTGATCTCAGCACTTTCAGGCTCCAGTGCAGCAGCTATCATTGTGTTTTTTACATCGCCGAAATTATCAGGATAGCTCAATACATCTATGGTAGTGTCCTCATTGACAATAACGTCAATCGCTCCGGCGTCCAAAGAAGCTTCTATTATGGCGTCTTCATCGCTACCGGCAGAGAAACTCAGGAGGCCAACTTTCGAAAATAAGTAAGCAACAGATCCGTCAGTACCTAAATTCCCTCCGCTTTTACTAAACGCATGTCTAACCTCCGCAACCGTTCTATTTCGATTATCAGTCATACAGTCCACCATTACCGCGATTCCGCCTGGCCCATAACCCTCGTAACGGATTTCGTCGTAATTTTCACCTTCGGTATCGCCCGCTCCTTTGCTTACGGCCCGACTAATGGTGTCTTTAGTCATATTATTTGAAAGCGCGTTATCTATCGCGGCGCGCAGACGCGGATTAGAGGACGTATCACCGCCACCCATTCTTGCCGCAACGGTGATTTCTCTAATTAAGCGGGTGAAAACTTTACCGCGCTTGGCATCCTGGCGACCCTTTCGGTGCCGAATGTTTGCCCATTTGCTGTGCCCCGCCATCGATAACCTCTAAATTTTCCGATAACCGAATCGTTATTTTCGCAGAACTCTCAACGAGTTGCAGCGTGATCGAAAAGTTTCAAGCGTCGCTGTTACCGTATATGACCCGCCCACGTTCAGCGGCAAAGTTGAGTAATCGATCGATAGGTATGCGGGCAGTTTCACAAAGAGCTTTCGACACTGTTATTTCACCGCCTCCGGAGCGCAGCGAATCCGCCAAAGCTTCTAACCGATTCATCGCCATCCATGGGCAATGTGCGCAACTTTTGCAGGTCGCCCCGGAACCGCTAGTCGGCGCCTCTATTAGGGTCTTGTGAGGAGCTGCAGCACCCATCTTGTAAAAAATTCCGGCATCTGTTGCCACTATGAATTTATTTGTATCAAGATCTCGCACTGCCGCAATCAGGCCGCTAGTTGAACCCACGACATCAGCTTGCGCTACAACAGACGGCGGCGACTCCGGATGCACTAAAACCTTAGCATCGGGATGTCTTTGCCGTAATTCAGCTAGCTCGATTCCTTTAAATTCCTCGTGCACGATACAAGCGCCATTCCACAGCAACATATCGGCGCCTGTTTGGTTTTGAATGTAGTCTCCAAGATAACGATCGGGTGCCCACAAAATTTTTTCGCCACGGTCGTGCAAGTGTCTAACCACTTCTAGTGCGCTGCCGGAGGTTACCATCCAATCCGCACGAGCCTTCACGGCCGCACTAGTGTTGGCATAGACAACGACGGTGCGTTCGGGGTGATTATCGCAAAACTCGCGGAATTGTTCAGCCGGACATTCGAGATCTAACGAGCAGTTAGCATCTAAATTCGGCATTAGAACATGCTTTTCGGGGTTGAGGATTTTTGCTGTTTCACCCATGAAACGGACCCCAGCAACGACAAGCGTTTCAGCCGGATGCTCGTACCCAAAACGTGCCATATCCAGCGAATCGGACACATGGCCACCCGTCTCCTCCGCTAAAATTTGGATGGCTGCATCCGTATAGTAGTGGGCGATTAGGACGGCATTTTTCTGCTTTAGAAGCTTTTTGATCTCTTCGCTTAGATTCCAGGCCGCGTCAGCTGATACCGGTTGTTCGGCATGTTCAGGGAGATCAAACTTTGGCACTTCCAGATCTATTACGTTATTAATTACTGTAGTCATAGCGAATCACGCTCCCAAAACATTTTTTGGACACGTAGACAATCGAGTTCGGCGTCTGCAATTCCCTTAACTTGCAACTTATCACCTTAAGTTAGACAAAATTAAGCGATCCCTACTTACTTTTAGACAACCCACTCCTGGGTAGGCGTATGCCAATTTCTTTCAATTGCGTATCGGACACCGCGGCTGGAGCGGAGGTCATTAAACAACTTGCCGTTTGTGTCTTAGGAAAAGGGATCACATCGCGGATCGAGTGCTCGCCCGCCAACAACATAGCCAGACGATCTAGACCAAAAGCAATGCCGCCGTGAGGTGGACAGCCATAGCGGAGTGCGTCGAGCAAAAAGCCAAACTTTGCGTCCGCCTCATCTGCCCCAATGCCCAAAAGTTCGAACACTGTCGATTGCATCTCAGAATCGTGAATACGGATCGAGCCACCACCTATTTCACTACCATTTAAGACCATGTCATACGCTCGTGACAGTGCACCGGCAGTATTGGTTAGGAGACTACCCCTATCTTCTGACGGCGCGGTGAAGGGGTGATGTAGTGCCTCCCAGCGACTACCGTCACTGCTACGACCAAACATGGGAAAATCTATTATCCATAACGGTCGCCAGTCGTCTTTTATTAAGTCTAGATCATTGGCAATTCTATCGCGCAAAGCTCCCAGAGCTTGGTTGACGACGTCGCGCTCATCCGCTCCAAAAAAGATAAGATCCCCGTCGCGAGCGTTGGTTCGTTCCATGATAGATTGAAGGGCACCATCCGGCAGAAACTTCAATATTGGCGATTGGAGACCATCGCGGCCACGTGCCGCCTCGTTGACCTTGATATAAGCGAGTCCTCTTGCGCCATAGATGGCAACAAACTCAGTATATTCATCAATCTGCTTACGGGTAAGCTGTCCACCGCCGGGTGCAAGAAGCGCCGCAACCCGCCCTGTAGGGTTGTTAGCGGGCCCCGAAAACACTTTGAATTCCACCCCCGCCATCACGTCACCAACCTCCACTAGTTCCAGAGGATTGCGTAGATCAGGTCGGTCACTCCCATATTTTTGTATTGCATCAGCGAAGGTCAACCGTGGAAATGGATCCGGCAACTGAACCCCAAGTACAGTCGCAAATACCGACCGAATCATTCCTTCCATCAAGTCCATGACCTCGTGCTCATCAACAAACGACATCTCGACGTCAAGTTGGGTGAATTCTGGTTGCCTATCTGCCCGCAGATCCTCGTCACGGAAGCATCGAACGATCTGATAGTACCTATCGAAACCAGACATCATTAATAGTTGTTTGAACAGCTGCGGGGACTGGGGAAGAGCAAAGAACCGACCCGAATGCGTACGGCTGGGGACGAGATAATCCCGAGCGCCTTCGGGGGTCGCTTTCGTCAGCATAGGTGTCTCTATTTCTAGGAATCCGCTGTCGTCCAGATAGGTACGCAATAAACGGTTGATTTGTGCACGCAATGCAATATTTTTTTGCATACGTTCGGTGCGCAAATCTATGTAACGAAACTTTAACCGCGTATCTTCTAGCACATGCTCGTCGAGTTGAAACGGGGGCGTTTCGGCTACGTTAAGGACTTCTATATCTCCGACTAAGATCTCGATCCTACCCGTCGCCATGTCAATATTTTCAGTACCTTTAGGTCGATATCTGACACGGCCAGACACCCTAATCACGAATTCACCACGAACCCGTTCGGCTGTCGCAAAACTCTGCGGCGTGTCTGGGTCTATCACGACCTGGACGATGCCAGAGCGATCACGCAAATCAATGAATATTACCCCACCGTGATCTCGGCGGTTGTGAACCCAGCCACAGACACTGAGTTGAGTGCCCAATTCTTCTTCGGTGATGTATCCGCAGTAATGGCTACGCATGATTTAGGTAACGGTCATATCGAGAGGCCCTAGCGCTGACGCGCCAGAATGATACGTTTTGCGGTGCAACAACGCAATCTATCGAGTTTACGATAACGCCCTCAATCCTCCGTCTTATCGGCCGCTTTTGGTGATCCGACCGATGTATTCTTCTTCGACTTCGCATCGCTAACCACATCATCAGCCTGCTTCTTACCGGGCTTTTTCTCGCTATCCGTCTTGTCCTCGGCATTTGTACTTTTTTCGTCCGTCGCCTTATTTTTTTCGTCTGTCGGCTTATTTTTGAAGTCCGTCTCGTACCATCCGGTACCCTTGAGCCGAAAAGCTACCTTCGAAACGAGTTTTTGCAGACTATCTTTGCCACAAGACGGGCACTCAGTGAGCGGCCCGTCGCTCACTTTCCGCATAGTCTCAAATTGGTGGCCACAGTCTTTACATTCGTACTCGTAGATCGGCATGTCATCTCTCGTCAGATTAGTTCGACTAAAGGGTAAGTACAGTAGCGACAGATAATATCAAAAGATCATAGCCAACAACCGACGAAGTCCGGTATTTTCGTCAATTTTGCTCCGCCTGAAACGCACCAGTGTCACACCCCGCCATGTCGCATTTGGTATCTTACACGCAACGCCCGCGGTTTCTTTATTTTTTAGTCACTACTTCGCTTTTGGACTGTAGGCGTTAGATTCGCTATCATCGCCGGCCTTTCGACAGCAGTGGTCGTGAACTCTTTTGAATCGTGTTACCGCGCGATCTTTCTTCCCGACCTGATCGTAAGTGTTTTTCCCGGGCCGTTAGCTCAGTTGGTAGAGCACCGGACTTTTAATCCGATGGTCGTAGGTTCGAGCCCTACACGGCCCACCATTTTCACCACGGATATAAGTAGGCTTGACCCAAAACATTTTCTCTTTGCCACTTCCCGGCCAACAAGAATCAATGCGCGCAGCGCCCTGGCGCACGAAGTTCCAGGGAGAGACCGACCAAAATATACCTCTTTCCGTACATAGGCTCTGAGGTTTCGACTAAATACCGACATCGCCCTAGAGCTTGGTTTCGAATACATCCGTGCCACCTTGGTTATCCGACCATCGAAACGCTAGCGCGTCACCGACTTTTGCATTATCCACAATAAAAGAAAGATAAGGATTTTCTGCTATGCCGGGTCCCCAGTGACCTTGCATTACGATTTCACCATTAAGCTGGCAACTAATTTCCTGAATAAAGTGCGGGGCGTAAGAGTCTCCGTTTTTTCGCGGACCACCAACGTGCATAGGATGCCGGACAAACATTCTTACGGTTACGGAACCATTCTTTAGGGTGGTACGTACCTTTATAGATTTCATCATCGGTCGCTAACGCCGCAGCCCCCCGTCGTAACCTCAATTTTCTTGCGCGCCTGAAAAATACCCTCAGTGGTTTCGACCACTGCGACAACATCGCCAGTTTTTGCAAGCTTTATCCGGGTGGCAATAAAGCCGCTCGTTACTTTTCCAAGTGAAAACTTAGCGATCAGCGGTATAGGGTTCTCGACGGCAATGATTGAAATTGCACTAACGTCCTTGAATTTGGTTTGTATCTTGATAGGCACTACAGCGCCATTCTCCGCTAGATCAGTCATCGTGATTTGGATCACATCACTCAGTGGTATATTGGCGTCACCGAAAAGCGTGCGCATTACATCTTCGATCGATTTATCTTTGAAAGCTTCACTCGGCCGCGACACTGATACACCTGCTGCCCACAACAAGGGTGTAACGATTACGCTACTTGCCATTGCCAGCAACGTCCGCCGAGCAAGGCGCGGCGATATCGCTACAATGTTACTAGCCTTGTCTAACATACTAAATTTCATCGTATCCAACACCGATGATATGCGAACAAATGCCGAATTACTTACACCTATAGTATTAGATAGAGGTACTCAGCGTCGACGTTCCTGACGTTTACGCTCGCGTTCCTTTGTGCTTTGCTCTAGTTGGCCGAGCTCCTCGTTTATTTCATCCATTCGCGCATCAATTCGGAGCCGCTGGTAATTCGTGATATCAGCAGTTTTCTGCGCGAGATACAACTGTTGCAGGGCCAACCGGAGTTCACCTAAGCTACGATAGTATTCCGAAAGAGAAAAATGAGAATTCACAATGTTTCCGATATCATTTTCTGCCTCGGCCAAAAGTTTAAAAAAACGCGGGTCACCTCTTCCTACAAAACTAGAAGCGCGCAAATGCTTTTTAGCGACTTCCGGTTTCCCCGCTAAATTCAACATATTTGCGTAGCCATAAGCGGCAGCGCGACTAGTGGGATCGTCTCGATAAGCGACCGCATAATGCTCAAGCGCCGCCGATATATTACCCGCACGCAGCTCGAGATGCGCTGCTGCTAAACGGAAAGCCAAAATGTTCGGCGACCCAAGCAACAACTTGGAAACTTCAACTCTCGCCTTCTCAAATTCACTGGCGGCGGTCAAAGCCAAAACGAAACCATAACGCGCTACGCTCTCGTGTACCATTGTCCCCTCGCGCAAAGCAAGCTCGTAGAAACGTTTTATAGCCCCAGGATCATCTGATGCGTGTACGCTAAGCTTGGTCCGAACGAGATGAAATTCAAAGCTGTCCTCTCTAATCGGCACCTCACCAAGCCGCAGAGCGCGATCGCGTGCTTCCGAAATTCGATTAACCGTCACAGGATGGGTTCGAAGAATTTCAGGCAGAAATGCTGGATCAGTATATCGACTTGCCGTTTGGAGCCGTTGAAAGAAATCCGCCATTGAATGAGGGTTATATCCCGCTTCATGCAGTAACTGGATACCGATCCGATCGGCTTCGCGCTCATTTGCTCGCGTGAAGTTAATTCGACCCTGGGTACTAAGCGCCTGTACGGCAGTGAGTGCACCCATGCCCGCGTCGGGATTCATTGCCATAACCGCCATCGCACCAAGCATCGCGGCCATCCGTGGAATATTCATACGCTGCTGCGCTTCGATCATGCGCGCCGTATGTCGTTGAGTGATATGCACAATCTCATGGGCGAGTACGGAAGCGACTTCGCTCTCGCCACGGGCCTCCAAGATTAGGGCCGTATGGATACCAATAAAGCCACCGGGCACAGCAAATGCGTTGATACCGGGTGCGTCGAGCATAAAAAAGGTAAAATCACCATAGTACCCCGACAATTTGCCGAGACTTAAACCAAGCCTTTGAACATAATCTTCTACCTCTTCGTCCGTAATTACTGGAGCATAACGTCGCATTTGACGCATAAACCCTTCTCCAAGCTGCTTTTCCTGCTCGGGTGAGATAATTGCACCAGCGGAATCACCAAAATCCGGAAGTTCGACGTCCTCGGTCGCAGCAAATGTAGCCGTGCTGTAAAAAACCACAAATAATAACGACAGGCGAATCAGCAGTTGATAACACGCGCCGGTCAAGTTTCCATTCACTTCTTGTTGCACGATTTTTTTCAACCTCACATCCACTTGCGTATGGAACGTCGCATCGGCCTTAGGCCACCGCGTAAGCTGCAAGTTCCCTCTACAGCATCGCTTTATCACGGCATACTGCAGCGTTACTATGGATCCGCTCGATCAGCTACAACCAGACGCTAACAGTAGTCATAAACGATAGATACTAGGAGCTACGATGGTACGACGGAATGCATTCTACGCTCAATCAGGCGGCGTGACGGCTGTGATTAACGCAAGTGCGTGCGGGGTCATTGAAGCGTCGCGGGAAAACTCAAAGGTGATAAATAGCGTTATCGCTGGGCGTAACGGCATTATTGGCGCGCTAACCGAAGATTTGATCGATACATCAAAAGAATCAAACGAGTCCATCGCAGGTTTACGCTATACGCCGTCTGGAGCTTTTGGCTCATGCCGATACAAACTCAAAAACCTTGACAAAAACCAGTCCGAGTACGACCGTCTACTCGAGGTTTTCGAAGCGCACGACATCCGTTATTTCTTCTACAACGGTGGCGGCGACTCGCAGGACACAACGAATAAAATTGCGCGGCTAGCAGACCTAAGAGGTTATCCACTACGCTGCATTGGGATCCCTAAAACCGTTGATAACGATTTGCCGATAACCGATAACTCCCCTGGCTTCGGTTCGGTCGCAAAATATGTTGCAGTTTCAATTCGGGAG
>Ga0310344_10003789_pt1 | contig 11236 bp, 10 predicted proteins | sample HC15DNA20200_MG_FD_203801 | JGI IMG/M metagenome (GOLD analysis project Ga0310344, IMG submission 203801) | Marine microbial communities from station ALOHA, North Pacific Subtropical Gyre - HC15-DNA-20-200_MG | ecosystem: Environmental > Aquatic > Marine > Oceanic | place: Pacific Ocean: North... | reverse complement strand
CGCCTCCAAACCTGAGCCCAGACGTTTATCCAGAACTTGTCAGTGCCGGCCTCAACGACTGGGGCGGCATTTCACCTGTAACGCCTGACCACGTAAATCCGGAAGCAGCTTGGCCGGAAATAAAACAGCTCGCCTATCAATCCGCCGAATGCGGCAAAACATTAGTGGAACGGCTCGCGATTTATCCCACCTTCATTCAGAAAGCAACAAATTGGTTGTCGCCCAAAATGGCAACGGCAGCCATCCGCAACAGCGATACCGATGGATTTGCGCGCACCGACGGTTGGGCGCCAGGTAAAAATAGCGATCCACCAGAATTTATATCCAAACGGGTAATGCCAACACCAGATATAAAAAATATTTTAGACAGGGTGATGTCAGGGTATTCACTTAAAATAAATGACATTACTCGACTTTTTGAAGCCCGAGATATCGACTTCAATTACGTTTGTAGAACAGCAAATACAATCCGAGAAAAAGCGGTCGGTGACGAAGTTACTTATGTTGTTAACCGCAATATAAACTATACAAATATCTGTTCATATCGCTGTACATTTTGCGCTTTTTCGAAGGGTAAAACATTTGAAAACTTGCGCGGGAAACCATATCTACTCGACATCGATGAAATCGGCAGAAGAGTAAGTGAAGCATGGAGCCGCGGGGCAACGGAAGTATGCTTACAGGGGGGAATTCACCCTAACTATACAGGAGACACTTATCTGGAAATTTGCGAAGTCGTTAAAAAATCCGCCCCTGATATTCATATTCATGCCTTTTCACCCTTAGAGATCAATCAAGGTGCTCAAACCCTGGGTTTATCAATCGATCGGTTTCTTTTGCTTCTAAAAAAGGCAGGCCTGAATACTCTCCCCGGAACTGCGGCGGAAATTCTGGATGATCGCGTTCGCGCAATTTTATGCCCAGATAAACTTAATACCAGTGATTGGCTTACCGTCATGGAAACAGCACATCGGTTGGGCCTCCGCACCACCGCCACGATAATGTATGGACACCTTGAAAATCCCCAGCATTGGGCACAGCACCTCTTCCACATTCGTGAATTGCAGCAAAAAACTGGAGGGTTTACAGAATTCGTACCTCTGCCCTTCATTCACATGGAAGCTCCAATATTTTTAAAGGGCTTCGCTCGCCGTGGACCCACATTTCGTGAATCTGTTTTAATGCACGCGATAGCCCGAATAGTATTACACCCAGTCATTCAGAACATACAGGTATCCTGGGTTAAAATGGGTGATGCCGGAGTTCAAGCCTGCCTTAACTCCGGTGCGAATGATGTGGGAGGTACACTAATGAATGAAAGTATTTCCCGTGCGGCCGGAACAACACATGGACAGGAACGCCAACCTAAGGAAATGGAAACGATTATTAAAATGGCTAGCCGTAAACCTGCCCAGAGAACTACCATGTACCAACCTGTGTCCAGGGAAAGAAAAGAAGCGTCCTTTTTCGCAAAACCATTAGCGGCAATCGCTTGAGGAGAATTCATTGTCAGAAGAAAAACCTACTATCGGTATTATAGGCGGCACAGGCAAACAAGGTTCTGGGCTGGCGATGCGTTGGTTTAGGTCGGGTTATTCGGTTATTATTGGGTCAAGAGATTCGGATCGGGCGAGACAAACTGCCCAACAAATACGCACTGAAATATCACCTACAGGAAACACGGCCACCATTGAAGGTGCTGACAGTTTAGAGGCAGCTTTGCAAGCTGACATCATCGTACTGACTGTTCCATACGCCAATCAGCTTGATACATTGAGGATTATCTCCGGCGCCGCAAAACATAAAATTGTAATAGATGTTACTGCACCGCTGGTTCCACCAAAGGTCGGAACAGTGCAACTACCAGAAGGAGGGTCTGCAGCTGTTGCCGCACAAAAGCTGCTTGGCGAAGAAGTGTCCATCGTCGCGGCCTTCCAAAATATCGCAGCACAACATCTGGCGGACTTAGATTATAATATCGATTGCGATGTGCTTGTTTGTGGCAACACAAAGGCAAGCCGCGAAGTGGCAATAAAACTTGCCAATGCCGCAGGCATGAAAGGCTGGCATGCAGGGCCATTAGCTAATGCCGCTGCCTCCGAAGCAATGACGTCGGTCCTAATTTTTATAAACCGGGCCCATAAGATCCCTGGCTCAGGTATTCGGATCACAGGTAGCCCTGGGAAAGACGAGGATTAAAGCTTGGACACTATCGAAAAAAATCGGGATGTCCGCACTGGGACAGAGTCTACGCAAGCGGTTACCGTTACTGCACTCCCCGATATACCCCTTATCCAGCCCGGCGATAATTTAATACAATTAATGATCGATGGATTAGAGCGCTGCGATTTGGTACTCCAAAACGGCGATATTCTCGTTTTAGCACAAAAAATCGTCTCCAAATCAGAAAATCGTTACGCGACTTTAGACGCCGTATCTCCATCCCGTGCCGCAATAGAACTTGCGAGAGAGGTCGAAAAGGACCCAAGGCTCGTAGAACTAATTCTTTCTGAATCAAAATGCGTAATTAGAAAAAGAACAGGTGTTTTGATTGTAGAGCACAACCTCGGCATAGTGATGGCTAACGCCGGCATAGACTCTTCAAACATAGAACCCCTTCCAAACCGTACTAATGGCGATACACCTCAAAGGGTTTTATTATTACCCAAGAACCCCGACGCCAGTTGCGCGGTATTCAGGCAGGCCCTTGCGGAAAAATTTGATACAGAAATTGCAGTTATTATCAATGATAGTGTTGGACGAGCATGGCGTAATGGTACAGTAGGTATCGCTATAGGGACAGCAGGGATTGATGCTTTGCTCGACCTCAATGGACATCCTGATCTCTACAATCGACCCTTACGCACAACACAGATTGGCTTGGCGGATGAGTTGGCAGCTGCCGCCTCCATAGTAATGGGGGCAGCCGACGAGGGCCGGCCGATTATCCATATAAGAGGTTATGCCGGTGGCTTAGGTCAAGGAAATGCAAACGACCTAATCCGAGCTCAGCAACAAGACTTATTTCGCTAATTTAAAGGCTACCATTATGATTCTTGCCCTATCAGGCGGTGTTGGCGGCGCTAAATTGGCCCACGGACTTGCGCGGATCTTTGATCCAGAGGAACTCACGATAGTGGTAAATACCGGCGATGACTTTGTTCATCTCAATTATTACATATGCCCGGACCTGGATTCAACAATCTATAAATTAGCCGGGATAAACGACCGAGACCGGGGTTGGGGTGTACGTTCAGAAACATGGAATTTTATGGATTCCATAAGAGAAATTGGTGGTGAGGATTGGTTTCAGCTCGGCGATAAAGACCTTACCACACACATCGAGCGGACACGCCGCCTTTCTGAGGGGCAAACACTTTCAGAAGTAACGGAAGCCCTATGCCGGCACTATAATGTTAATCATTATATCGTTCCTATGACTGATCACCGCGTCGGCACCATAGTTGATACAAGAGAAGGAGACTTTTTTTTTCAAGATTATTTTGTTCGCTTACGTTGCCAACCAATATTTACAGGGGTTCACTACAAGGGCATGGTGACCGCAACACCGTCCCCTAAACTGAAAAAGACCCTAATTAACCCCCGACTGAGGGCCGTCATTATTTGTCCGTCTAATCCATTTGTCAGCATTGATCCTATTTTAAATATCCCTGGTGTTAGGGAGTCTCTCAAAGCAGCAAAAGTTCCAATCGTTGCTGTTAGCCCCATAGTAGGGGGAAAAGCAATAAAAGGCCCCGCCGCAAAAATGATGGATGAAGTCGGATTACCATCATCGGCCTTAGGAATTGCTAAACATTACGGTAACCTGATTGACGGGCTGATTATTGACAAAAAGGATTCAGAATTAGTTGACGCTGTTTCAGCAACCGGAATAGATGTAAGAGTTAAGCAAACTTTGATGGAATCGGATGAAGATGAAAAAGAACTTGCATTTGAAGCCATCAAATTCGCCGAGTTATTGTTCTAAAATTACACAACCAAGATGCCAATTATAGCCATCATCCCTGTCAAGCCCTTCTCCAAAGGGAAAAGTCGCCTCTCCGCGGTCCTAACCGATGATGAACGTTTAGCACTGAATAAAATCATGTTCAGTCATGTTCTTAGAGTAGCAATCAGCACACAAAAAATTGATGAGGTCATAGTCATAAGTCGGGATTCCAATGCCCTAAATATGGCTGAAAAATCTGGAGCCCATGCCATTTTAGAAGAAGACAAATCAACCCTAAATGGAGCATTGGAGACAGCCCGCAAAGCAGCGAGTATCTTGGAAGCAAGTGCTCTCTTAGTATTACCCTCAGATCTCGCTAAAATAGAATCAAAAGACCTAGAGATTATCATACAGTCTAATTCGCTGGACACTTCTTCTGTTGTAATCGCCCCAGATACCAAGTTATCCGGCACTAACGTACTCCTACTGCAACCTCTATATGCAATCCCATTTTCATTCGGCAAGAATAGCTTCCTTAAACATCAAAAGGACGCTAACAAGGCCGGTTGTAAAGTGACAATTTTAGAGAGGCCTAACCTTACCTTTGATGTGGACGAGCCAAGTGATTTGAAAGTTTTGAGTAAATCGATGAGGGGCAATTATTCCTGATTTTGATGTTTCACTATCTGATCTTCAATTTTATTTTTCTTTAAATAAGAGAATATAAAAACGATTATGCAGACAACCCCACATGTAGTAATCGGTTTAGTTAATCCAAAAACTTCAGAGAGAGCACCGATAACCACCGAGCCAACGGCTGCCCCGCCTATCCAAATCATGCCATAGAGTGCCAACACCCGACCTCGCATAGTCTCTTCAGAGACCGCTTGAATAATAGACTGGATGCAAGTGCCAACCAGAGAATACTGAATGCCGAAAAGGACCATACATAAAATTGCGATCCAAAATCGGTTCGTATTTGTGATAATTACGAGAACAATAGCACCTATCAAAACTGCGTAGGTAGTAATTGTTGGCAACCCTTCAAATTTACCACGCTGGGCGATCGTAATGCCCGCTAAAACCGCGCCAACTCCCATAGCTGAAGTTAAAATAGCGAGGCCACCGGGGCCTTGATTAAACACACCAGATGAGATCCCAGGCAACAACTCAACAAGAGGTCTGGTTAAAAAAGATGACCCAAAAAGAATTATGAGTGATGGTCCTATCAAAGGATGTGAAACCGCGTAGCGATATCCTGCGATTATATCCCCTAGCACCGATAACCCTGACGGCTTTCGTTCTGGTTCGGGAGGTATTTTAACAATCCACAGAGCCGCAAAAAACCAAAGATATAGGAAAGTATTAATCAAAAATACTGCTTCAACATTCAAGAATTTTAAAATTATAGCGCCCATAGCAGGGCCAATAAGTCTTGCTGAGTTCCAGGTAAAACCGCCAAATGCGATTGCAGCGGGCAAATCCGCTCGAGGAACCAATGCTGGTGGCAATGAGCTTCGGATTGGTTGAAAGAAAGCGTGGTCCATTCCTGTGATGAATGCAAAGAGCAAAAGAAGTTCGACATTCAACCATCCAACAAATGCTGTAACTGTTAATGCAGCAGTCACTATGACATTCATGAATTGGATAATTCTTGCCAACTTGATCCGCTCAAACCGATCCGCCAGATAACCGGCAAATGGACTAAGGAGGACGACAGGGACTAGGTCGGCAAACCCCATGAGTCCAAGCCACCAAGGCGATTTGGTTAACTCCCAGGTTAACCAGCCAATAGCGAGGCGCTGGGCCCAAACACCACATTGTGATGGAAAATTACCAACAGCAAAGATCGCAAAGTTACGGTGTGAAAAGGCGCCTGCTAAGCCTCCCCGTCTGGGCTTTTTGCTACTCACTTACTACACCACTAAATTTGAGTTTTTTATATTCAACTTCTAATCTATGTATTTTGCCAAGAAGTCTTGCGTACGCTCCCAAGCTAAAGCTGATGCACTTGCATTATAACGTTCCGACCTAACGTAACTATCAAAGCCGTGCTTCACGCCCTGATATATATGCCAAGACACCTCTGGTCGATAGATTTTGAAATTAGCAACATCCTCCGGCGGTACAGCAGTATCAAGTGTTCCAACGTGGCTAATAACCGGACATTTTGGCTCTTCGCTAGAAAAATCACACATATTAGAACCGTAATAAACTATCGCTGCATCAAACTGACCCCTGCATGCCGCCAACCAACTAATGGTTCCGCCAAAGCAGTAACCTGAAATCGCTACCTTACCAGCAGTGGAAATAAATTCTGCTGCGGCCATTACGTCTTTTAAAATACTATCGTAATTCACGTTATGGCTTATCTCCTTTCCACGACGCATACCCTCGCTATCATAGGAAAGAACAAGACCTTTTTCTTCCCGATCAAATAAGGCTGGTGCAATCGCAGTAAAACCCTCACCGGCAAACTTTTCACAAACGTGTTTGAGATATGAGTTAACACCGTACATCTCCATACCAACAACAATTCCACCCCTTGGGTTGTTAATAGGTTCGGCAAGATAAGCATTAAAGCCATGACCGTCAGATGCCATCAATTCAATATTAGTTCCCATTGTAACCCTCGATAGTCACCGTATAGTTTCCAGCATAATAGCTTTATAGTCTTTGTTCAAAATTTAGTGATTTTTAGGAATTAGATTATGCTCAAAATTCGCTTTGCAGCCGGCGGTTATGACAGATTGGATGCCCTAAAGTACGGTTTAATAAAACCGGAGGGTATTGAACTCGAATTCATCGAAATCAATGAACCTCGTCGTATCTTTGATGGAATGTTGGGTGATGAATTATTTGATGTCTCTGAATTTTCCAGCTCCGAATTTATTACCCGAACACTAAATGGCGATTTTCCGTTTGTCGGAATTCCAATTTTCCCGTCCAAAGCCTTCCGTCATGGCTTCATTTTTATCAATAAAACTTCCGGGATCACCAATCCCAAGGACCTAGAAGGGAGAGTAATAGGCGTACCTCAGCACTCACAAACGGCTGCCGTCTGGATTCGCGGACATCTGCAACACGACTATGGAGTGGACTGGTCGACCGTAAAATGGATAGAAGGGTCAATTGAGCAGACAGGCGCCCATGCAAAAATAGAAACGACATCCCCAACCAAATCTCCAATCATTGTCCCAAACGACTCAGGAAAATCTATTAGTAATTTACTCGCGGACGGTGAAATCGATTGTATCATTGGATCGCGGCGGCCCGATTCTATGGGTAAAAACCCAAACGTTAAGCGCCTTTTTTCCGATTATCGTTCTGTAGAACGTGAATATTTTAAACGCACTGGTATTCATCCCATCATGCATGTCATTGCTATTAGACAGGACATTTATGAACAAAATAAGTGGATAGCTGAGAGCCTCTACAATGCATTTGAAGAATCAAAGGACTGGGCTCTCAAAAAACTCCAGATTTCCGCTGCTCAACACTGTATGTTGCCTTTTATGTTTTCAGATATGGATGAGGTAGAAGAGCTTTTTGAGGGGGATCCATGGCCTTACGGTATAGAAGCCAATCGCCCAACTCTAGAAGCCCTATTGGAACACCTACATGAACAACATTTTATCACTGAAACGGTCCCGATAGAACAACTATTTATTCCTATTTAGGTCTCACTCCTCGGTTAGTGCCTCAGGTCCATCCAAAAATTTATTAGGCTTGAGAAACATCGCAAGCAATAAACAACCACTCGGTGACCATGCTTCATGTTTGCTTCCGGCCGGACGCCAAGCGTAGTCTCCTGCATTGCATTCCCCCTCAAAATCACAAAGGCTACCTTCGAGTACATAACTTTGTTCAATATCGGTATGTTCGTGCATCGGTAACCTCGCTCCAGGCTGCCATCGAAACAAAGCCGTCATCACCCCGCGTTGGTCATCCTTGAATAAAATTTTCATCTCTATGCCATCATAAACTGTATCTACCCAGGGAAGACTGACAACATCAACATAACGGGTACTAGATGGTGACAAGTCAGAGTCATTAAAATTTGGCGTATGAGGCCCTTTAAAAGCAATAACTTCAGACATTTTAACCCCTCCCTCTACCTGTGTTTATTTGATTAAGCGTTAGTCAAAATGTTCCAAGAAACTAATTGTTGTTAATTTGAAACGCATCACAGCCGATATCCTCAATATTGTCTAATATATAGCTATGGTTTTTTTCGAGGGTTAGAAGCACATATTATGAGCTAAGAATCAAGTTTTGCCTCGGTTCCAAAGTCTTTAATAGCTAACCAGCCAAGAACCAATAAGATCGCAGCACCAACGATAAAAAATGACATTTCTAGGCCAAAAACTTTTGCCACAGCTCCCATCAAAATCGGAAGGAATACGGCGGCCACCCTGCCAGCTGTTACTCGGAGACCCGCCCCCTTCCCCTGCGCCTCCCCAGCTGCTTGCGCAACAATAGAAATTTCCATGGCCTGTGCAACACCAGAGGTGGCCCCTCTTATGGCGATAGCTATCACAAAAAGAACGTAAAGCCCAAAGACACCCGCCACAGGTATCCAATCGGTTTTAACCCCAAGATATTCGAGAAACGAAGCAATTGGTGAAGGGTCCAGTTGGAATCCAGTCCAAGCGATAATCGGTGTGATCGAAATCATGAAAACACCCAAGGCTATGGAGCAAATAAGAATGCGACGATTTGAGAATCTTTTTGCCAACCATCCTGTACTGATGGCTCCCAAACCACCGACTAAGCCAAGCACAGAAAATAATATACCAATTAATGTTCCGGATATTCCAATACCATTGAGATAGATAACATAGAAGTTTGATTGGATGGCAACTCCGGAGTGCCTTAAGATAGTTACCATAAATACCAAGCCGATGGCAGGTATGGCAACCAGTCGAAAAGCAGCGAGGTAATCATTAAGCTTAGGCATTAGGTCACTTAATTTTTGTGTAGGGTTATGAGAGGATAACTGTTTTTTTAATGCTAGATTCGCTGGACGGGGTACTAACCAAGTGGATAAAAATGTCATACCTGCCCAGACACTCAAGAAAAAGAATGCCCACCACGGACCAGCCAAATCCCAAATTGCGCCAACCACAGGGGGACCAAATATTGTGCCGATGCGGGTCGCCAACGTTAATCGGCCCGTATATATAGGTTCGCCTCGCATAAGGCTTCCGGTAAGTGATTGTGCGCCGATCCAAGTGGTCATTACGGCCAACCCTCCGCACATTTGAAACAAAATTAAGGCAGGGATCAGCGGCATCGATGGATATAACAAAGGTACAACAATTGCCACCCCAGCAAATATCAGCATGACACGGCGGGTTCCAAACCTGTCCATCATTGCACCACCATGGATCAGGAATAACATTGGTAAAACATGCCTTGCTCCTAAAACAATTCCAATTATTAAAGGGTCTTTGGTCAGGGTTGCTGTCCAAAGAGGAACAACAACGTTATAGAGATGGAGAGAACTGTTCGAAAACAAGGCCGTCCCATAGACGGCCAATTGGACACGCCAAGGAATTGGAGATGAAATACCGTGTGGAAGGCCAGACATTAACCAAGCCTATACCTCTATATAGGCCACCAAAAGGGCGAGTATTTGAAATTCATATAGTATTTCAAATGTTTAAAAAACTAATGACCCTGTGCTAAACTATGCAGGAGGTGAAAAAATGACAAAAACAAAGGCAAAATTTCTGAAAAATGCTTGGTACGCAGCAATTTGGACACAGGACCTGCCACCCGCCACTCCAATCGCTAAAATCTTCCTCAACGAACCAGTCGTCCTTTTTCGAACCGAAGACGGAGAGCCGGTTGCTCTAGAGGATAAATGTTGTCATCGGGCAGCTCCACTATCGGTCGGCAAATGTATAGGTGACACAATCCAGTGTGGCTATCACGGTTTAAGGTTCAACGCCACGGGCGCTTGTGTGGAAATTCCCGGTCAATCGAAAATTCCGCAGAACGCAACGGTCCGATCCTACCCCGTAATTGACCGCTGGAATATGGTATGGATATGGATGGGCGAACCAGAAAAGGCCGACGAAACAACAATTCCTGAATATTTTTGGTTAAATGACGATGGCTGGAAATCCGCCACCGGCTATATTCCAATGAAAGGTAATTACCAGTTACTAGTCGACAATCTACTCGACTTTACCCACGTGACTTATCTCCACAAAAACACCTTATCCGCTGACCCAGAGGAAGCTAAAGTACCCGTTAAAGTAGTACGTGATGAAAAATCGGTCTCGGTTTCTCGGTGGATATTTGGACATAACGCCCCACCGTTATTTGCAAAAGCGGGTGGTTTTGACGGAAAGGTCGATCGCTGGCAAACAACCACCTGGTTAGCACCCTCTACCCTCGCTTTCGATGTGGGTTGTGCTAAGGCTGATACCGGTGCGATCGACGGCGACCGCTCGCAAGGTATCTCGATCTGGTCTACTCACTTAATTACACCGGAGACTGATACTACGACCCATTACAATTGGGCCTACGTGAGAAATTTTTCTTTGGAAGATGATCAAATGACCGAAACACTGCATAAAGGGGCCAAGGCGACATTTGAGGAAGATGTTACGATGATAGAAGCACAGCAAAACAGACTAGGTGGCATCAGTTTCGAAGGTTTAATTGATATAAACGCCGATAACCCACCCCTCCAGATGCGCAGAATTATGGATGAGTTAATTGCAGCGGAATTATTGGGTAAGTAAATGAATTTATTCATTAATTCTGGTTTTTCGCATTAATTTATGCCCTGACCATTAATTATGGTTTCGCTTTGAAGTTTCATATGTATAGTCTCTAACCGATGGTTCCCCTTCGGGATTAAATGGGAACACGGTGCGTCTTTGGTCTATAAATTTTAGTCCTCTCAATGCCGTGGCTGCCCTCGCAACTGTAAGTGGGAAATTGATGTCCATATATGTCACTGCTTAAGCGGGAAGGCGGATGTCAGTAAAGATCCACGAGCCAGGAGACCTGCCGTCGCAATTGTCACCTATCCGTTGGGCGAGGAGACCAGGGGGGGCGGACACTCCGTTTTTGGTGACGCAGGTATTTATCTTGTGGAAAGAACAAAAATGGATCTAGTAGTTGATCAATTAATTCGTTCAAAATATCGAACTTCGACGCTTTGGATGACCCGTGGGTGCAGATACCTGTCTTTACCATTTATCAAGGACGGAATCTGGAATGCACCAAATACTAAATTTCTCAAAAAGCAGGAGATTTCTCTCTTTA
>Ga0310344_10003788_pt1 | contig 11236 bp, 12 predicted proteins | sample HC15DNA20200_MG_FD_203801 | JGI IMG/M metagenome (GOLD analysis project Ga0310344, IMG submission 203801) | Marine microbial communities from station ALOHA, North Pacific Subtropical Gyre - HC15-DNA-20-200_MG | ecosystem: Environmental > Aquatic > Marine > Oceanic | place: Pacific Ocean: North... | reverse complement strand
CACTTTATGAACAAAAACGATAATTCCTCTAATCCAAACTCCACAATTGAAGAAAAAAGAAAACGTATTCGACATTCAACAGCTCATGTAATGGCAGATGTAGTAACCCAAATGTTTCCTGAGGCGAAATTGGCCATTGGTCCACCAACAAATGACGGCTTTTACTATGATTTTCTCATACCTAAACCATTCACAAATGAAGACTTAGAGAAAATAGAAAAAAAGATGGCAAAAGTAATAAATTCCAATTTTTCATTTGAATACCACGAATACACTAAAAAAGAAATAATTGAACAAAATAAAGATGAACCTCTCAAATTAGAAATAATTGATGGAATTCCAGAAAATGAAACTATATCAACATACAGCCATGGTAATTTTGAAGATTTATGTGCTGGGCCACATGTTGAATCAACAAAAGAAATCATAGCATTTAAATTATTGAATGTTGCAGGTGCGTATTGGAAAGGAGATGAAAGTCGTCCAATGCTTCAAAGAATCTATGGTACAGCATTTGAATCCCAAGATGCACTAGATACTCATCTCAGTAATCTTGAAGAAGCAAAAAAACGTGACCATAGAAAACTAGGTAAAGAACTAGACCTATTTTCAATAGATGATCAAGTTGGATCAGGTTTGATAATTTGGCATCCAAATGGAGCAATAATCCGTACATTAATCGAAGATATGTGGAAAAAAGAACATTATCTCAGTAACTACAATCTTATATTCACCCCACATGTAGGAAAAGCTAACTTATGGGAAACAAGTGGACATTTAGAGTTCTTTAAAGAAAATATGTTCTCTGCTATAGAAATGGATAATGTTGATTACTATTTGAAACCCATGAATTGTCCATTCCATATTAAATATTATCAATCAGATATTAGAAGTTATAGAGATTTACCTTTACGAACATCAGAAATAGGTACTGTATATCGTTACGAAAGAGCTGGTGTATTACATGGTTTATTGAGAGTAAGAGGCCTAACTCAAGATGATGCACATATCTTTTGTCGTCCTGATCAAGTAGAAGAAGAAATAAATGGTGTATTGGACCTAACTCTTAAAATAATGCATAGATTCGGCTTTAATGATTTTTCAATCAAAATATCTACTAAACCAACTAAAGCAGTTGGTGAAGACGAAAAATGGGAATTAGCAACTAATTCCCTGAAGAACACACTGGAAAAAAGAAATATAGAATATGAAATTGATGAAGGAGGAGGAGCATTTTATGGACCCAAGATAGATATCCATATAAAAGATGCTATCGGTCGTTTTTGGCAATGTACAACAGTACAATTTGACTTTAATTTACCTCACCGCTTTGGACTAACATATATAGATGACAATGGCAAAGAGAATCAGCCCTTTATGATTCATCGTACTTTATTAGGCTCACTAGAACGATTTTTTGGAATATTAATTGAACATTATGCAGGAGCTTTCCCTACATGGCTCGCACCAATACAAGCAATGATCATTCCTATTACAGATAAACACTACGAATATTGTAAGGAAATATCTGAAAAACTTTCTACCAATAATATTCGAGTTAAATATGATACACGTAATGAACGAATGAACTATAAAATTCGAGATGCTCAAAACAAAAAAATCCCATATATGATTATTGTAGGAGATAAAGAAATTGATACTAAATCAGGATCTTTGAGAAAACGAACTGGGGAAAATATTGGGGTTCTCAGTATAGACGATATTCAAAATATCATTTTAGAAGACTCTTCACAAACACAATAATACTTAAAAAATCTACGTAGCATCCGTAACATCGGAGATTTAAAAAAACTACTTCTATAACAAATAAAATTATAGCCCATTATTATATTGAAATCCTTCGTCTAGAAATAGATCAAATAAACCAAAATATGTTATACTCTATTTCTAAGTTAATTCACTAATTCAATAGCTGAGGTATAGTCAATCCTTAAGGAATACAGGGTAAATAAATCAATAAGATCCCCGAAAGTTCGATTAATACAAAAAGATGGAACTCCAGTGGGAGTCGTAGGAATTCAGGAAGCTCTACAAATGGCTCAATCTGAAGGACTTGATTTAGTTGAAGTCTCTTCTTCATCTACACCCCCCGTTTGTCGAATTTTAGATTATGGGAAATTTAAATACCAACAAACCAGAAAAGGAAGAACTGCACGTAAAGAAAACCGTATACATATAAAATTAGACAAAACACGTGAGGTTCGGCTAAAGCCAAGAATTGGAGAACATGATAGAATTTCTAAAGTGAAGATGGTTGAAAGGTTGTTAGCTGAAGGTTCGAAAGTTAAAATTGTCGTAAGGTTCCGAGGAAGAGAAATTACTCATCCAGAATTTGGAATGACATTACTGAAGTCAGTTGCAGATGATTTAACAGGAAAAGCAAGACTTGAAAAAGTCCCCGCTTTCGAAGGAAGATCCATCAGTATGACTCTAGCACCTGAAAAAAGTATAATTACGAAAGGGAACACTCAAAATGCCAAAACTGAAAACACATAAAGGTGCTGCAGCTAGATTTCGTAAAACAGGTACCGGCAAAATTGTTCGTATGAAAGGCCATCGAAGTCATCTGAGACGAAAGAAAGCAAACAGAACTAAAAGATTATTTGGAAAAACAATTCAAGTCAGTAATTCTGATACGAAAATGTTAAAAAGATTACTAGGATAAATAAAAATGACTCGTGTAAAAACTGGTGTAATTAAACACCGTAAACATAAAAAGGTTTTAGCTCAAACTAAAGGTCACCAAGGAGTTAGGCATACCCTGTTTAGAAGAGCAAATGAATCATTACTACATGCACTAAGATATTCATACCTTCACCGTAAACGCAAAAAAAATGATATGCGTAAACTCTGGCAAATTAGAATTAATGCTGCTTCAAGACAAAATGGACTATCATATAGTAAATTAATTCATGGCATGAAAAAACTCAATATTAATATTAATCGAAAGTTACTAGCTGATTTAGCAACAAACGAGCCTACTATATTTAATTCAATAGTAGAACTTGTAAAAGAAAAATCTGCAGCATAATAATATTACTATTTTCTCTTAATCATCAATTCTACATCATGTAGAACATGCATCGCATCAAATGGCAAGGTATATAAAATATGCGTATTGCCTTCTGGACCTAATATATATAATGGAGCAGAGTGTACTACTTCCTCGTTATCAGAAATTCCTGGTCCATATCTTTTGAAATTAGAGACATAATAATAATCTAAAACTTCTAATAACTCTTCTTGCTTCCCTGTTAGATAAACCCATGAATCAGCTTTAGAAATAGCACTTAAATATCTATTTACTGTAACTTGATTATCAATTTCAGAATCTACACTAATAATTAAAAATACAACATCATTTCCAAGGGTGTTTTTAGAATCAATTTGCAGCAGTAAATTGGTCATATCAGGGCATATATCTGAACAGGTAGAATATAAAAACGTCATTAATATAATCTTGCCAGAAAAATCATCAAGGCTTTTTAGGTCACCATGTTGATCATATAATGAAAAACTAAATGGTGATTTCGATTCTATAGAACGACCAAGGTATGCTTCATCTGTAAAGCACGAAGTAAAAATAAAAATTCCTACTACAATAGAAAATATTAGCGATATGTAATATTTATACAAAAATGTTAGGCACTCTGAAATTTTATTATTTTTCACCAATATATTTTTGAGCAACTACAGCAAGTGCTGGTATTAATATAACTAGCAAACTCCCAATAATCACGACACCCCACGGTTCAGAAGCACCATGGAAAGTAAAATGTTCGAATACCATAAAGAGTATTCCTAAAATTCCAGCTACGATAACAAAGATTACAATAGCCATTAATGGGAATAAAAGATTTGTAACAAATTTATTGTTTTCCATAAATCACCTTATTTAGTAAATTTTACCAATACAAAATGTATAAATCAAACCCTATTTCCTTCCATTTTAGCCCAATTAAAGAAAGTACTAATAAATAATGCCAAAAATATGAATCCACCCGATATTTTCATGAATATCCCACCGATAATCTGATCTTGTAAAGGTGTTATAACTGTTACAGGAGAATCAAGATATCCTGAATATAGTACTACTTCTGAAAAAGTAATGGGACCAAAGACAATGATTTGTCCTACGGATAAGAAAAATAAATACATCATTTTTAATGGTGGTGAGAGTATAGATATTTGTTTAAATGGACTTAACAAAGGTATCCACATTAAAAATGCAGTTGAAAAGAATAGAGCATGTTCCAAAAAATGTATTAGATGTATATCTAATGCCATATTATATAGTACAGGGAAATGCCACAAAGAATAAACCAAATTAAAAAGAAAGAATGCAACTAATGGATGAACGAAAACAAGAATAACACGAGAAAGTAACCTATTCTTAAATAAAATATCTAGCATATTATTTGGTAATCCTGCCAAAATCAGAGGAGGTGCTACAATAGTTAACACTACATGTTGAAACATATGACCACTAAATAAATAATGTTCACTAATTTCATGTATAGGCCCAACAGTTACAAGAAAAATAACTAACATACCACTAGTAAATTTTAATATTAGGTTGTGGTTATTTTCTGACTTAGACCTGGGTAACATTTTAAACAGATAAAATCCTTGTATTGCAACAATAGCAATCAGAATTTCAGCATGAAAATAAAAAAACTTATTCGAAAAATCGTTAGCAAATATACTATTTAGTATATCCATGTTTTATCACTAATGTTTAGTTAAACATTCCAAACAAAGTCATTAATGCAAGGGTAACTAATGAAGCTAAAACAAGACCGGTAATAAAAAAGATACTAAACAAACGAGAATCATATCGTAAATGCATATAAAACATCCCAACTAATGCAAATTTAAATGCAGAAAGTATAAATAATATAGGTATAATACCTTTCCCTAAACTTTCAATATAGAAAATCCCGACCTCTATAGCAGTAAGTACTACTAGAGCAGATGCAACCATCAGGTACTTACGAGGCGATGGGTGGGCAGAATGGGTTTTATCCATATCACTCATATAATAACTCCAATACAAAAATCTTAAATACCTGGGAAAACTCCCAATAAATAGACGACTGTAAATATTACAATCCATACTACATCAACAAAATGCCAATAAAGAGCTGCTAAATCAACATCCAAATGCCTTTCAGGAGTAACTCCACCACGTAATGAAAAAAAGTATAGTGACAGTAACCATATTATACCAAGTGTAACGTGAGCTCCATGGAATCCAGTTAACACAAAAAAGGTAGATCCAAATAAATTTGTTTTAGGAGTTAAACCATGCAAAACAAAATCCCTAAACTCAAAAACTTGAAATCCAATAAAAGTCATTCCCAAAAAAGCAGTGGACAAAATCCATATTTGGAAATTTTTTATTTGCCCACGTACCAAAGCTGAATAAGCTAAAACCATACTCATACTACTCATCAAAAGTACAAATGTACTTACAGATGTAACTGGAATACTAAATACGTCTTCAGGTACTGGCCCTCCTCCAACAATTTGTCCACTATATATTACATAAGTAGCAATTAAAGCAGCAAAAAACATACAATCTGAGCCTAGAAACGCCCACATCAACATTTTTCTGTTATTTAATCCAGTCGTTGTATGTTCTTCGTGTTCACTATGTGTAGTATTAAGATTAGCCATAAATCCTCTTTCCTAATGATGACCTGAAACATCGGGGTCATTAACAGGTTCAAATGACCATGCATAAATAGAAATCATAATAATCATTCCACCTACAACAGCAGCGAGCAACCCCAACATAGAATCTAATAAATATACTAATCCAAATCCACCAATAAGCATCCCTAGAGAAGCAAATGCTGGCCAATACGATGGTTGAGGTAAGTGAATATCACCAGTTGGTTCTCTCAGGTTTAATTCTATTTCAGCTGTATCTCCACTACGCTTTTTCTCCCAGAAATCATCTCTAGATTTTACTATAGGTATTTCTACAAAATTATATTCAGGCACAGGAGAAGGAATAGACCATTCTAAAGTACGACCATCCCATGGATCAGAATCTGCTTTTTCTCCCTTACGCCAAGACCTTGTAACATTATGAAGGAAAAGTAACACAGCTGCTATAATAAAGAAAACTCCTAATGTAGCTACTAAATTCCATAAATCCCATCCCATTTCAGATGAATATGTATATGTCCTTCTAGGCATACCATCTAATCCTAAAAAGTGCATTGGGAAAAACGTAATATTCATACCAACAAAAAGTAACAGAAAACTAATTCTACCTGACAATTCATTCATTAGACGGCCAGTTACTTTAGGGAACCAATAATGAATACCTGCAAATATAGCAAATAAACTACCACCAAAAAGAACATAGTGTATATGAGCAACAATAAAATAGGTATCTTGTTGTTGTGCATCTGAAGCAGCAGATGAATGCATGGTTCCACTCAAACCACCTATAACAAATAACACTATAAATCCTATGGAATAGAGCATCGGTGATTTTAAATCAATTGAACCTTTCCACAAAGTTGCAATCCAATTAAAGATTTTCACGCCTGTAGGAATTGCAATAAGCATTGTAGTTATTGCAAAAATGGAATTTGCAATTGGTCCGAGTCCAACTGTAAACATATGATGACTCCATACCATCCATCCCAAAAAACCAATAATCACACCAGACAAAACTACTACATTGTACCCAAAAATAGGTTTTCGAGAAAAAGTAGGTATGATTTCAGAAATAATACCCATGGCAGGTAAAATAAGGATATAAACTTCAGGATGACCAAAAACCCAAAAAAGATGCTGCCAAAGTAATGGATCCCCACCACCTGAAGTAACAAAAAATACAGTCCCAAAAGTACGATCAAACATCAATTCAATTAAGGCAACAGTAATTACAGGGAATGCCAAAACCAATAATATAGAAGTAATTAAAGTCATCCAAGTGAAAATCGGCATCCTCATTAAAGTCAGACCAGGTGCACGCATATTTACTATAGTAACGATAAAATTAAATGCCGCTGCCAAAGAAGCGACACCCAAAACTTGAAGTCCAACAATCCAAAAATCTATACCATGGCCTAAATTAAATATCTTCCCAGTAATAGGGGCATATCCAAACCAGCCAGCATTAGGAGCTCCTCCTAAAACCCAACTCATTTTCAAAATAATTGCTCCTGCCAGGAAGGTCCAAAAACTAAATGCATTCAACCTTGGAAAGGCAACATCGCGGGCGCCAATTTGCAAAGGAATTACAAAATTAAAAAATGCTGCTCCTAAAGGCATGATTGCCAAAAAAATCATAGTTGTGCCATGCATGGTAAATAGCTGATTATAAACCTCTGGCGCAATTAAAGTATTATTTGGAATTGCCAATTGAAGTCTAATTAATAATGCCTCTACTCCTCCTGTAAGAAACAAAATAAAGGCAGTCGTACCATATAGTACTCCAATTTTTTTATGATCTATAGTAGTAAGCCAGCCCCAAATTCCAACAGGTTTCAAAGGTCTTACCACAGGGAAAGGTATACTTACCATCTGTATATTCTCCTTTTAAAATCAATTAACTCAGTTATCAGAGTATTCATAAAACCTCATAATATTTATTTAAGTGTCTGTAAGTATGCAACTAGTGCAGATATTTCTGGATCATTTAATTTTTTAGTTTCATCAGTATATACTGTAGCTTGTCGAGCCATTTTATTACCAGGTTTAATACTTTCTGGATCTTCAAGCCATTTACGTAAATTGTCCTGGGTATTGTCTAAAATACCTGCTGCTAATTGTGTTCTACTTGCAACATGTGTTAAATCAGGCCCAACATTTGAACGTGCCTTAGTACCCATAACCTTATGACAAGCGTAACATTGTTTTTCTCCTTCAAAAAGTTTTTTTCCTTCTAAGGCCAAAGGTTCTGCAGGAATCGAAGCTTCTGTAGCTTGCAGCTTCATCCATTCATTAAATTCATCTCGAGAATCTGCATAAACTCGAAAACTCATTAACGCATGTGCAATACCACAAAATTCTGCACATTGAGCATAAAATTCCCCCTCAATATTAGATTGAATCCACATTGTATTTACGTGATTGGGAACTATATCAAGCTTACCAGCTATATTAGGAATCCAAAAACTATGTAAAACATCTCTTGATGTCAATCTTATATTAACTACTTCATCTACAGGAATACGCATTTCATTAGAAGTCATTACTTCTAAATCAGGATTAGAGGGGTCTTTATATGTGAAATTCCAAAACCACTGAGCTGCCTCTACAGTTACTTCCAAACATCCTTCTTCATATGTACATGGAGAATTAGCATTATCAAATATAGTGATTACTGTTGGAATCGCTACAAAAACCAGAATTATCGCAGGCAAAATTGTCCAGGCTATTTCCAATTTAGTGTTCCCGTGAATTTGTTCAGGATCTTTATCACTTACCTTACGTCGATACCTGAAAACTGCCCAGAATAAAATAGCTGTTACTATAACAAAAACAAATACAGCCGCTGCAAGAATCCAATAGAAAAGTGTTAACTGTGACTCTGCAACTGGACCAGCAACATTAAAAGTAGACTGTGGATGATCAGGAGTGCATCCCAAAATAAAAATAAAGGAAATAATCGCTACAGGAAGTAATCTAAAAAATAGTTTACTGATAATTCCTCCTAATTAAGAAAAATATATACCTATAAGAATTTATCAAAACCTATATTCCTAGGTCAATAGCTATGCAGACTTTTATAATCATTAAATTTAATTGTTTAAGATTACATCAATGATCATTGCCAAAAAAAGTAAAGCTAAATAAAGCATAGAATAGATATAACCCAAGACAATCACACGCTTAGATGAACTGATATTGATATATATACTTAATACCAGATAAATCATTCCTAATATCAATGCTGAATATAAATAAAACCATCCTACAGTTGGCAGTACAAAAAATAATGATGTTAATGCAATTAGTAAAATTGTATATAAGAGTATATGCATCTTTGTAGAAGTTACACCTGCAACAACTGGTAGCATTGGTATATTAGCCTCAGCATAATCATTTTTAAGTAATAAGCTTAGGGCCCAAAAATGTGGTGGTGTCCAAAAAAACACTATCGCAAAAAGATATAATGCTGATAATTCTACATTTCCTGTAACTGCAGCCCATCCAATCACTGGAGGCATAGCTCCAGCAGCTCCTCCTATAACAATATTTTGCGGAGTCCTTCTTTTCAATGCTATCGTATAAATGAATACATATATCAAAGTTGCAATCATTGTTAAAATAGCTGCAAGATAATTTGTAAAAATCAGCATGATTAGAAAAGATATAACATTCAATGTTATTCCAAAAATCAAAGCATTCATCGGATTAACCCTGCCACTAGCAACCGGTCTATTTCGAGTCCTTGTCATTTTAAAATCAATATCTTTTTCTAAATAATGATTAATTGCCTGTGCTCCACCTGCAGCCAAAGACCCACCCAATACAACACAAAACATTATAGAAAAATCTGGCAATCCTTTTTGAGCCAAAAACATACCAGAAACAGCCACTACCAACAATAATGGAATTACTCTAGGTTTGGTTAATAAAAAATAATCTTTTAATATTTGCTTATTCATATATTTTTATTGTAAACCCCATCAATAACAAACATTTACTCGATTTGTGTTTTTTGAATTGGGAAAAATATATAAGCTGCAGAAATCAAAGCACCCCAAAAAATGGTAGCAATAGCTAAATGAATTACTCTAAAATATAACTGGAATCCTGTCCAAACCATTATTGCACCAATTAAAATTTGTAACACGAAAACAAATCCTATCACAAACACCAATATATTAATATTTCTTATATCTCTATAGTGTTTTAATAAATAAAAAAGTAAGAATCCTATAAAGATTGCCAGACACAATACAACTAACCTATGAAACATATGTATTACATAAGGCATTTCGAATAACCCACTAAATCCATTGCATAAAGGCCATCCAGAACAAACTGAACCATAACCTTCTGAAACCATATACGCTCCAGATAAAATCACAAAAAAAGCAAAAATTAATGAGAAAACAAATAGATGCCTTACATTTAAAATCTTTTTTATTACTATATTTTTATAATTTCTTGTGGAAAAATCCCATGAATAAATGCTTGATAAAACCAAACTTGCAATCAACAACTCTGCAATAGATAAATGAGTTACAACAATTAAACCTTCTAATTCAGTCCATACTGTAATAGCTCCAAAAATCGCAGCTAGTAAAACCAATATTCCTGCAACACAAATCCAGTAAAAAGATACTCGTAGTAAATCTCTCTTAAACCACAAAAACCCTAATGTAATAAACGTTACTAAACCCAAAACACTCCCAGATAATCTATGTGCATACTCAATTATAGAATCAAACCTCAACGGCGGAATCCAATTACCATAACATGTTGGCCAATCTGGACATCCTAACCCTGAACCCGTAACTCTAACTGTAATCCCCAAAACTACCTGGACTAAAGCTAAAATAATTGTAGCAATTAATAATAATCGTATCGTTTTCAATCAAATCACTTCATGTCATTACTAATATTAATAATATATTAAATTCTAGTAGAATGGTAAGTTTATTATTACAAAACACAAGGTAGAAAAACCTGAATTCATCCAATATAAAATCCTACACAATTACACTTTTTATGATATTATTTTCTTTATATTCCCTATTTGATAGGTATTAATTACAGCAATATGTAACCACATTCAAAATTCGGCCCGCTAGCTCAATTGGCAGAGCAATTGACTCTTAATCAATAGGTTCTCGGTTCAAGTCCGAGGCGGGTCACACTTAATGACAGGTATCTGTCATCTTTCATATCTGAATGTGTATAATTACGAATCCGAATGCCAAAGTTCACCGCTCTGAGAAAACTTTCGAAAGTCCTCTACTCTACCGAATGTAATACGATTGGCGTCATGGTAGTTGGGGGCGTCCTTGTAGGCCGTACGAACCACGTAAATTATGTCATCACCGTCGAACTGCCAGTCAGCGTACTGAAATCCTGTCTTCAAGGTAGATTCCTCTGGTGTCTTCTCGTGCCGATCTTCCATTAACACCTTGTGCCTGATCCAGGAAGACAGATCCTCCGAACTAAATAAACTCAGTATATTCCTGTGAACCCTGGGAGGACCGGTAAACATATCGTT
>Ga0310344_10003787_pt1 | contig 11237 bp, 8 predicted proteins | sample HC15DNA20200_MG_FD_203801 | JGI IMG/M metagenome (GOLD analysis project Ga0310344, IMG submission 203801) | Marine microbial communities from station ALOHA, North Pacific Subtropical Gyre - HC15-DNA-20-200_MG | ecosystem: Environmental > Aquatic > Marine > Oceanic | place: Pacific Ocean: North... | reverse complement strand
TAGTTGTCAGTAGTAAATCTAAATGTTGAACGCACAAGCATTTTTGCTGGAGGTAAGAGCTTTGGTGAAGTAGGGCAATATCAACTCATTGAAGGTACTGTAGATTTTGATGTTGATCCATCAGATCCCGTGAATGCTCTAGTGACTGACATCCATTTAGGGGTCGAGTCCAAAGATGGAAAGGTTTCGTTTTCCTCAGATTTTGCAATATTGAAGCCCTTGGAATTAGATAGGGGTTGCAGAGGTATTGTTTTTGATGTCGTAAATAGAGGCCGGAAGACTGTTTTGGGAAGCTTCAACAGTGCGGATCCCACCACTGATCCTGGTGGGTCCATTGATCCCGGTAATGGTTTTCTGATGCGCAATGGATACACCATAGTATGGTGTGGGTGGCAGTACGACGTTCCTATCCAACAAGGGTTGATGGGAATGAAGGCACCAGAGGCAATTGACAAGAATCAGAGATTAGTAGGGGACATACTTTGTCAATTCCAAACCAATGAACCCACTAATCATTTTCTCTTAGCTGATCGAGTACATACTCCCCATCCCCCAGTGGATATGGAGGATCCTAAAGCGAAATTAACTGTGAGAAATCATCCCAATTCTCCAGCAGAAGAGATTGATCGCGCTGACTTTTCATTTGTAAGGATTGATGATGACTGGTATGACTCGGGGGCAACACATGTTTATAAAGAATCAGGATTTGAACCTGGGCTGATTTATCAACTGGTGTATGAGACTGAGGGCAGTCCTATCGTCGGGTTGGGCTTCCTAGCAGTCAGGGATATTGTCTCATTCCTAAAACATGGCTTGGAGGAGGATGGTAACCCGTGTGCTGATGGATTGGATTATGCATTGGCATTTGGAAGTTCACAAAGTGGTAGATTCTTGAGAGAGATGATTTATTTGGGATTTAATGAAGATGAAGCCGGTTTGATTGCACTAGACGGGATAATTGCTCATGTTGCTGGAGGAATGCGTGGAGAATTTAATTTGCGTTTTGGACAACCATCCAAGGATGTTTGTTTTATCATCCCTGAGTTATTCCCGTTTACTGAACTTCAACAGTCGGACCCACGAACCGGAAAAACTGATGCATTGCTGAGTAGGTTAGAGAAACGTCGTATGGTACCCAAAATCATGTTCACAAATACTTCAGCCGAATACTGGAGAGGAGATGCTGCATTAATTCATACAAACCTTGAGGATCTAACAGATGCCCCGGAGCATCCGTCAGTGCGCCGCTATTTGTTCTCAGGCACACAGCATGGTTCAGGAGTTTTCCCGCAAATTGATTTTAGGGAAGGTGACGGGGTAAAAGGCCAAATTGCATTCAATATGATTGACTATGCGCCTCTTCACAGGGCGGCCTTAGTGAATTTGGACAGGTGGGTATTGGGCGAAGCTGATCCTCCACCTAGTTGCCACCCTTCGTTTGCTTATGGGACCGCTATTGAATCAAAGTCAATATTAGAGAAATTTAAGTTGTTACCAGGGGTCAATGTACCAACCAAGACTACCATGGCGATGCGTTTGGATTATGGACCCGATACTCACCTCGGTCGTACCACACAGCTACCGGCGATTGAAGGAGAAGTCTATCCTGCATTGGTTTCAGATATTGATGATAATTTTAATGAAATAGCTGGTATACGGCTTCCAGATATAGATGTTCCCTTAGCTACTTCAACTGGTTGGAATCTTAGACATTATTCTATAGGAAACCCTGGGTTGTACATCGGTATTACAGGTGGACTGGCTGGTTGGACTATGCCATTTTCTGCTACCAAAATGCTGAGGCAGTCTAAAAAGGATCCCAGATTATCTATAGAAGAGCGCTATCAATCCAGAGAAGAGTATGTCTCATTGGTTGAAGATGCGGCACGGTTACTTGTGGATAAGCGTTATCTGATTGAAGAAGACGTAGACAGAATCTCGGAATCCGCAGCCTTCAAATTCAAATTTTTAACTAATTGATTACAACGTATAATTTGATTTTGGTGGTTGAAGGGTATTGGCATCAAATACTGAGTTGGGAAACATGACTTTAGATACGGTGATTTTGAATGGAACGGTAGTTGATGGTTCTGGTAAACCTGCATACGAGTCTGACATAGGGATAAGAGCAGACGAAATAGCGATGATAGGTGACCTCAAAAATCTTGAAGCTAGACGTCGTATAGATGCATCCGGATTCGTGATTGCTCCTGGATTCATCGATGTTCATGGTCACTCAGATATTACTCTTCTGTCGGACCCATGTGGGGAGAGCAAGATTTACCAGGGAGTCACTACGGAAGTTACAGGTAATTGCAGTTTCTCCCCGTTTCCTGCGGGTAAAGTTGGCCCCGATGTCCTACAGAATCAACTCAAAAGTACACTGATATCAAATTTCTCATGGACATGGAACAACTTGGATGAATGGGCTCTTGTTGTAGAAAAAAATGGTATCAGCATTAATATAGCTCCGCAGTTGGGACATGCTGCGCTGAGAGTCGCTGCAGGAGCTCTCCACCCTAATCCTGCTAGCAAAGACGAACTAGAGGAAATGAAAAAATTGGCTTGCCAAACGATTGAGCAAGGCGCTTTTGCTCTTACCACGGGTTTGTCAGGTCCTCCTTCTGGTTATGCTGATACCAATGAGGTAATTGATTTATGTAAAGCTATTTCCAGCTTTGATGGAACTTTTTACACAACCCATGCCCGAGTGGGACCAGGAAGGCATAAATCAGCAATTGAAGAAGCAGTTCATATCGGTGAAAAATCGGGGATCCCTGTACAGTTCTCGCATTTATCCATAACCGAAGTCTCACTTCATGGAAAGAGTTTCGAATCATTAAAGATTTTCGAAGATGCTCACGGTTCAGGGGTCGATATATCTTACGACGTCTATCCATACACGGCTGCTGGTGCTGGTCTTAAACAAGTGATGCCTGCGTGGGCACAGGCAGGTACAATAGAAGAGTATATGAGTCGATTGAGTGACCCTAGGACTAGGGAGATTATTAAAGCCGAAGTAGCAACTGGAATCCGTGAGAAACCACCAAGGTGGGATGCATGGTTCATAGCGTTCACTCAATCAGGCCCGAATGCAGGCACGGTCGGTAAATCAGTGGAAAAAATTGCAGCAGAACGTGGAATAGATCCAGCAGAAGCCGTTATTCAGATGGTTGAAGCAGAGGGTGGCAACGTAATGACCTTGGTGCATAATCGTTCGGAAGAAGATGTTCGCAAATTTCTTCAGCACCCTCTATCTATGATAGGCTCAGATGGCCGTGCCATATCACCCGACGGGTTTTATGGTACAGGGAGACCTCACCCCAGATTTTACGGGACATATCCTAGGATTTTAGGCAAGTACGTAAGAGAGAAACCGCAACTATTTTCAATAGAAACAGCAATACATAAAATGACTGGAGCTCCTGCTTCGAGAATGGGTTTTAAAGACAGAGGGATATTGAACAAATTTATGAAAGCTGATCTTGTAATGTTTGACCCTGATACAGTTATTGATAATGCAACTTTTGAAAATCCTCAGAGGTATCCTACAGGTATACCGTATGTTTTAGTGAATGGAAAGTTCGTCATTGATGACGGCGAGCATACGGGTGCACGTCCAGGACATGTATTGCGCAGAGGAGCTTGAATATTCTGATTGATTAAATTAACTTGTGTAATATGTTGAGTTTATATTGTGAAGGTTTTTAAAAAGGAGTGAAATAGATGAAATTTATAAGAAGCAGAGAAGGATTTCCGTTTAGTTCAGCAGTGGTGCATAGCGGCAAGGTTTTGGAGACAGTCATCACAGGTACGGACAGCGAAAATAATCCTGTTCCAGGAGGGGCTGCAGCGGAGATCACAGAAATATTTAGACAATTAGATGAAATCCTTGAGGAAGCAGGACTAAACAAAAATCATTTGTGCTCCGCAAGACTGTATCTACAGCATGTCAATCGGGATATCGCTGAGGTTAATAAAGTATGGGCTGAGTATTTAGGAGATCATCCTGTGAACAGGCGGGCATACGGAGTTGATCTGCAGAATGGGATGTTAGTTGAAGCAGGATTTGTAGCTGAATTCCCAGCCTGATCCGCGGTGATTTAGTAGGGTTTTCTAAAAATATAAAATTTACCAGACTGTACTTCGGGGTGTTGGTTGATGTACTTGATTATGATTGCATCTGGTGGTGCTCTTGGTGCCCTAGCTAGATATGGAATATATAGGATCGGAGTTGATCATGCGGGTTCAACTCTTCTTGGTACTTTCGTGGTTAACGTGACGGGATCTTTTTTAATTGGTATATTGACCGGGATATTTTCGCTGTATCCTGGATGGCCGGTAGAAATAAGAATGTTTCTAGTAGTAGGCTTCCTTGGTTCTTACACAACATTTTCAACTTTCAGCGTCGCAAGTGTGCAATTATTGCAGAGTGGAGAATTTACTCAGGCGGTGATTTATGTAATTGGTAATGTTGCTGTGTGTCTGTTATCTGCGCTGGCTGGAATAATGCTTGTTAGAGCGTTTAATTAGACTGCCAAATGACAGTTTGATTGTCTCTGTGATAAACAACTCATGGACTACTGACCGATTCAAGGCTTGACTGTTTCATCTGACATAGATGGGAATTGAGCATTTCAGATGGGTCTCTCACGCTTTTCCAACAAATGGTCCCGTTTGGATCAAATGGCCATCCATACTCTTTCGAGGCAACAAAGTGCTAGAGAATTAAAACTCTGCCAGAAAGTATTCTATGTCGGAGTTTAGAGCTTCTTGTTTCTTTATCCATCAAATACTTTAATCTGAAAACTGAGTATAGTGAATTTACTCAAATACCCATTTGATTAAGTCGGATTGTATTGGGATCAATTTTTAGTGTACTGTCCATTAGGAACACCCCAGATGATGATCATTTTTAGTGGTTTGTCACCAATGTTTCGAATTCCGTGGTCAACTCCTGGAGGAACCATCACCGAGTCGTTGGCTGAGACCCCGATGCTTTTACCATTGACGGTCATTTCACCTTCCCCCTCCAAAAAATAGTACATTTCTTCTAGAGAACCATCAGCTTCATGTGTGTGATCCCCTTCACTAACCCCTTCTTCCAACTCCCAAACTTCTATTTTGATGGGCAACTGGCTTACTTTACTAAAAAGACTACGCCGCTTTATAAAACCATCTCCTTGATGAATTTGCTGGGAGTTTGATGGGTCAGTTTTTTCTGATTGTTTCCAGTACACGTTAGGACCTCCTTAGATTGTTTCTTGCCAATTTACTACTTGTCTCATAGTAATTATCACCTTTTAGTTTTTATTGAAAAAGTTCCCTAATGACACTTTGTCTGAATCTAAATATTCTGATCAAAGTAGACTTGATCAAGATTTTGTGAATGATGCGTCCAATAATACCGAACGGGACTTTGTAAGTAACAGTATCTTCCATCAATGATAAATTTGGTCCCACAGAGGAGATTTCGTGTCGATGAAACCATAGTGTGTAAGGACCTTTTTCTTGAAAGTCGACAAAATAGTTTTCTGGACTCCATTCGATAATTTGCGTGGTCCATTTGAGACGGAAAATCCAAAGTTTTATTGTATAAACTATTAACGCCCCCGCTTTAAGTTCCTGTGGCATCGAAAGTATTTTGAAGTCTAGCCAAGATGGTGTTGTAAGTCCGAGGTTCAATGGTGAAATGAAAAAGGAGAATATCTCTTTAGGACTTCCTTTCAGGTAAGCTTGTGTTTTTAGCGTGTATTGGCCAGTTTTGTTGTTTTTACTGGAAGGTTGTTGGGAGGATATTCGAGGGTCTGTTCCACGGGAATAGCTGATCGTAACTTCTTGATTAATGAACTCATGATTCAACGCATCTTCGACCTTAGGGAAATCGAACTGGTATCCAAGCTCTAGCAACTTTTGAGGCGTTGCATTTTGACTATTGACTAAAACGGTTTTACCTTCCCCCATCAATACTTTAAGTGCAAAACGAGGTATTCCGAGCGTGATTTTGGCTCTAGTTGTTTCTTGTAGCTTTTGGCCAAACTGTTTCGCAGTTACGGGAAATGGAGCAACACAATTTATCGACCTAGAGAGCCTTGGGTTTTCAATGCATAGGTCAATAGCTTTGATGACATCCATGAGATGTATCCATGGTAGATATTGTTTTCCGCTACCTAAATATGAACTTATGCCAGCTTGTAGTGGCAGAGCGATTTGTTTGATTATCCCCCCTTCCCGGCCAAGTACTACACCTAATCTCAATATGCAAACACGGACACCTAAATTTTCAGCTCTGAGCGCAGAATGCTCCCAGTCTTTGCACAATTTCGATAGATAGCCGGTACCGCGAGAACTCTGCTCATCAAGCAATTCAGATTTCCGATCGCCATAATATCCGACAGCACTTGCAGATATAAGAATCTTAACCTTACTAGATGGTTGCTGCAGTGCTTCCACTAACATATTTGTTACGCCGATTCTGCTGTTTTCAAACTCATGTTTTAGGCGTTTATTCCATCGAATGCCTGCGAGAAGTCTGCCAGACAGGTTTATAATGCAGTCTGAAGAGGCGATTTCGGTTTTAACATCCGGTGTGAGTTCAAGTTGATTTGATTTTTGGTCAGGCCCCAAAATATTTACTTGTTCGCCTAGTAAATTAGTTGCAGTCTCTACGTCTCGAACCCAAGCAGTAACTGAGTGTCCTTTACCGAGCAAGTATGGAACTGTAGCTCGCCCAATAAATCCTGTTGCACCTGTCATAAATATTTTCAACTCTGTTCTCCGAAATGTTGATATATTCTAGTGTTTAATTGTTCCACATCTTTGATTTGGAAACGGTTCTTTACGAAGACTTTGTTGGCTACTGGGTCCAATTTTTAAATATGATTCCGAAAGATGGTGGTTCAAAGCCGAAAGACAATTGTTATTTGATTAATGTTAGAGCAAGATTGCCTTGATTATCCACAAGTGCTTGCCAATTTGGATGGACAACCGTTGTGGAATCAAATTCTTCTATTATGCATGGTCCAGATATAATAGAACCTTCGCTTAAAGTATATCGGTTCAATATTTCACACTCAATAACACTGTTGATTTCCCCAAAGTAAACAGAGCGATTCGCTCGTGTGTTATTGGCTGGAGATTTTTCATTATCATGAATGTTTCCAGTTGGTGGTTTAGGTATAAATCCCGTTGCAATCACTGTGAAACGAACCATCTCTAATTCTTCGTGAATTGATTTAAATCCGTAGGTATTCTGATGCAAGTCATGGAAATTGTTGACAAGTTTGGTGATCGTGGATTTTGATAACTTTCGATCAGTCACCGGTACAGTCAATTCGAAGCTTTGACCTGAATATCTCATGTCAACTACCCACTCGAAATCCATATCAGAGTAATCCACTCCCTCACGTTCTAAAGCTCGTCTTCCACGACCTTCTAGTAGATGGAAATCATTTGTTAATTTGTCAATAGTTAAAAGATGCGAAAGACAGATGTCAGTAGTAGAAAATTCGAATTTCAGATCGCTAGTAAGGAGACCTGTTGCCGAAGCAATGCCTGGACTTCTTGGTATTATTGTGACAGGGATACCCATTTCAATAGCAAGTCGATTAGCGTGTACAGGTCCCGCACCTCCAAAAGCTATCATGACAAAATCCCTAGGATCGTAACCTCTCCGAACTGATATCAATCTCATGGCGTTAACCATTGCCAAATTGGCTATCTCGACAATTCCGTTAGCGGCTTCTAATATGTCTAAATCAAGTGGTCTAGCGCATTCTTCATAAATTGCATTTTTTGCTAATTCAGTATCGAGTGGCATACTACCACCCAGAAAATAATCAGGATTCAACCGTCCTAGTACCAGGTTAGCATCAGTTACAGTTGGTTTGGTCCCGCCAGTTCCATAGCAGGCTGGACCGGGATCTGCCCCTGCACTTGCGGGGCCTACGCGAAGTGCTCCTCCACTGTCAACCCACGCAATAGAACCTCCACCAGCTCCAATTTCTACAAGGTCGATAACGGGGGTCCGTATGGGATATCCGCTGCCTTTTCCTGCTCCATGGATTGCTCCAGCCTGCCCACCAACCTCATAGTCTTTAGTGACCTGAGGAGTACCGTCCAGAATCAAGCCGGTTTTGGCTGTAGTACCTCCCATGTCTAGCGATATTATATTTTCGTGGCCAAGTATATTGCCTATGTGAGATGCAGCTATTACTCCTGATGCGGGACCTGATTCCACCATAAAAACGGGTTTTTCCATAGCTGCATCGAAAGTATAGACACCTCCACTGCTTTGCATTACCAATAACTCAGCATCTACACCTTCTGCCCGTAAAGTTTGTTCAATTCCACTCAAATATTCTGATACAAATGGTGCGATGCAAGCGTTGACCACTGTTGTGCTAGCTCGAAGATATTCTTTCATTTCTGGTGCTATATCAGATGATGTTGTTATTAGCACTCCGGGAAGCAGGGACTTCAATATACTTGAAATCTTTTTTTCATGAGATGGATTTGCGTACGAATGAAGAAGACAAATTGCTACTGAGGAAATTTTTTCGGCTTTCAAATAGTCGACCACTTTGCTCACTGAGTGTTCGTCTAAAGGAGTGAGTACTAGACCATTAGAGTCTAGCCTTTCAGTAACGCCGTAGCACCGATTTCTAGGTATTAAAGGCTGTGGTTTTTCAAACATTAGGTCATAAAGTGAGGGTCTGATTTGTAAGGCTATTTCCAACATATCGCTGAATCCTTCGGTAGTAATGAATGCGGCCTCAGCGGTTTTGCCTTGTATAATCGCGTTCGTAGCAACTGTTGTACTGTGAACTACATATCGAAGTTCGCCAGTTGAGGCACCTGCATCTTTCAAGATCTGAGTGAGTGCGTCAAGGAATCCTTTTTCTGGTGAAGCAGGAGTAGAAGGAACCTTGCAGATGGAAGTTCGGCCAGAAACCTCATTTATCAAAGTAGCGTCGGTGAAAGTTCCACCTATGTCTATCCCAACTCGATAAAGACCAGGCATTTACTTTAGTTCCCCTCGGAGTTCGTTTGTTGCTTGAAAGTCGATGGATTTCGAGTCTGGGAGGATAACCACTTTGTAAGCATCCAAAGCTCTGTTCAAGCTGATCTTTCCAACTATGAAATCGTCCAAAACTTGTGATGGTTCTCTCTCTATGGGCGGTCCATATCCACCACCACCACATGTTCTGTAGCTAATCACATCTCCTGGATCTAGATGCACTGTAACTTTTGAATCGAGAAATTCAGTATCGGAACCCTTAATTAATAAATATTGTGCCTTTAATCCAGGTTCCCCACCAAACAATCCCCATGGGCCTGCTTTGTCCCTGTCTGCCAGTACTGTGAATGTGACATCGTTGTGCAGGAATGTGTAATCTCTGCGAAGGCCTAAACCACCTCTGTGGCGACCTGCTCCTTCAGAATCAGGTATAAGTTCGTACCGTAATATTCGGACAGGGTAGTTGGATTCCGTCTCTTCAATAGGTGCATTTTCAGTGTTTTGGCCGTGGGATTGGACGGCGTCTGGGCCATCACTTTGAAAACGTCCTCCGTAGCCTCCGGCAATTGTTTCCAAAAAACAGTAATATTCACCCGTTTCAGGAACGATTCCACCAAATCCTGCGTGACATTGCATGGCTTTGGTTCCTGCAGGGACACTTGTTTTGATTACGGGAGATAGGGCTTTGAATATCAGATCATTAAGCCTAACGTGGGTTTCCCAGCCTCCAACTACGGGTGCAGGGCTGACACAGTTTGTTACCGTTCCTTCAGGTGCATCTACTTTGACAAATTCATAGAAACCATGATTAACCGGCAAGTCTGGGTCTAAAAGGCATCTTAGAGCATAAGCACAGGCTGAAAATGTTTGTGCGAATGTGGAATTTACTGGAGCTCTCCTTTGTGTGGCAGATCCGTTGGTGTCGAAATTGACTCCGTCATTGTTGATTGTTATTTCCACTTTCAGATCAACTTTGTGAGGAGTGTAGCCATCTGTATCCACAAATCCACTCGCTTGGAAAATACCTTGTGGTAGCTTGCTTAATTCGGTCACTGTTCTGCGTCGGGTGTAATCGATGATTTCATTTTGATAAGTAGTGAACTCTTGTATTCCATATCGGTCAACTATTTCATTAAGCCTGCGTTTCCCCGCGTTGTTAGCTGCCATTTGGGCTTTGAAATCACCAGAAGTTTCCCTCTTTGACCTTATTTGAGCCAAGATCAAAGAAAATATATCCTCGTCAACTATTCCGCCAGATACCAATTTCACAGGAGGTATAATTATTCCTTCTTGGAAAACTTCCCGAAACGCACCTATGCTTGCAGGTGCTCCCCCACCGACGTCTACGTGATGTGCCAGAGATGCCATGTACCCTACTAACTTGCCTTTGTAATGAGCTGGTGCAATCAACGTTATATCGTTGAGGTGAACTCCGCCGCTGTAAGGATCGTTAACTACCAACATATCGTCAATTAGGATATTTGATTCCCCGTACTTGGTTATCGCTTTTGGTACTAGTTCAACAAAAGATCCTAAATGAACTGGTTGAGTGAAAGCCTGAGCTATCACTCTCAAATCTTTGTCAAAAAATGCGCATGAGAAATCTTGTCTCGTCTTGACATTTGTAGAGTAAGCGCTGCGTCTTAGTGCAACTGCCATTTCTTCAGTTGCTTCAGTTAGTGCGTTACGAATCACTTCGAATTTAATTGGATCTATAGGGTTTGTCATAAAAAGCCAGTTTCACGCGTAGTATTTAAATCTGTATTTCTAGGGTATTTAAAAGATTTGGATGATTGGCGGGACCTCCAATTGGTTTACTGATGTGTTAAACATAGCTACATCATTATCAATGATGTTTTGCAATGATGTAATATGCTGCGCTATTTTGCTTGATACTTCTTCCAGAACTCCGTATGAACTGTCAGTAGGTATCCAGTCTGCACTTTCCACTACGGTAACCAGTGTGGCTAGTGCATCAACCAGTCTTGGCAATGGTGTACCCAATTGCCCTCTGTCAGTAGTGTTCCATGAGGAAATAAGTGCACTTTCGATACTGTCAAGGCGCTCAATAATCGATGTCCCTATCTGAATTAGCCTCTGATCTTTATCTCGAATGTCTTTACGACCAAGCCATGATTGGATCTGTGGCCTGATCTTTCTTAGTGTATTTATAGCACCATTTGTTTCCGAGATTTTGTCTCTTATCTCAATAAGTAGA
>Ga0310344_10003786_pt1 | contig 11240 bp, 10 predicted proteins | sample HC15DNA20200_MG_FD_203801 | JGI IMG/M metagenome (GOLD analysis project Ga0310344, IMG submission 203801) | Marine microbial communities from station ALOHA, North Pacific Subtropical Gyre - HC15-DNA-20-200_MG | ecosystem: Environmental > Aquatic > Marine > Oceanic | place: Pacific Ocean: North... | reverse complement strand
TTACGGAAACATAGGCCAAAGTAACTATGGGGCTGCAAAGGCTGGTATAGCGGCATTTACCGTAATAACGGCAATGGAGTTAGCAAAATACAATGTCACAGTGAACGCTCTTGTTCCGGCTGCCCTCTCAAGAATGACCGCTGATCTCGTAGGTATGGATGGCCTAACTGATGAACAGAAGGAAGCTATGTCTCCAAGATGGCAGGCTGTAACAGCAACCTGGCTGTGCAGCGAAGAGGCAAATAACGTTACGGGTCGTCTATTCGATATTCGCGGAAACCAGTTAGGTATCGCTGAAGGTTGGACCTTGGGGCCTAGTGGAACCCAACCTGATGATCCGACTGAGCTAGGACCTCTTATGGCAGAACTCATGTCCCAAGCAACCTTAAATGCGAATATGGGTGGGAAACCACAAGGTGGGAATGGACGACCTGAAAACGAAATTTAACTGATCATTCCAAAGGGGTCAGCAATTCGAAACCGAGCTCTACGGCTGCTGGTATTTGTCGATGATCAAGTGTGAGGTATTTCACTGGGCGGGGAAGTCGGTCAATCGCCGCGAAGTGAAGGGCGTCGACTAGCCGCAAGCCGAATCTTGAGCCCAGTTGAGAAGCATGGCTTATGCAACGGCCATCTAGAGGTATCACATGGAACGAATCCCAGTCAGCATTAAATTGGCGTGATAGCTCCGTATTCTGGACTGGCGAAATAGATGCTCGGTGTAAAGTGGTCATGACTTCTGCACGAACAAGTTCAGAAGCGCTCCAGACATGAATTTTTTCCATTTCTTCTAGAACTAATTCCCTATGTTCTCCTGAGAGATATCTAAGGACCAGGGCAGAGGTATCGATTGCTAAAATCATGGGCCGCGCAATTCCTTAATAATTCTATCTATGGATATGTCTATTGGAGTTTGGGCTGGTTGAACCTTTGGGGGTTTGGTCTCATTTTTTGGCCTTTTGACCAGACCTAGGGCTATGAGATCTTCTAGGGTCGGTTCGCCAGATGGTTCTAGCGGGCCGATTTGGGCTATGGGCCTTCCATCTACTGTGACTATCAGACGATCCCCAGCTTCAGCTCGTTTTAAATATGTTGCTAATTCTGCTCTTAGGTCTCGAACACCAATATGGTTATGTGCTTCCATCTTCCAAGAGTAGCGCAATATGTACACATGTGTACATATTGCGATGTGGCAAATACTCTCCCCTCGCCTATGCTGGTCAAGATATCGAGCGAAAGATCTCGAAAAAAATAATTGACTGGAGCACAGAAAATGAACTTCGCCTTTTCAGAAGAACAAGAAACCCTTCGAGAGTTTGTACGTAATTTCCTAGAAGAAAAATCCGCCGAAGCAGCTGTCCGAGAACAAATGGAAACAGATGAAGGTTTCGATCCCGACGTCTGGCAGCAGATGAGTGAACAAATGGGTCTTCAAAGCCTCATCGTCCCTGAGGAATTCGGCGGCCAAGGCTTCGGGTACGTTGAACTGATTGTCGTCCTGGAGGAAATGGGAAGAGCTCTACTTTGTGCCCCATTCTTCTCAAGTGTGGTTCTTGCAGCCAACACCCTTATCCACTCCGGTGACGAAACAGCCAAAGCAGACCTTCTCCCTAAAATTGCTAGTGGAACTATAGCGACACTTGCATTTACCGAAGAAAACGGTAAATGGGATGAAAGTGGAATCACGATGCAAGCAAGTGAATCTTCCAATGGCTACACACTGGATGGCTCAAAAATGTATGTCCTCGATGGAAATACTGCTGAAATTATTCTTGTCGCTGCCAAGACAGCAAATGGAGTGAGCCTCTTCCATGTTGATGCTGGAGCAGATGGACTTACAAGAACATCACTTGCAACTATGGACCAGACAAGAAAACAATCAAAGCTTGATTTTTCAGGTACGCCGGCCACCCTCATCGGGGAAGAGGGTAAAGGATGGGATACGCTTTCAACTGTTTTGGACCTTGCTGCTGTCGGACTTGCCGCAGAGCAGGTCGGCGGGGCTCAAATGTGTTTAGACATGGCTGTCGAATACGCCAAAGTACGTGTACAGTTTGGGCGACCAATTGGATCCTTCCAAGCAATTAAGCATAAATGCGCTGACATGTTGCTTGAAGTCGAGTCAGCAAAGTCAGCGGCATACTATGCCGGCTGGTGCGCTGCGGAAATGAACGATGAACTCCCATCAACCGCTAGTCTTGCGAAGGCGTACTGTTCAGAAGCTTATTTCCATTCCGCAGCAGAGAACATCCAAATTCATGGCGGTATCGGTTTCACCTGGGAGCATCCTGCCCACCTCTACTTCAAGCGAGCTAAAAGCTCGGAACTTCTATTTGGAGACCCGACATACCATCGTGAATTACTTGCCCAGAGGATAGGCATATAAAGATAGAGATAGAGTCGTAACTCAACCAAGCATGATTTCGCTAGCGCGGTTAACATCACGATAACCTGTTAACGATGAGGGTAGCTGTTACTGGGGGAACCGGATTTACCGGCGGGCATACATTAAGGAAACTAGTCGACGCTGGACATGAGCCAGTCGCGCTTGTTCGCAGCGCAGAGAAGCTCGCTCGAGTCTCTGAGCTACACCAAATACCTCTCATCGACCATGTCACGGGTGACGTTTCAGATGTCAAGGCTGTCTCGGCGCTACTTGATGGATGCGATGCCGCCATGCATATTGCTGCTGTAACTGGTACTCAGATCCGGAAAATCCCATCTCTCAAGGCAACGAATATCGATGGAACACGAATAGTGCTTGAAGAGGCGGCGAGGAGAGAAATGGATCCCATCATCTATGTTTCTTCCCAAAGCACTCTTCATCCTCCTCCGGAGAAACTGTACAGGGCTAGTGGTCCCCTTTCTGATGACCCAATTGGAGTTTACGCTCAATCAAAAGTTGAAGGTGAACGCCATGCCCGCAAACTGCAAGATCAGGGTTATCCCGTCGTTATTGTTTGGCCATCTGGAATCGTAGGTCCAAACGATGTTGGCATAAGTGTTGCTGCTAGTGGCATAGCTCGACTACTTAATGTCCCTGTTCTTCCTCTCCCCAAAACGGGAGGGATCCTGATGCATGACGTACGAGACCTCGCAGAGGTGTTGACGCGATGCGTTCAAAAGGACCGAGGACCCCAAAATTACGGAGTATTCGGCCATTTCTGCAATTGGGATGAAACCAAAACTCTTCTTCGCGATGTAACAGGTCGGAAAATACGGTCATTCCAGTTCCCAGACAATCTTTTCCATGGATTAGGCCACATAGGTGACCTCTTCGACCTGCTTCATCTTCCGTTTCCCCTTGATTACTCCACGGCACAATTCATGACTGGGCTCAGACCTGGAGACGACCTCAAGACCCGACAGGAATTCAATATAGATTGGCGACCACTGGAAGATAGTTTTTTTGACACTCTGCAATGGCTTGTGGAACAAGGGTATTTAAAATCTCGAAAGGTACCCTCATTGCGTTAACTCTTGGTGTGGTTATGAATTGTCGGTTTCGACTATCTCCAAAACTCTGTTGAACACATCAGGCTGGGCGTCGGCTGTTACCGCCCATGAGGGAATCAATGGCAATTCCATCGGTCGGGTAAGATATTGTTCTCCAGCTGCAGTAATAGTTTGTGCAAACATTTCAACCAATTGCTCTTCCCTATATCGGTCTACTGGGAACCCATTCATCTCAGCATCATGCGTGTAATGATCCACAAAGTCTAAGGCGCTGCGATAATAGGTGGCTTTAAGAGTTCTGAATATTCCCTGAGAAAAGACTTGCCCTCGAATAGCCAGCTTCCGATAGATGGACTTTGTAATGTCGGTGGCCATACGGTGGAGGCCATGGTTAGGGTCTTCTTCCGACACTATTTGATGCTTATGGTCATATGCGTCCGCAAGATCGACCTGACATACTCTCCCACTTGTATAACGTCGGTAGACCTCGGAAAGCACTCCTATTTCTAACCCCCAGTCGAATGGAATCCGTAACCCAAGAACAACGTCAGCGTTCATAGCGCATTCACCGGCGAGAGGGTATCGAAAACTGTCTAGGTAACTGAGATAATCATCTTGGCCGAGAGTTTGCTGCAAGGCGCGAATCAGAGGCGTAACTAGAAGCCTCGAGACCCGACCGTTGAACCCATTAGGGTCTGTGCGGAAATAATATCCCTTTGAAAAGACGTATCCAAAAGTAGGATTCGCAACTGGGTACATTAATTTCGCGAGCATATCTCTGGAATAGGTGACGATATCCGCATCGTGCATCCCAAGAACCACTCCCCTTCCAGAAGCTAGGAAATACCCCATCGAATACCAAACGTTTGCCCCTTTCCCCCGTTGAAGAGGCCCAAGGTTTTGAGTCGCTAATTCCTTTTGGAGCTCCCGCATGCCAGGACCATCGTTCCAGATGACCCTACAGCGCGACTCCAATGCGTTAAATGCTTTTTTGGCTGAAAGAAACTGTTCCCGGTCGGCGTTGTCTAAACCGATAATGACTTCATCAAGATAAGTGACTTTCCTCAACTCAGAGATAATTCTGGGGATTGCGTCACCTTCGAACTCTGAGTACAGGGCTGGTATCAGTAGAGAAATCGGCCTTGTCTTCGACCAATCCATCAGGTCTGATTCAAGTTCTTCAACAGTGCGGTTTGAAAGATCATGGAATGTGGTTATGACACCGTTTTGGAAAAAGTCGCCCACTATTCACCTTTCGTTTGATCTCTAAAAGGATATGCCTCTTTTATTAATTTCGTGCACACCCTACCCGCAACGTAATTCCTTATAATTCCCAGTCCACTGGTTCTCTTCCAGAACCTGTCAACACGCGATTAGTTTCAGAAAATGGTCTACTACCGAAAAATCCCCTGTGGGCGCTTAGCGGAGATGGGTGGGAGGATTCGATAACATGATGCTGGTTTAAGTCAATCAGGTCTTTTTTCTTTCTAGCAAAAGCCCCCCAGAGAATAAATACCGTCTTCTCCTTTTTTTGATTGACTTGTTGAATAACTTGATCCGTGAAAGTTTCCCACCCCTTTCCTTGGTGAGACCCCGCCTGATGAGCCCTCACAGTCAACGTTGCATTCAAAAGCAATACTCCTTGAAGTGCCCAAGCTCCTAAATTTCCATGGTTGGGAATATCAATACCCAAGTCACTTTTGAGTTCTTTATATATATTCCTCAAAGAGGGAGGAATAGCTATCCCTTCTTTAACGGAGAAACTTAGTCCATGTGCTTGCCCGTCACCGTGGTATGGGTCTTGGCCAAGAATCAAAACCTTCACATCACAGAAGGAAGTTAGGCGGAATGCTGTGAAAACCTCTTCATGATCAGGGAAGACCTTGAACTGCTTTCGCTCTTCGTATACGTACCGCTGAAGCTCTTTCCAATATGGCTTGCCAAATTCTTGTTTGAGTAATGGGTTCCAATCGGTCTTCATAAACGAAATCTAGCTCAAACAGAGGAGATCCACATACACACAGATCAGAGATTAGGTTCTCTATTTCAAGAATCTATTTGAGACCTTTCCAACGCGTGGGTAGCATGCCGAAATGGATAATGATTTAAATTCGCTGTCGGAAGGGATGCCAATCCCATATGGAGGAAACAAGGTAACTTTCGTCTCTGCCGAGCTCGCTAGTTCATTTACGTCCGGAGACCATCTGATAGTGGTGCAAACCACAGGAGATCTTCTGCATATTCCAGAAGAAATCTGGGCCCTCTCCCAAGAGGCGGTTAGCAGCGCATATACAGCTTTTACACAAATGGGGGCGATCACAGATGATGCCATCACCGCCTTCTACGAGTCTTTCGCCAGAAATCTTGAGCATGATGACACATTCGGGCCTATTGCTGAGGCGAACTCCATAGATGTGCAAGAAGCAAAATCAAAGGAGCGATCTACAACACGATTAGAGCTATCAGCAACGATGCGGTCGAACATGATTGAAGGACTCCGCATGTGGAGCCAGACTACTTCAAGTCGAGGAGAATCTATCGAATCTATTAGCCATGATGGATGGACCGTTAACCAACTGACAGCGGGACTAGGTGTTGTTGGCTTTGTCTTTGAAGGCCGGCCAAATGTTTTCGCTGATGCTACAGGTGTCTTGCGGTCAGGAAATACCGTAGTGTTTCGTATTGGGTCTGATGCCCTACAAACTGCTAATGCCATATCCGAGCATGCGCTCAACCCAGCCCTCATTGAAGCTGGACTTCCTCTCGGCGCCGTATCACTGGTGAATAGCCCTGCACGATCAGCGGGGCATGCGATGTTCTCCGATGAACGCCTAGCCCTTGCAGTAGCTCGAGGGTCTGGTCCAGCCGTAGCGCAGTTGGGCGCTGTCGCTCGACAAGCGGGTATTCCGGTTAGCCTACATGGAACCGGCGGCGCGTGGATTATGGCTGGTCAGAGCGCTGACCAAGATAAATTCATAAGCGCTGTATTTCATTCGTTAGATAGAAAAGTGTGCAATACCTTAAACACATGCTGCATTCCGAAGTCCCGAGCACATGACCTCGTCCCAGCTTTTCTTGAAGCAATATCCCAAGCTGGCCAGCGAAGAGACGCTATGAGTAAACTTCACGTCGTTGAAGGCTCTACCGAAGACGTTCCCGGTGATTGGTTCAATGAAGTTCCGATCGACCGAGCTGAAGGTAAGATCTCGGAAGCGCAAACCGAGATAATTCAGATAGATGATCTCGCTACGGAGTGGGAATGGGAGAACTCACCCGAAGTCTCTCTCGTTGTCGTCGACTCGGTAGAACAAGCCATTGATCTATTCAACGATCACTCTCCGCAGTTTGTAGCGAGCTTGATCTCAGAAGATGAGAAGGAGCAGAATGATTTCTACAAGTCCATTAATGCCCCCTTTGTCGGTAATGGGTTTACACGTTGGGTCGATGGGCAATACGCCCTCGGTCGCCCTGAGTTAGGCTTGTCGAACTGGCAATTCGGCCGCCTTTTCGGCAGGGGCGGTGTCCTTTCTGGCGATTCTGTCTTCACGGTAAGGACAACTGTTAAACAAACAAATCCTGACGTCACTCGTCTTTAACCTGAGGAATGTAAGAATCCGTTAAGAATAGCCCGAGCAGTTTGAATTGCCGACAAATAAAACTAAATATGGTCTAAGATTTTCATCAGCCCACTCTTAGGGGAATTATGGCAAACAAAGGAATTTTTGCAGGAATAGTAGTAGCTAGCTTAATTTTGACTGCCTGTGGCGGTGGAAGCTCGAGCGGCGGCGAGGAAGGAACCGTTGTAGGTGTCCAAGGCGGAACAAAAGTGGTTGCTGCCGATGTTATTGCTGAAGCTCAGGAACAACGAGAAAGTAACCAAGATGAAGAAAGCGGGCCGCAGACGCTTTCAACTGACGACGTTGAAGTTGAAGAACTAAACGAAGCCCCAGCTGAAGAGGAAGCAGAGGACGATATCGAGGTCTCAGAAGCTGAAGAGGATCCTCTAGATGGACTCCTTAACGCTGTTGCCACCTTCCAAGGCTGTCTGGAAGATGACGGCTTTGAATTCATAGGGGCCCCCGGCCAGCCTGGTCCTGATGGAGAAACCGTTGACCCAAGCGAATTCACGCCCGAATACCTTGGAGCTCTCCAAAAATGTGCCACTGAAAGTAACATTCTCGAATCCTTTCAGGCTTTCGGGGAGGCGCAAGCAAACCTGACACCTGAACAGATCACAGCCCTGAACTTTGGCCTTCCAACATTTGGCGAGTGCCTAGAACGTTTAGGGTGGGAAGTAGGTGAACTCGTTCCGGATGAAAGAGGAGCTTTGAGCTTCGGAGCAAATGGGACGGGATTGACACCTCCGGAAGACGCTGATGGACTTTTCCCTATCGACGACATTAACGCATGCCGTCAGGAAGCTACCGCCTACACCGAAGCAAACTACGTACCTGAAGAAGAAAGCTAGGCAACCTTCATGAATTATAAGTGGGGTTTGGGTGGAGCAGTCGTTGTAGCGCTAGTGCTTCTGGGAACACTTGTATGGCCTGGGATTGGTGGCGATGGGGACTCTTCTAATTCCACTAATGATGGACCTACTTTTGTCGTAGCACCGGTAGAGCGAAGAACCCTTGTAGATGAAATAACAGTTCGAGGAGAGATCCGAAGAGACCAGCTCCAGCGGATAACTTCTGGCGTTGATGGACGAGTGAGTACCGTACTTGTGGACGATGGTGAAACAATCAACGCGGGAGATGTTCTTTACGCTATAGATGGGCGAGCAGCTGTAGCTGTTGATGGAGAATTCTCATTCTATCGAAGACTCGACGTCGGCTCTGATGGGCCCGATGTTCTCCAGTTAGAGACTATTCTTTCAAATGATGGATACGACGTAGGGGTTGTGGATCAACTCTTCACTGAGGAAACAAGATCTGGGTTACGCGAATGGCAAGTGAATCGAGGATACGGAGGAGAGACACCTGAACCAAACGAGAACATAGTTGTTTCCTTACGGTCCAATAGCGCCGGATATACCATTGGAGCCCAGAATACTATCAGTTTCGAACTTGAACCCAGCGTTCCGAACCAGCCAGTCTCATACGAAAACAACCAGACAGGAACTAACTCCTCCTTGCTATACTCGGCTGGCGATAATGATTCAGGAACATATACAAGCATTTTGTTTCAAGAAGATAACAGGCCACGGATTGAAGTCACTGTAAATCCGCAAACTGTTGTCGAGGGCAACTCAGCTACATTTACTTTCACATCAAATATTGCGATGCCCACTGACACTGTCATTGACTACATTGTGGCTGGATCAGCGACCGCCGAAGACGACTATGATGATGGCCCCCTTGATGGTTCATTTATTTTCCCCCAAGGAGCTCAAACATTTGATTTGGTAATCCAGACGCTAACTGATGATGAGATCGAAAGCGAAGAAGAAATCGTAATCGAAGTCGGAGATGGCTTTGGCATAGGCGAGAACCTTCCCTACGTTCCTGGAGCGCTTCGAGAAGCAAGATTGGCGATAACGAGCCCACCTGGAGATTTCCAAACAATCCAAGTTACAGCTACGAGTGTCACGGTCAACGAAGGCTCAAATGTGTCATTCGAATTCGAGACTGACCTTGTAAGCAACGAAGACACAACAATCACGTTCACAGTAGGGGGAACAGCAAGATCAGGGTCAGATTACTTTGCCGAGGATCTAGAAATCGACCTCCCAGCAAACGCTGAGACTGTGACTGTCACCTTTGAAACTCGAGACGACACCATAGTTGAAAATAATGAGACGCTTTCTATTACGATAACTCCAAATGCTGATGAGACTTACGTCGTTGGGAGCCCTTCTTCGGCTTCAACAACCATTGAGTCTAACGACCTACCCGAGTTGATTATTGAAGGTGGCGGTTCTATTTCTGAAGGTTCATCCGGAGAATTTATCATCCGTGCCGATCAGCCGGTAGTGGAAGACACTTCGATCAATTACGCCCTTAGTGGTAGCGCTACACCTGGACGAGATTTCAATGAACTTTCTGGAACTGTTGTTATGCCGGCCGGGCAGAGCGAAGTTCGAGTGACTATTGAAGCGATTGATGATGATGTTGTCTTCCTGCCTGGAGACATGGTTGTGGCTTCATGGCCTGCCAGAGTCGGCACCGTGTCGGTAGATGATGGAGAATTCATTCTTCTCGGCCAAGAAGTCCTCACTCTCACAGAACCTGATTTCACTATTACCCTTACGCTCAGCCCCACTAATCGCGGAAATCTTGAAGTAGGGATGGCAGTGGAAGTGGAGATCCAAGCTAGTGATGAAGAGGCAGTCCCAGGAGTCATCCTTGAACTAGACGAGACAGCTACTGTAACTGGGGACGGGTCGGAAAGGTACGAGGGTGTAATTGAGACCTTCGAAGTCCTTGATGCTGTTGATGGAGCTAGTGTCAATGTGGACGTCACTCGTGAGGAAAAGATTGATGTCATTACTGTGCCAGTTGCGGCCGTTCTTCAAGATGGGCAAGGGAACGATGTTGTTCGGGTTGTACTCGTTGATGGGACGACAACTCAGGTGCAAATTGAAACAGGATTGTCTGAAGGGGCATTTGTCGAAGTAACTGAAGGACTGGTCGGAGACGAACTCGTTTTGGTGGAAACCTAATGCCCGTTCAAGTGGAGCCAGAAACGGGCGCCCCTTCTTCTAACACTGGGAAACTATTCAGCCTGACCGATGTTTACCGGATTTACGGCGAGGAACCAGTTGCTGTCCATGCGCTCGATGGCGTCTCAGTGGAAGTCAACGCAGGAGACTTCATGGCAATCATTGGACCATCAGGATCAGGGAAATCAACCCTCCTAGGCCTGCTAGGTTGCTTAGATCTACCCACGCGGGGTTCAATAAAGGTGTCAGGGACAGAAGTGACTGAGCTCGATGATGCTGAGAGATCTAAGCTCAGAGGCGATTCGATCGGCTTTGTCTTTCAGCAATTTCATCTCATCCCGCACCTGACTGCCCTCGGAAATGTCTCAACTGCCCTTCTCTACAGGAATATGACTAAGAATGAAAGAAAAGACCGGGCGATGGAGGCTCTAACAAAGGTAGGGCTTGGAGAACGTCACGACCATCGGCCGGTACAGATGTCGGGCGGAGAACAACAAAGGGTTGCATTGGCGCGAGCCATCGTCACCGAGCCTTTAATGGTCCTCGCTGACGAACCGACAGGAGCGCTTGATACTAAAAACGCCACTATGGTCATGGAAATTTTTCAGAACTTGCGAAGTGAAGAGAAAGCGATTGTGCTCGTAACGCATGATTTGGAGATCGCTGAACAAATGGACAGGGTTGTTTCAATGCGTGACGGGAAAATTATCGCAGATAATCTCAAACAAGATAGGACTGAATCCCTGCAGGATCAATTTTGGGAATCAGGCGGCGGGACAAAGCTGGAATAGTATGAGCTGGTTACGTGAACTTCTTTCAGTTGCCCTTGGAGGCCTAGCAGCAAGAAAAATGAGGACTGTGCTTATCATGCTCGGCCCAATTTTAGGCGCTGCAGGGATCGTTGCTGCAGTTGGGTTGAATGAGTCAGCGAAGGGGGACGTGAGGAAAACCCTTGAGAAACTAGGAACAAACTTAATAGTTGCATCAGCTGACGGGACATTTAGTGGAGGAGAAGCACCAACACTACCTGAGGATGCTGTGATTCGAGCTAAGAACGTTTCAACAGTGGACCGAGTAGCAGGTATCACTGAAATAGGAAGTCTGACAGTCCTCCCCTCTCAAG
>Ga0310344_10003785_pt1 | contig 11241 bp, 8 predicted proteins | sample HC15DNA20200_MG_FD_203801 | JGI IMG/M metagenome (GOLD analysis project Ga0310344, IMG submission 203801) | Marine microbial communities from station ALOHA, North Pacific Subtropical Gyre - HC15-DNA-20-200_MG | ecosystem: Environmental > Aquatic > Marine > Oceanic | place: Pacific Ocean: North... | reverse complement strand
GAGCAGCATGGTAATCGTGAATTCGTTGGTATCGAAATGCCAGTTGAACTGACTTTCTGGGGTCAGCACATTGACGATCATGTTCGATACCGGATCCTCGTAGATGTAGAGCCGGTCTTTGCCGAGGCAATCCTGAATAAAGGTCATCAACGCCGGCCAGTGATAAAGCACGCGGCTGGCTGTTTTTTCACTATAGCAATCGCTCGTGATGAAGCCGTTGGTCCGCTCAAGAAAGATGCGCCGGGGGTGATCCTTGGTAAAAGACGGATCATCAGCCGAGAAATACACGTTGGTCTTTGTGTTGGCAGAAAAGTACGCGAGTTCGCGGCGCTCCTTCGCTTCATCGAGCAGGCGAGACAAACCAAGCGAACTCAAAAAGCCGGGAATCACGGCGCAGCCGTCTTGCTCAAGCCGGGCCCATATCAATGAAAGCGTCTTGCGGTACCGATCGTCTTGAGGGTTACCCAGTGGGTAACGTGCAATATCAACGAGCGACGCAGGATCAATGGGATATTCCGGCATGAAAACTTCTCCGGTTCGGTAACCTAGCGCAAGCCTAAATCATTTTGGACGGCGGTTTATGCACAACGCCACAAAGGTGCGACCCGTTTGGCAGGATTAACGACTTGTCGTTACCAGCATCGGGCGGTATCGGCGCCTGTAGCGCCCTGAACCCCAAGATGGGTCAGCGTTAGGGTGGTGCAGTCGGAGTCGTTGCTGGCCTGACTGCCTTGCGGGGTCGCAGTGAGGGTGAAGCCGCTCGCGGACAGTGCACCGCCGCTCGCGGCAACCACATAGTAACCCTCTGGAGAGGTCCGGTTAACTCCGCCGGCACCGACCAGTGCACAACTCGCATTGTTATAGGCTGAAAACTGCGTGTAGCAGCGTTCGAGTTCCTGGGCCACTTGCAGGAGCGTACTCTGGCCATCCACGCGGCGACTGCGGGTAACGTAATCCGTATACTGCGGTACGGCGATCGCCGCGAGAATACCGATGATCGCGATTACGATCATCAGCTCGATCAGGGTAAAACCTTTTTGTTTTTTTTGCATGGCAGCACCGAAGTTCTGGCTGAACAGTGTAATCGATCCGTGGGTCAGTCCGGGAAGAGTTGTTCCCATGAAAGCCGCCCGGTAACGGTGGCTTCGTTGGTAATCAGGAGTGTCTCTTCCATCTCGACACCCTCGTCGGTAGCGCTGGCGGGAGTAAAGCGGCGGTTGCCGATAATCGAAGGGCCTGCCGGCATGCCCTTTTCTTCTTCCAGTTTTTTGCCGGCGTAGGCAGTTTGCTCTTCGCCGGCAGCTCTGGTTCGCCCGCTTATGCTGGCGGTATCACCGCTGACGGTAACGATGCCGTCTTCATTGAAGTCGAAAACCGGCGCATCTGGGCTGCCGCCATTTTCGGTTTTGACTGACATTTCCCATCCGCTGCCGCCGGAGGCGCAGACGCTGACATCCGGAATGATGCTGTTGAAATAGACGATCTTGCCCCGCACCAGCGCCTCGGATACGACTCTTTCGCCCTTAGCAGGCAGATCGATGCGCCAGCCGTACTGGCGGCCCGTCATTTTTTCATACCGTATTTTGAGATCAGGATCGAGCACCCGGGCGCGCTTTGCCGAGTCGTTCAACAGAAAAGTCTGGCTGGCGAGATGGGATCGGGTGAGGGCGCCGGTACCGTTGTCCCAGACACCGTAAAAAGACTGCGTGTTGCTTCGGGTTTTATCTCCATCGGCGAGGAATCGCCCGGTGCCGAACAGCAGCATCAGATTGGGCGCGCTGCCGTTGGATACGGTCGGATGACGGATCACGGTGGGTTTGGTCGTGATCGATTGGCCGGCCGTGCCGCTGAAAAAGGCTTGTTTGCCGTGCGCAAGACTCCACTTGGTATCGGTGCTGTTGGAAACATCAAAGGCCCAGAGACTGCCATTAAGATCTCCCGCATAGATACGGTCTGCGGTGCCGTCGCGGTCCAGATCCACCACGGCCGGGCTGAAAAGCCCATTACGGCTGGTGGTTGAACCTGAGCCAGTCGGGATGCGCAGGTAATCACTGCCGTAAGTCCAGGTGCCGTCTACGCCCCCATCCAGATAAATAATAAAGAGTTGTGCTTCACCCCCCGTGCTGTCAGTGGCGGTGTCTTCAAGGCCGTTGCCCGTGATCAACGCCCAGCGCCCGTTGTTCATGAGCACGATCGTGGGCCGGCTGTAGGTATAGCCAAGATGGGCATCAGTCGCATTCGTAAATTCCCAGAGCACTGTCTTTGCGGCGTTGCTTTCACGAAACGTAGACGGATCGGTCACGTCCAGTGCAAACAGACCGCGGCCACCGCCGCCGAGGGTCCCGGCGAGCACCGTGCGCCAGGTCTGGGTCTTGGTATTGGGCCCCGCAAAAAAAGCATCGCTGACGGTAGGTGTGCCGTCAACATAAAGATTGTTGTGATTGAAGCTGGGATCGCTCAGGCGGTGATAGCCTGCACTGATGCTGGTGCTGAAGAGCGTGCTGGGTGCATACGCAATTACCTCTTTGCCGCTGTTGGCAAGAAAGCCGTGCAGAAATCCGTCGTTCGCCCCCACATAGACCACCGGGGTGCGACCACTTTGGGCAGAGGCAAAAACGGAGTACTTGTTGGCGCCGTCGGGAAAACCGCCACCGCTATTCGGCCATGACTGGCCGGGCTTGCCCACATAAACCGCGCTGGAGTGCCAGATGTCGCCAAGCGCGCTACCGCGAGTCCGAAAGCCGAAGCCTTTGCCTTCGTGGGTCCGGTCTCCCCTCAGGTACTCAAGACGTGCTGTGCCCTTGGAGGCACTGCCGCGTGCGCCATTGGGCTCGGTGCGAAGATCATTTTGCTGGCGCGATGTGATCGCATTCCAGCGAAAAGGAACGCCCACGGCAGCGCTCTTTTGCGAACCCAGGGTTATCATGACGCGGCCGGCGGGGTTTGTAGCATCCAATTTATTCGCAGCGCTCCAGACCCTGCTGCCAAGCGAGCCTTCACTCTTCAGCTGATAAGCGACGAGGTCTCCCGACCAATCTTTGGCATTGAACTTGCTCTGGTAGAGTTGGCTGCCTTCAGTCAGTGAGCCGGTGCTGAAGGAGACCGCGGCCGCAGAGCCCGATTGGGCAATGCCGCCGGCGACCGCCTCAAGGACCGCGTTGACCGTCGCACTGGTCCCGCGGACATTATTCGTCAGCGTACCCTTGGTTGCATTGGTAACGACTGAGGCCTGGCCATCGGGCGCGCCCGAGCCGAACACGCATCGGCCGCGAGTGGCATTGCTTCGGTAATCAATGCCGCGGTCTTTGTTATAGGTGTTAATGCCGGCGACGATGACGTTGTTGGCCAGTAGGGCAGCGGTGACCTCACTCTTGTCGACGGTCGTACTCCAGGAACAGGCATCTCCGAACCAGAGAATGATCCGTCCTGCGTCGTCACGCCAGTTAACGTCATAGCCGCTGGCGAAGCCCTTGTCCGAACATGTTCCGGCAGATGGCTTGCCATCATGGCTGGCGAGAGGATCAATGCACTTGCCGTCGGTTGGTCCGCCGCCGGTAGCAAGTTGATGCAGGGCAAAAAAGTTAGCTTCGGCCCAGTCGCCGCCACACCCGCCAGGACTGCTGCAGGGACGCCACTGATTCATGCCGCGCTTCACCAGCACCTTGGAATCAGTAAGCGCCTGGTTGATCTTGAACGCTCGTCGGGCGGCTCGGGTTTTTTCGGCCTCTGTCGGTTCAGCACTGGAACACTCTCGGCGATACCACCGGTGGCAATAGCCTCTTGGATTCTCACAGTAGTACTTTCGGCACCAGGACCATGGGCAAGTTGCCCGATGACAGTACCAGATGCCAGACCCGGGGATATGTTCGCGGGGGTCTCCCCAGTAGGTGGCAACGGCGTATCGGGTATCGATTCCGGCAAAGCGCGGATCCCCCCCGGAGATGGCATCTAGGATGGTTGAGGCATTGCGTTTGGTGCTGGTGATCGGCCCACCCATGCTGCCAGTGTTGTCCATGAGAAAGACCACGTCAGCACGGCAGGAACCGGCGTCAGACATCGACTGGGCATTACTCAGAGTCGATGACATGAGCAATGTAAGGACAACCACCAGCTGCATTACCGCTCCCCTGAGATTTGGCGGACCGAGGCGTATCACAGCGGCAGGACAGGATTGTTGGCAAAGATTACACGCTGGCCACCGGGAAACGTAAGAGCGTCCACTGATTCAACGCCCAGCAGTGAGAACAGCGTGACGCCGATGGCCTGAATCTCATCCGGACTGGCGCAGATAAATTCCCATCCGGCACTGATCCCCGGCCGAGAGCCTGAGTCGCCGAAGTTACGGATCACATCGGCTTCACTGACTTCGCAGCCGGCAGCCTCGGGAAGCACAAATGCCCGTGTTACGTCGCGCAGCGCGACGGCAAGGGTTTGAAGTCGGGTGTTGGCGGCGCTTGTGGTGTCGGCTACTGCGACGGCGGGAATCTCTGCCGTGAGCAGCAGGTTCGGCCCGATGCGTGCGGCGCTTACAGTGATACGCCCTGGTGCGCCGGACTGGGCCCAGCCGATGCTGCAGCAGAGCAGCAAGGCAATGACAGAGATGATCAGTCGCTTCATATACCTCATCCCGGGGGCGGTAGATGATAAACCACTCTGTCCTAGAGCGTGAAACCGGCCGGGCTTGCCGATGGGGTTCGATGCACCAGCAGAGTGGATTATTGGGGTTTCAGCTGATCCCAGGACATGCGCCCGGTAACAGTAGCATCAATAGCCGCAATCGCGCTCACATCCATCTGGGTGCCCTCTTCTCCCGGGTGCTGTGCTGTCTGTGTACCGGTGGTGTAGCGTTTGTCGCCAATGATGGCGGGGGCCGCCGGCAGTCCTTTGCTGGAAGAGAATTTCTCTCCGGCTGGCGCATATTCCGAGCCGTCGTACGAAATCGTGTCCCCGGTGATGAGAACCTCACCGTCATCGTTGAGATCAAACTGCGGCGAATCCGCATCCGGGTTGGAGCCGTTGCTTGCCTTGACCGACATGAGCCACCCGCTGCCCCCAAAAGCGCAAGGGCGGTCATCCGGAATCTGTGTATTGAAGTAGACGATACCGGCCCGGATGAGGTAATCCGACACCACGCGCTCGCCGGCCTCAAGATCAAGATACCAGCCGTATTCAAGGATGCCCCCGTCGGTGCTGTAATTGACATCGTTCTCGCTGATAAGACGCACCGAAGCCCCAGTGCCGGACAGGAGGGGCTGCGCCTGAAGATGAGCACGAAGGCGGTTGCCGGTACCCCGGTCCCACACGCCATAAAAGCTTTGGGTATCGGTGCTCGCCTTGTCGGCTTCCACCAGATACTGGCCGGTCCCAAAAAGCACCATCACATTTGGATCCGGTCCATCACTGACGCTCGGATGGCGGATGACCTCTGGCTTTGTGGTGATTGGCTGGTGATCGCCCGCAGGGTTGATGGCATGAAACAGTGGCTGACCGCCATGCGCAATGCCCCAGGATGCGGAGCTGGCGCCGCTGAGGTCAAAGGCCCAAAGGCCTCCGTGTAGACTGCCGGCGTAGACCCGGTCGGCAACCCCGTCGGCATCAAGGTCAATGACCGCTGGCGTCGACAGCCCGTCCGGGTCGGAAGGAGACCCCGAAGCGGTGGAAATGCGCAGGTAGTCGGAGCCATAGGTCCAGTTGCCGTCCAGGCCGCCGTCAAGATAAAGCACGAAGAGTTCTGCATGACCATTGCCGGTGTTGCCGTAGCCGTTACCGACGATCGCTGCCCATTTGCCGTTGTTCAAAAGCGCGATGGTCGGCTCACTGAAGGTATAGCCAAGGTTGGCGTCAACTGCATCACTGAATTCCCAAAGCACGGTTTGCGCTGCTTTGATCGACGTGTCGGTAAAGTCATCGGGATCCGTGATGTCCAGCGCAAAGAGGCCCCGGCCTCCCGCACGATCGGTACCAAGCAGCACGGTGCGCCAGGCGGCGCTGCTTGAGCCAGCGCCTTTAATGAAGGCATCACCGACCACCGGTGATCCATCCACAAAATAGCGGTGACCGTAGTCGGGATCAGTCAGATAGTGATAGCCACTCTCGAGATCGGTTTCTGCCAGATGTGCGGGGTAGTAGGCAAGTACCTCGACGCCGGTGTCTGCAGCGAAGCCATGCAGTGCGCCATCGTTGCTGCCGGCATATACCGTGCTTGAACGGCCGGCCACGGCACTCCTGAAGTCGGAGTAGTGTTTGCCGCCGCCGTAGTCGAAGGCGCCGGTATCCGGCCAGCCCAACTGCGCATCGCCTACAAAGACCGGTTTTGAATGCACAATGTCACCCAGAATGCTGTCGGCGTTGCGGGCCCTGAAATCATAGAGCGAAGCGGAGGATTCCTGATTTCGGCTGCCAAGGAGGTAGGCAAGCCTGGCAGCAGCCTGATCGGTGGCCGGCGCTTCACTGGTGCCGTCAGGGTCTGTCTGGTAATCGGCCACAAGATCAGCCACATCGAGCGTGTTCTTCATCAGCACCCCGCTGGCGAGAATGGGATTCCAGCTGTAGGCTACGCGGCTTGCGCTCGTCGGGTCATCGAAGAAGGTATCGACAAAGGTTTCCTTGGCAGTCCATTTGGCAAAGGTTGAAACCGACCCGTCCTCGGCAAGATCAAAGGCCAGAAGATCGCCGGACCAGTCCGAAGAGTTGAACTGGGTCAGAAAAAGCATACTGTCGGCTTCGATAGCGCTCGATGAGAACCCGGCCCCGGCAGCGGCGCCGATCTGGTCGGTGATATCGCGGGCGATATCGGCAAAGGCCTGATTCAGGTCTTCGGTGCTGTCTGCTGTGAAATACAAGCCCCCGCTTTGGTCCGCAGTGTCGCTCAAAAGAGGATGGTCGATGGCAAAGCCCACGGTATAGGTCACGACGTTGTTGCTCGCGCTTTCCCCATCCAGATTGTCGATGTCGGGCCTGAGGTCAAGCTCATACAGCGCCTGTGCCACATCGTCGAGATAGTCACTGCCGGAGGTGCCGTATTCCCGATCGCTTTTGCGATCGTAGGCTTCACAATCACCCCCGGCGCAGTCGCCATCGTAATCACGCAGCCCGCTGTCCGCGCTGATGTTGTTGTCATAGTACGGCTCACCGTCGGTCAGCAGCACCACAAAGTTTTTCTGGCACCAGTAACAGATCGGTGAGTGGCCCGATACACCGGCCGACAGGGCAGGCGTGTCGTGGAAAATGGTGTCGTCATCTTTTGTGATGGCGGGTCCGCCAGGATGCAGTGTCAGCGAGCCGTTGTATTGTCCGTTCACGGTACAGGCGCTTTCCTGATTGCCCGGATTAATGGTGCCGGCGAAACCAGTGAAGTAGCGGCCGATGTCGTGCAACGCCTCTGCCAGCGGTGTCCAGTTTGACGCCGTGAGGTCATCGATGGCCGCCCTGATGGTAGTTTCGTGGGTGGCAAGATCCGCTACGCCGTGATGTATTCTCGCCCCCAGGCCTCCGTTGAATCCGGCTACACCCACCCGCACGTTGCTCATGGAATCCAGCAGCTGATTGGCTGCAAGCTGCGCTGCCTCGATTCGGTTGATGGCCGCGGGCTTGCGCGTGGCGCCTGTGCCGAAGGGGTTACCGCCGTCATAAGGGCCGAAGTACCAGTTCAAGTAGTTGCCGCTGTACTCGGCTGCAAAGCCTTTGAGGTAAGCAGAATAGCTTTGCCCCGGGTCAAAGCAGTACTGCAGGTCTGAGGCGTAGTAGTTGAAGTCCCCCCATTCACCCCAGCCGCCAAAACTCATGTCCGGCTGATACCAGTAGAACTGGGCGTAGCCGTCCCACAAGCGATAATCGGCATAGAGGATTCCCACTGAAGCCGAATTCAACGTGGTCGCGGCCGGGCAGGAATAGGTGATATCTGAATCAAAAGGCGCCCCCGGGGCGATGGCCTCCATCGAGCCCGAATCATCCAGCAGCAGCATGACATTGGCCTTGGTGCTTCCCGCAACAAAAAGCGGCACCTGTGCCGGTGTCGTGACCCCGGCGTTTGCCGGCAGACTGGTAACGAAGGCAACGCTAATGCCGATGAGGGCGGCTTTCAGTGTTTGATGCAAAAGATCCATATCGACACCGGACGTCAGTACGCCCTTGCATAGTGGCTGCGCAAAATGGTCTGGGTATTGTCGCTGCCGCCAGTGCCGCGGGCTGTGATGCGGTAGATCACTGACTTTTGGGTGAGATCCGTTTCGCCATAGCCGCCAATATTGAGAGAGCCTTCGCCGCCGCTTTCACCAACTTTCTTGATCATGTAGCGGGGCGCACTGGTCACGCCGGCAGGCGCACTCGACAGCGTTCTTGAGTTGTCGTTGTCCCAGGCGGTCCCAAACGGAGCCGGTTCGAGATCGCTGTCCGAGGTTCCCTGCGCATACAAGCCGGCACCGGTCGTGGTGAACACGCTGTCGTCGGCCTGACTCTCGATAAAGGCTTCTGCTCCACGTAGACCCACCTCGGCGGCTTCAAAAGAAAGGTTGATATCCCGGCTCGCACCGGCCATTTTCTCTTCGAGCAGGGTAGTGCGCATCAGTGCCATCGCAATAATTGTCATCATGACCAGCACCACCAGGCCGATTATCAGGACCCAGCCTTGCTGTCTAGACGGATCAGGAATGTGGGTTGTCATGTTCATGAGGTTACCCCGCTTTGTTGCGCAGCGTGACAGTCGTGGTAAACACCTTGCGCAGGTATTTATCGGTGCTCTCCGGCGTGACGGTGATGCCGTTAAAGGTATAAGGTGAAGGTTCTGTTGTCAGATTGTTATTGATTGAGCGCACGAGCACAGAGATGCGAACGCTCACGATACGGTCAATATCAAGACCCGAGGCTCCAAAGGCTACGTAGCGGTTTGCTGTTCCGTCTCCATTGGCGCCGTCGGCATCGGCGTCGGTATCCTCGCCATACACGATCTGCATGTTTTCGACCCCCTCGAGCAGTTCATCACCGTTGCTCGCACAAGTCTGCCCGGGTTCCGGATTAACGAGGCGCCGCAGCGCAGGCTGTGCCGCGTCAGCCCCTTGACCGATGCAGAAGGTCGCCTGCCGGGCTTCGTAGACCCGGGCGCCGGCTGCGTACGCTTTGTTGAGGTTGGGTGAGATATTGGCACCCGTACCTGCTGCGTGGGTGAGGGCTGTTTCGGAGATGCCGGTTATCTGAAAGAGATCCCCGTTTTCGCAGTCACTGATCAGTGCGGCCGTGCCGGTGGCGAGAGCACTCGCGCTATCGACCGTGATAGTGCCGCCGCTTCCTGACATGCCGGATGTCACCAGGGCGCCGCTGCCGGTCGCACTGCGAAAGGTGATGCTGTCCGAGCTGTTCAACCCATCGTCAGATGTGCCAGTTATGTGTCCAGCGCCAACATTAATGTAGGCGTCGCTCGTTGCCGAGACGCCGTTGGTCAGTGCGGCGTCGCTGTAACAGCCCCAGAAACCCGCAACCCGGGCATCGCGGCGGATGAATTCAAGCGCAAATCGTCCGTTCTCCTGAACACGGGCAAGGCCCTCGTTGAAGCGGTACATACGACTGGCGTCGACGTAAACCTTGAGCATCGCCACTGTCACCAACAGTCCGATGGCAAGCGCGATCATCAGTTCGACCAGCGTGACGCCCCGCTGGCGATGAAGTCCGCGATTGTTCCTCGGAGTGACCCCCATTTTGCAATCGTGCATCATGGCTGCAACTCGAAAACAAAGCTCTGTTCGGGGGTGGTAATGTCACGATCATCGTCCCAGGTCAGGGTGATTCGGTAGGTCGTGCCTAAGTCGTCCACTTCCACGGTTCCACTGCCGCTGGGGAGTACGGCTGCGTTCATGCTGTTCCACGCCCAGCCATCGTATTGCGCCATCTGCGCCGGGTTACAGCCACTGGTGATACAGCCCGGGTCGCTCCCTGTTCCGGAAACCGAGTCGTAGTTGTCGGCGTCGATCCCCAGGCGGTTGGCCCGCATCCGGTCGGCCATGTCATAGGCCTGACTGGATGCGTAGGAGCGGTGCAGCGCGCTGGTGTTGTACTGCAGCCCCTTTGCCATCAGCGCGGCGAGGGCTAGCAGGCCAAAGGAAAAGATGACGAGCGCAATCAGCACTTCCAGCAGTGTGAAGCCTTGGCTGTTTTTGGGTCTCATGTGCCGCAGTTGCTCACTCCTGATCCCGCAGCATTGGCGGGAAGTGTCTTCACTCGTCCGCTGGCACTGACCGCGATGGCCCGTGCTTGCTCACCATATCCTCGGCTGTCACAAAGTGCGAAGGAGCCGGCGAGACTGGCTACACCGTCGTGGCGAAAAGAGATGAATGTCGAAAAGGCAGTGGATCGCAGGGTGTTGCCCCCATCCAGCGCAGGCCTGACCCCGAGAACGGTCTCTTCGCTATCCTTTACACCGATGTTGCTGACATCCACAAACACCACCCAGCCGTTTTCCCAGTTGCTGCCAGCACAGCCTCCGGCGGTACCCGGGCAGACCGTCACGCGGGTTGCAGTTCGCATTGCTTCTGACCTAGCGTGGGTTAATTGACCAACCAAATCGCTCGTCTGACCGCGAATTCGGTTGTTCAGAATAAAGTCGCCGAACGCCGGTATGCCGATAAGCGCCACGATGCCGATGATGGCGATCGTTACCATCAGTTCGATCAGGGTAAATCCCGATACGCAAACAGGGCGACGGAAAAAAGGATCCGGTTTCGTTAGCTTGAGCCTCAAGATGTCCAACTTTGGCATGGTTTAAACGATCTCCCAGCATAAGTCTGCCACAAGGTCTACGCGGTGATGGGGCGCACGTTTCGCCCCAGACAGCAGCGTCGGCAAGAGCGCAGATAGAGTCCGATTAATGGCAAAATACCGGTTCAGTTTCTGTCCGAATCCACCTGCATGATCGTCAGCGTTGTCATTCCTGTGTACAACGAGATTGGCACGCTTGCCAAGATTGTTGCGCGTGTGCAGAACGTACCCGTTTCGACCGAGATCATCCTGGTGGATGACTGCTCCTCTGATGGTAGTCGCGAATTGGTGCAGACCCTGGCTGCAAATGACGGGATCGAGGCGGTACTGCATGAAGTCAACCAGGGCAAAGGCGCCGCGTTGCGTTCCGGGTTTGCCGCGGCGACCGGTGATGTGGTGCTGGTGCAGGATGCAGACCTTGAATATGACCCAGGGGATTACCCGCGGCTGCTCGCTCCGATCGAAACTCACGGGGCAGATGTGGTCTATGGCTCG
>Ga0310344_10003784_pt1 | contig 11241 bp, 11 predicted proteins | sample HC15DNA20200_MG_FD_203801 | JGI IMG/M metagenome (GOLD analysis project Ga0310344, IMG submission 203801) | Marine microbial communities from station ALOHA, North Pacific Subtropical Gyre - HC15-DNA-20-200_MG | ecosystem: Environmental > Aquatic > Marine > Oceanic | place: Pacific Ocean: North... | reverse complement strand
CTGCCGTTGACTTGATCGAAGGGCCCCCACGTGTCTTTGTCGCCGGGGCGGGACGAAGCGCCCTGGGAATCCGAGGATTCGCGATGCGGTTGATGCACCTGGGTGTGACGTCGCACGTTGTGGGTGAGACGACAACGCCCGGGATCGCAGCCGGGGACGTGCTCGTGATCGGGTCGGGATCAGGAAGCACCGCGAGTCTGGTGGCCGCAGCGGAGAAAGCGCACGCGATCGGTGTGTCTATTCTTCTCGTGACGATCGACCCGACGTCACCGATCGGACAGCTCGCGGACGTCACGATTCGCGTTCCCGCTCCATCGCCCAAGGCGGCCGGGGGTGGCAGTTCCTCCTCAATCCAACCGATGGGGTCGCTGTTCGAGCAGAGCCTGTTCCTTCTTCTGGACGCGCTGATTGTCCTGCTGATGAACAAGAAGGGCATCGATTCCGAGGAGATGTTCGGCCGACACGCCAACCTCGAATAGAATGAGCGATTCAGCCTCCATTGAGTACGGTCCAGTCCGCACCGCGCGTCAGGATGAGCACCACAATGCCTTCACGGATCTCTGTCGCTTCAGAGATCGATACTTCCTTGCCTTCCGCAGCTGTCCCGAAGGGCACCAGGTTGCGATCGCCCGGATCGTAATCCTGGCCAGTGATGACGGAAACCGATGGGACGAAGTCTACAGCTTCGATGTTCCGCATCGTGACCCGAGGGACCCTCACTTCCTTGTCTTCAAAGATCGCCTGTTCGTTTACACGGGTACGTGGCTTGTACGAAAAGACGAGCCGCTCGATCTCAACGAACATCTGGGCTATGCCGTGTGGACAGACGATGGCGAGGCTTGGGAAGGGCCCACACCGCTCGAGGGGACCTACGGTCACTACGTATGGCGTGCGGCCACTCACGGGAACCTTGCGTTCCTGTGCGGGCGACGGCGACACGGGTTCGAGGCGAACATCGAAAGTGAGCGGAGCCCTGCGACCATCGAGGGCGCGATGCTCGAGAGCGAGGATGGGTTGGTCTGGCGGTTCCGTGCCTTCTTCGACGAGACGTACGGGGATGAGACGGCATTTCTGTTCGAAGACGATGGGTCCGTCCTGGCGATCGCCCGGGACGGAGCGGGTGAGCGGGCCCGAGTGTGCCGATCGTCGCCATCGCTGGATACGTGGACACGGGCGCCGCTCGATCGAAACGTGGGGGGACCGATGATCGAGCGGTGGGGCGATCGTTACCTGGTCGGCGGACGGAAATATGGCGTCGATCGGGTGCCGTCGATGATGCTCTACTGGCTCTTCGACGATCGGCTCGAGGAAGTCGTTGAACTTCCGAGTGGGGGGGATTGTTCGTATCCCGGGTTCGTGGCGAAGGACGAGACCCACGGGCTTCTATCGTACTACTCGAGCCATGAGGGGCCGACGTCTATTTATGTGACGGATGTGAGGGTCGTTTAGATCGTCCATGATATTCGTGACAGATCCGAGGGGGTTTTGTGGATTGTGGGGTAGGCTCGCAACGGCTCGGATTTCTGGCTGGTGCCGTAGTTATCCTGGGGCTCTTCGAGCCCCAGGCTTGGAGTCGCGGCTCTTTCAGGGCCGATAGCTGAGGAGCGAAAATGATTATCGATACACATACGCATTTCTACGATCCGACACGGCCGCAGGGCATTCCGTGGCCGCCTGAAGATAACGAGCTGCTTTACCGAACGGTTCTACCGGAACACCATCGCGAGGTGTCCGGGAAAGAGGGGGTGACGGGGACGGTGGTGGTGGAGGCGAGCGCGTGGCTGGAGGACAACGACTGGATTCTTGAACTGGCGGCGGATGATCCGTGGATCGTCGGACTGGTGGGACACGTCGACCCCAACCGAGAGTCATTCGCGAGCGACATCGAACGTCTGTCGGAGAATCCGCTTTTCCGCGGGATTCGACTGGGGGGTGGATGGTTCGAGGACATCGAGGCCGGTAGTCTGATGGCCGATATCGAGGCCCTGGCGAAGCGCGAGCTCGAACTCGACGTGCTGATGAACGTCGAACGATGGGACAACCTGTGTACGGTCGCGGAGCGGTTCCCGGAACTGACCATTGTGATCAACCACATCGCGCTGGTGCCTGTTGACGGGAACACACCCGATGCTCGCTGGACGGAATGCATGCATCGGGCGGCTGGATTCCCGAAAGTCTTCATGAAGGGTTCGGGCGTAGTCGAGACGACCCCATCTCTGCCCGCTCCAGCCGATCCGGCCTACTATGCGCCGACCCTGGACGTGTTGTGGGATGCGTTTGGGGAAGACCGCATCGTTTTCGGCAGCAACTGGCCGGTTTCAGATCGGTATACGGACTACTCAACGATGATCAACATCGTCCGGACCTACTTCGAGGCGAAGGGACCGGAAGCGGAGGAGAAATACTGGTGGCGGAATGCGGTCAAGGCGTATGGCGTAGAACATAGACCATAGAAGATAGAACATTGGACATCGGGTCAAGCGAGGGCTGCGCCCTCGGAGAGGACGCGGAGTTTGGCGCGGGCGATTTCAATGGGGAGCCAGACGAAGCCGCAGTCGGGGGCTGCCCAGATGCGGTCACGACCGAGGACTTTCGCGGCCTGTTTGAGTCGGGCACCGACCTGGGCAGGGTCTTCGACGACGGTGCAGGCGTTGTCGACACCGCCGAATACGATCTGCTTGTCATCGGGCAGCGGGCTGAAAAATTCTGGTGGCAATCCGCTGCATGCACATTCGAAAGCGAGTTGTTTTGCCCGGCAAGATCCGAGGTCGGGGAGGATCGATACCAGCCTGTCGATGGCAGATCGGTCCCGAACCGTTGACGTCGGACCGGGCTGACGGTAGCCGAAACACAGGTGGATACACGTCGTGGCTTCGATGCCCTCGAAGGCTCGATCGATTGCCATGCGACCCCATTCACGGAAGGCATCCGGTCGGACGATGGCTCCGGGTTCATCCAGCTGAATGACGTCACATCCTTCAGCCTCCAAGTCCAGGATTTCCTCGCGCAAGGCATCGGCCAGTGCCATGGCGAGATCCGGTTCCCGTTCATAGTGCTTGTCCTCGAGAGGCATCATCGCCGTCATCGGGCCGGGCAGGGTCATCTTTACGCGACGATCGGTATTCGCTTTCAAGAAGCGCAAGTCCTCGAGCGCGTGGGGATGTTCCCGGCGGATCTTCCCGATGACGACCGGGGACGCTTTGTTGACCGTGTTCTCGCCGACATCGGCCATGTTAGATTGCTTCGGGTCAATGCCCGCCAGCGTGGATATGAATCGGCTGATGTAGTGCATCCGCCGTTGCTCGCCGTCCGTGATGACGTCGATGCCGGCCGCCTCCTGGTCCTGGATGGAGATGCGAGCGGCGTCATCCATGCCTTCTCGCAACACCTCTCCAGATACGCGCCAGAGTCGGATGTTATCGTCCTGGACCAGCCATTTGGGTTTCGGCATACTGCCGATGACAGTGGTGGTGATCATTGAGGATCGATCGTCGAAAATCGAGAATTGAAAGGCCTGTGGGCCTGGGCTCTTGGCAAGTTAAGCACGAGTGGGGTGAGGGTTCAAAATGATGATTGGGGGAGCATGGAACTCTGGTTTCTAGGCACGGGAGCGGGTGATTTCAGGGCGTGTGAGGATCCGGCGAACGAAGAGGAATACGTCGTTCGGGCGCGGGAACTGGGGGGACGGAATTTGCGGGACGCGTCCCAGGCACTGATTGCGCCGGAGGTCCTGATCGATTTCCACTCGGACAGGCAGCTCGTCCAGCAACAGGTGGACACCCGCCGGATCAAACATCTTCTGATTACTCACTGTCACTGGGACCATTTCCGCCCAGCCCAGATTCTGGCGTTTGCCGATTCGCTTCCCGAGGCCCTGCACGTCTACGGGAATGAGACGGCCGAGGCGGGACTGGAGTTTGCGTCGACGTACGTGTGGGAGGCGGAGGAGAAACGCTTCGCGGTGCGACCGGGGGAGGCGAACATCGTCTTCCACGCGATTCGGCCGGAGCAGACCCTGGTCGTCGGTTCGCTTCAGGTCACGGCTGTGCTCGCGAATCATCACGTCAATCCAGAGACACGCGTGATGGAAGAGCGGGCGCTCAACTACGTCGTCGAAGAGAACGGACGGACACTTTTCTACGGGCTCGACTCGTCCACCGTCCTGCCGGGGACAATGGATTCCCTCGCGTCCCGGCGATTCGATTCGATCGTTCTGGACGCGACCTTCGGCTTTCTCGAGATCGACCGAGCGAAATCGGGCCACCATAATTTCGAGATGATCCAGGAAACCGTCGCCTCTCTCCGCTCAAGGGGGAGTCTCACAGAGGAAGCGGTCGTCTACGGATCGCACGTCAGTCTGGAACGCGTTCCGCCCCACGACGATGTCGTGGACGAAGCAGCCCAAATGGGAATCACGCTCGCATATGACGGGCTTCGCGTGACCGTTTAACTACGCTGGGGAGATCGTGACATGTCGGATCTTCGTTCCTTCACGAACAAACAGCTGCTGTTCGACGACGCACTCGTGGAAGACAAACTCGGGTTTACGCTGACGCTCAATCCGCCCGTTCGAGCAGAGGCGGCGGCTCTTCTTCCGGAGAAGCCGTGGGAGGTTGGGGGAGTTCACCTGGCGAGCGTCATCGAAGGAACGGACGGTGTTCATCGAATGTACTACGGAGCGACGGATCAAACGGGCGTTCGCTCGCTATGCTACGCGACATCGTCTGACGGGGTGGTGTGGGAAAAGCCAGAGCTGGGCGTCGTGGAACACGAGGGGAGTCGGGCGAACAACATCGTGCTGAACCACCTGTGGGGGAGTGTGTTCGAAGACCCGGTCGCCGAGCCCGAGGCACGGTACAAGTTGATCGGGGAAGACCGCACTCCATGGGGGGTGACGAGTGTGAACTGTGGGGGCGCGCGGTTCCGTTACTTCAAGGAGGACCTGGAGACCTGGGAGTACTCCGGGGTCATTGGCGCCTACTCGGCGGACGGCGTGCACTTCACGAAGTACGAAGAGCCGATCATGCCGTGGTATACAGATACGCTCAACACGGCGTTCTGGGATGACCGGATCCAGCGCTACGTCGCCTACGTGCGATTGAACGAGCATCTGCGTATCGACGAGACGGGGAGACAGGTGGGATCATTCGACTACCGGACGGTGGCGCGGTCGGAGTCCACGGATTTTTCGAAGTTTCCCGCACCGGAGAAAGTGGAAGAGCCGGACTTCACGCTGGCGGAGGACGAAGACCAGGTGGGCGGGGGACTCTACAACTCGGCCGCGGTCAAATGTCCGGGTGCGGTGGACAGTTACTTCATCTTTCCGTCCGCCTACCATCACACGAGCGATACACTGGATGTGCAACTGGCTACAAGCCGCGACGGGATCCATTTCGATCGTTGGCTCGAACCGTTCGTGCGGCTTGGAGCGGCGGGTTCGTTCGACTCGAAGGGGATGTATATGGGGTCGGGGATCATCTCATCTGGCGACGAGATGTTTCTCTACTACGGCGGAACGAACGCCCGGCACGACATCGACGTCGACGTGAAGCGGATGGCCAATCAGGAGTCGGGGGTCGGTCGACTCCGTTCGCGTCGAGATGGATTCGTTTCCCAGGACGCCGATGTAAACGAGGGGTGGCTTACGACCGTGCCCTTCGTGGTCGAGGGGGATCGGCTGGCGGTGAACATGGATGCGAGTTCGCGCGGATGGCTGAAGGTGGAGATTCTGGATGAAACGGGGCACTCACTTTGGGGCTACGAGAAGGCCGTGGCGGACCGGATGATGTTCAACGACCTGGCACAGGTCGCAACGTGGAACGGGAAGGATCTGTCGGAGCTACGTGGGCGAACCGTGAGGCTGCGGTTCTGGGGACAGTGGGTGAAGGTGTACTCCTATTCAGTGACCAGTACCCAATGACCAATAACCAGTGACCAAAGAAAGACCACCGTTGGTGGAAATCTCGGAGGAAACCGGGCGGCACGTGCTGATTGCCGAGGGGACCGAGGAGGTTTATCAGGGCCATCCGACGACGGTGCTGATGCCGGACGGTCGGACGATGTTCTGTACTTGGTGCATCAACCACGGGGGGCATTGCGGGCCCCTGGCTCGGAGCGACGATGGAGGGCTGAGTTGGGAGAGGGTGAAGACGCCCGACAACTGGCGCAGCGTCTACAACTGTCCGAGCATCTACCTGCTGGAGGATCCGGACGGAGTGAGGCGGCTTCACGTGTTTGCGGCGCGCTCGGATGATGAAGGGGTGATGCAGCACAGTGTGAGCGAGGATGACGGTCTTACGTGGTCGCCGTTCGTGGGGATCGGGATGCCGTGCATTATGGCGTTCACGACCATCACCCGGCTCAAGAATGGCGACTACCTGGGGTTGTATCCTCGGGGGAAGGACGATCGGGATCAATCGCCGCTGAAGATGTGGCAGTCCACTTCGAAGGATGGCGGGCTGACCTGGAGTGAGCCATCACTGTTCGCGGAGGATGAGGCGCGGGGGCGCGACCCGGACGAGCCTGAATTCGTGCGTTCTCCGGATGGCAATCAACTGCTGGTGCTGTTTCGGGAGAATCTGCGGAAGGGGCACTCCCTGATGGTGGTGTCGGATGATGAAGGGGAGTCCTGGTCTGACCTGTGCGAGACGCCGTGGGGACTTACGGGGGACCGTCACAAGGCGTGTTATGCGCCCGACGGAAGACTGGTCGTGGTTTTCCGGGATATGGCGCCGAAGAGTCCGTCTGGGGGGAGCTTCGTGGCGTGGGTAGGGAGGTACGAGGACGTCATCGCGGGGAGGTCGGGACAGTTCCGGATTAAACTTCTGCACCAGCACGTGGAGCCTGGCAACTCACGCCAGGAATGCGACTGTGGATATCCAGGTCTGGAGCTGCTACCGGACGGGACGTTTGTGGCGACGACGTATGTGAATTATAAACCGGGACCGGAGAAGAACTCGGTGGTGAGTGTTCGGTTCCGGCTGGATGAATTCGATTGATGCGTCCTCGTGCAGGATCTTTCGCTGGGGCTACGGGACCCCAGGGAGCACGAGGACGAGCAGTTACCAGTTAGATAAACAGGCCCGGTTCCTTGGTCATCGCTATGACCGGGCCCCGCCTAAGCAACGCGTTCTCTCGCCCCTGTGCTTTGCACGGTGGGGAATAGCCCGCTCAGAATCTCGAGCGCTTGCCTTCCATATCAGACAGGACGTCGATAAGAACGGTCTTGCCGTCGGCGTTCAGCCTCTGAGCCTCTTCGAGCGCCGGACGCATCTCACCCACCTTCTTGACTCTGAGACCGACGGCGCCCATTCCCTCGGCGATCATCGCGTAGTCCCCCTGCATGTGAGACACGTCGAACTGCTCACGTGCGGTCGGGAAGTTGCCGGGTGGGTAGGTGGACATGCCGCCGTTGTTGAGCAGAACGGTGGTGATCGGAATACCGCACCTGGATGAAGTCTCGATGTCGAGGCCCGACATTCCGAATGCGCCGTCTCCCATGAGGTTGAGACAGAACCGGTCGGGATGGGCCATCTTGGCGCCGATCATCAATGGAATGCCGAAGCCGAGGTGGGTCGTCTTGCCCCAGCCGATATAACTGTGGGGCGTGGTTGCGGTGTAGAAGGGGATGATGGAATCACGCGGCGCGCCCGCGTCGTGAGTGACAATGCTGTTGTCCCGATCGAGCGTCTCGTTGATCTCGTGGATGACGCGGTAGGTATTGAGCGGCTCCTTGTCTGACGTGAGGAGCGGCGTCCACTCCTTCATCCACGTCTCCCGAACGGCTGCGATTTTGGCGGCTACAGCTTTTGCATCGCCGGTTCCTTCCTCGCCCACCTGCGCCTTCACTTCGTCGATGATCGCCTGAAGGGTTAGTTTCGTGTCGCCGATCAGGCCGATGTCGACATTCTCTTCCTTGTTGATGTCTCCGGACTCGATGCTGTTCTGAATCAGCGTTTTTTCGCCGCGTATGGGTTGGGCGTAAAACGTGCGTGTCAGACTCGCTCCCAGCGCCAGCAGCACGTCGCTTTTTTGGAGCCACTCGGACGCGGGCTGTGTGGTCGCCCCGCTTCCGGCGCCGAGGGCCAGAGGATGACGTTCGTCGAGGGCCGATTTACCGGGCATCGTACAGAACACAGGGATGCCGGTCAGTTCGGCGAGCGTTCTGAGCTCTTCGGTTGCATCGGAGAAAAGGACGCCGCGGCCTGCCCAGATGACGGGATTGCTGGCTGCGAGGAGCGACTTGACTGCGTCTTTGATATCTCCAGATGACGGTTGGTGGAGGGAGGTCCTGGGCGAGTGATAGTTCAGAGCGTCCTCCGGTACGTCCTGACCGCACACGTCGCCGGTGAGCTCCACGACGACGGGCCCCGGCGGGCCGTTCCTCAGGGCGTGAAAAGCACGACGCATGACATTTCCGACCTGGTCGGGAGCGTAAATCGCCTCCACGCTCTTGACGATCCCTCGATAGTTGACGGAGGCTGAAAAGTTGGGGCGAACTGCGATCTGACTCAGACGCAGGCCGCCAGGCAGCACTAGGATCGGGATGCCATCTGCGTAGGCCTGCGACAGTCCACCCATCGAATTCTCCGCGCCGGCCTGGGATTGAACGGCTACGACTCCGAACTGCTTGCGATTGCTCGTGCGGCTGAAGCCATCGGCGGCCATGACGGCGCCCCGCTCGTGACGAAAGGCGATCGGCCGAATGCCGACTTTGGCCGCCTCTTCGATCAACGGGTTGCTTGGGAAACAGGGCATCGACTCGACGCCCTCCTGCTTGAGGATCCGAGCAACGTATTCGAGACCGTTCATTTCGACTTTCAGCTCCTCTGATTAGGTTCGGCTACAAATCGACCACGACGTTTCCGTCATCCACGGTGACCGGATAGGATCTCAGCTTTTGTGTGGGGTCGATCAGGTTCTCGGCGGTGGTTATGTCGTACTCCCACCCATGCCAGGGACAGCGCAGGACGCGTCCTTCGAGCCCGGGACGATACTCATCGGGGGCGGACGGCAGATAGGTCCCGCTAACCCGGCCAACGCAGACGGGTCCCTGGTTGTGGACACAGGCGTTGCGGAGAGCGTAGAACTCTCCCTTCACGTTAAAGACGCCGATGCTCCGTCCAGCGAGAGTGACAATCCTTCTGGTTCCCGGAGGGAGGTCCGAGGCTCTGCAGACAAGATGGCGCGCCATTACAGGTTGAAGAGTCTCTGGGCGTTGTCCTGGAAGATGGCACGCCGGTAGTTCGGTGGGAGGTGGTTGAGGACGTGGAGCGCATCGAAGTCCCAATGGGGATAGTCGCTTGCGTAGAGTAGACATTGCTCGCCGTTGATCATGTCGAAAATCTGCAGCAGCCAATCTTCGTTTGGCGGTTCTTCCAGGGGCTGGGTTGTGAAGTAGCAGTGCTCCTTGATGACCTCGCTAGGTGGTCGCTTGACCCAGGGCACCTCCCGACGCAGTCCTTTCCATTCCTTGTCGAGCCGCCACATCACGTGAGGCAACCACACGACACCGGACTCGATGAAGACCCACTTAAGTTCAGGATACTTCTCGAAAACGCCCTCCCCGATCAGGCTGATGAGCTGGGTCATGTAGATCCGCGGCAATCCGCTGTGATACTCGAAGAAGGTGCGGGGTGTGCCGACGGCCGTCGCTGAATGAGCGATTCCGGTTCCGGCGGCGGAAACGTGAATGCCTACGGGGAGATTGTGACGGATCGCGGCTTCGTAGATAGGGTGATAGTACTTCTGGCCATAGGGGGATGTCGAAGTGGCGCCGATGATGACCATGACCATGTCGTCGCGTGGACCGAGACGGTCGATCTCGGCTGCGGCCGCTTCTGGATCGTTGGCGTTTACGGTGATCGAGCCGCGCAGCTGATCGTGGGGCGTCAACCACTTGTCGATGGTATAGTCGTTGAATGCGGCGATGACGGCGTTGGCATACTCGGGATTGGGATGGACATTCCACCCGTAGATGTTCCCGGTCAGGATCCCGATGTCGACATGATTCTCGACGATGAGTTGCTGGACGAGGAATTCCGGGTCCGATCCCGGCGTTCCGCCATCGGGAGGCGTAGAGTCGAGTCGGCTGCGACCCGCCTCTACGCCCAGGCCGCCAACTCTGGAATTGGGTGCGACGATCTTGGTCCGCCAGGGCTCATCGAGATAGGGCTGGAGGGCTTCCCAACTCGGGAGCGAGTGATGGATGTCCGTGTCGATGACACGGTAGGCTTTCTCGCTTGCAGTTTGTTCTTCCGGCCTGGAAAGAGTCGACATATGAATCTCAGCCTTCCAGTTTCAGCTTGGCCAGGTAGATGCTGGTCTTCTCTTCGTGCGAGGAGTAGTAGCTCATCCAGAGCAGGTCGTCGTGCCAGACCATTCCGGCGTAAGAGTTGTCTCCTCCGCTTGGCAGGCTGAAGATGGGTTCGAAGGTGGTGGTCGTGATTCTTGCCAGCACCGTTTCGGGTTGCCGCTCGGCGTTACGAACACGGCCGGACGCCCACAGCTCTCCCGATGGGATCCGGATGAAATTCGGTCCGCCGATCGGATGATCGATGTGGGTGAATGACCAGTCCGTGTAGGGAGGATCGCTTGTCCCGATCCAATCGGGGCGGATGAGTGCGACCATCCGTTCGTCTGGCAGGATACGAAGGGTGGTTTCGCTCGCCGTCCACGTATCGTCGGGCAGAATGAACTCGGTGATCCAGTCCCACTCGAGACCATCTCGGGTCGAGTAAAGAAATCCGCGACGCGGGTGGGAACCCTCGCCCAGTTTGGAGACCGAGTACCCGATGTTGCCGTGCCAGGTGACGCGCCAGAGCCAGTGGTCTTCGGCGAGGACACGTGTGGGTTCGGTCCAGGCGGTCCCGTCCTCGGAGAAAGCGACGCGGGGTGAACGCGACCGGTAGCGACCCTCTTCGTCGTGGCTGCTCCCGCCCATCAGCAGCATCAGACGTTCATCGGGCGTGATCGACAGCTTGGGGTCGCGGAGATCGGTGCCATGCTCAACGATCTCGGCCGCGCTCGTCCACGTGTCTCCTGTCTCTGATCTGAGCACTCGGATTGTCCCGGCCGGCGAATCGTGCGCCCGTGCTTCGCGGAATGTACAGAACCAGCTGTTCCCGAACCTTATGAGGTCGGTGAACGCGTTGTGGGGTCCGACGTCCCAGATTCGTTCGTGATGGATAAGTTCGATCAAAAGCTAGACCACTGAATACACGGAACACAAGAACCTACCAC